>SMVB01161198.1_pt1 | contig 11850 bp, 10 predicted proteins | sample 2456461 | NCBI WGS metagenome assembly SMVB01 (sample SAMN11095934, study PRJNA526329) | marine sediment metagenome | biome: Marine sediment; feature: Surficial sediment; material: Deep marine sediment; isolation source: Hadal surficial sediment | place: Pacific Ocean | collected 2014-05 | depth...
CCAGCTTCGGTACCGGCAACAACAATGATATCGACTCCGGCTTCTGCCTGTTTTATCGCATGATGTTTTGCACCGACCAGCGCCGCCACCGGAACCTTGTGTTTTTTCCCTAGCTCGAGCATGTATGCCGGTGGAACGCCCAGCGCATTGGCGATCAGTTTGATGGGATGAGCAAACGCTACATCAAGAATACCGGCTGCCCGACCGGCACCAAGAAAACCACCACCGCCCCAGGTACCCTGGTCGGTATACAGGTCATTGGTATCTATGTTGTGTTGCGCCAGTATATTTGCAGCAAACTGTTTGTGTTCATCGGGAACCATCGCCCGGACTTCATCGGGTGATGCAGATTCATCCTGGTTGGCCATGGAAGTTGGCACAATCAGGTCAACCCCGTAAGGTTTGCCGTCAATATGCTCATCTATCCATTTCAGCTCAATTTCCAGTTGTTCCGGACCAAAACCCGCTGCACCCAGGACGCCCATGCCTCCGGCCTTGGAAACCTCACAAACAACATCACGACAATGCGTGAACGCGAGAAGGGGGAAATCAATACCCAGCTGGTCACATATTGGAGATTTCATAGCATTATCCTCTTTCTCATTTGATGTCTGAATGGATCATCTCATTATCTGTGGCTAGATTCGAGACTGTCATTCTGGTGAATATGCCTGGATATCTGCCTGGTCCCCAGCGACTACCAATGGGCATACCTGCCTCAGGGACCTACTCGATCAACAGGGCCTGTCTGAAAATTTCCTGAGTAATATTGCCGCCCGTTAGTACTACACCTGTTTTTTTACCCTGATTGATATTCTTCTCCATCAGCAATGCCGCCAATGAGGCGGCACCAGCGCCCTCGGCTACATTGTGAGTGTCATTGAAATAGTGGGAGATGGCAGCCATGATCATCTCATCACTGACATCAACGATACGTTTAAGACCACTGCGCAGGACATCAAGCGCCTGTTGACTGGGATTCCTGACGGCCAGTCCATCGGCGAACGTGTCGGCTGAATTTGTATTGATACACTTTGCTGCTTCAAATGACAACTGGTAGGCATTGGCATGCTCCGAGACCACACCGATGATCTCTACATCATGTTTCAATGCATTCTTCGCCGCGACCATGCCGGATGCGCCTGAGCCCAGGCCGATAGGTACATAGATACGATCCAGATCAGGCACCGCCCTCAGGAACTCCATCGCGTAGGTTGCAACTCCTTTGACAAGATCAAGATGAAACGAGGGCAAGAGATGCAGGTTCCTCTCCCTGGCAACTTCAACTGCCCGCTCAACAGCCTCATCAAAATCCTGGCCATGGATTATAAGTTCGGCACCTAGTGCCTTCATCGCCGCATTCTTGTCCGGGCTATTCCCCTCTGGGACAACAATAACGGGATGCAAATTATTTCTGGCAGCAGCATAAGCAACGCTCTGTCCATGATTGCCACGAGTCGCCGCACATACACCTACCAGATCTGGTTCTCGACGTTTTAGATTTGCCAGATAGATAAGCCCACCCCTTACTTTAAATGCCCCGGTGGGGTTATGGTTTTCATGTTTTACCCAGACTTCGCATCCACAACGATCATTAAGCAGTGGCCATGAAATTTGTGGCGTCGGCTGGATTACTTTATAAATATCTGCCGCGGCTTCATCAATCTCTTGTAGATCCGGTAACACGGTTCCTCCTCAAAAACAAAGCACTCAAAAACAAAGCGCCAATAAAGCAGTACCCATCCGAAGCTTACTCAATATCTGCCTGCACCCTGGTTGAATGCACAACTTTGCTCTAATCTTCCAGACCAATAGATAACCCTTGAAAATCTTCGTCGTAAGCCTTCTCCGGATTTGCCCTGACCCGCTCATCAAGAATATGGGCGTCTTCACCAATGAGAATTCTCCATTTCGAGGCGCGAACACCATCGAGGATAACAGTCGCCGCCTGTGCGGCTGTCATCGGTGCATTGTCTCTGAACTGGATACCCCGGTCGTGCATTGCCTGCCGGATCTGGTCATCACTCATGTTCATGATCATTTCAGACATTGGTGTTTTCACTTTCATCATCCGTTCCCGCAGCTCTCGCACTTCATCCTCACTCATATCAAGTGGTGCTGCTTTTCCCAGGACCTTCCCGGAATTAATCGCGATATCGGTGCCAATGTGGCCGGGCATTACAACGGAAACTCTAACGTGTGGTGCGTTCAGCCTCAGATCATTGATTAGTGCTTCCGAAAATCCTTTCACTGCAAACTTTGCTGCACTATATGCCGTGTGAGGAACCGTTGGCCCCAGCGACGCCCAGAAACCATTCACACTACTGGTATTTATGATGTGACCTTCATCGCTGGCAACCAACATAGGAACAAAGGCGCGACAACTGAAATAAACTCCGTACCAACAAATGCCGAACGTTCTCTCCCAGTCGACTCTGTCATCCAGCAGGAAACTGCCACCACCACCGATTCCTGCATTATTGAACAGCAAATTGATTATTGAGCCATGAGCGGCTTCCACTTCATCCCGGAACCTATTTATCTGGTTTTCAATGGATACGTCGCAGATATGGCTGGTAATGTTCGTGCCTGCTGGTGCATCAGCCTCACAGAGTGACTTTGTCTCCTGCATATTTTCTGCGGATACATCACACATGGCGACATGGCATCCTTCTTTACTCAACTGCCGACATAGATCCCGGCCCATACCAGACCCACCGCCGGTGACAACGGCGACTCTTCCATTAAAATCCTTCATATCTCCCTCACTCTAAAAAAATCTTTTAGTCACCCATTTCATTCACTGAAACCGGCTTGAATTTATCTTTCGCCAAGTAGAGCGCAATCGCCAGGACAACGAATGGCGTCGCAACCAGGCTACCAGCTATTATGCCCGGTCCATTGTCTGCCATAACAGACCAGGCAAACATGCCGATGGCAACCTGACCCACGTATAGCGATGCCCAGGGCCACATCCACGACTTCATGTGACGGAACCCGTATAAGCCGAACCCGTATATCAACCAGTGAAAGGGTTCTGTGGCTTTTGCCGCCCAGCCTGTCAGCATAAAACCGAACCAGACCTCCTGGTCCTGATCCACCGGTTTATAAAACATATCAAATGGCATGTAGATGAATGTCATATAGGCACAAAAAACCATAATCGCATTCATCCACCATGATCGACCTTCAAATATTTCTCTTAGCCTATCCATCCTGTTCCTTTGCCAAAAAAGCAACCCAAAAAAAACCGGTGACCCCGAAGGGTACACCGGTTTCCCGATCCATGTCTTGTATTACAAAAAGTCTCGCCTTACAAATTGTTCCAGTTTATTGCAAGAGCAACAGTCTATGCATCAATAAAACTTCTCAGCTGTTCTGATCGAGCAGGATGTCTGAGCTTGCGCAGGGCCTTCGCCTCGATTTGCCGAATTCTTTCCCGGGTGACGGAAAACTGTCGGCCAACCTCTTCAAGTGTATGGTCAGTATTCATATCAATACCAAACCGCATACGCAGCACTTTGGCTTCGCGCTCTGTCAATGCTGTGAGAACATTGGTTGTTGTTTCCTTCAGACCTTCATCAGTGGCGTGATCAACAGGCGACTCAACCGAGGTATCACTGACTAGATTCCACATAGTTGAATCATCATCATCACCAACAGGTGTTTCGAGAGAAATAGGTTGCTTGGCCACATCCAGTGCTTTTAGCACCTTGTCTTCCGGCAAGTCCATTCTCTTACCTAGCTCTTCAATGGTTGGCGACCGGCCAAATTCCTGGATAAGCTGCCTGGTCAGTCGATTAAGCTTATTCACCGTTTCCATCATATGAACCGGTACCCGTATGGTACGTGCAAGATCCGAGATTGACCGGGTAATGGCCTGGCGTATCCACCAGGTAGCGTAAGTTGAAAACTTGAAGCCACGACGATACTCAAACTTGTCTACCGCCTTCATTAAACCAATGTTCCCTTCCTGAATCAGGTCAAGGAAGTGCAGACCACGGTTGGTGTATTTTTTGGCGATTGAGATCACCAGCCGCAAGTTAGCTTCAATCATGTCTTTTTTCGCGGCACGGGTTTTACCCATCGCTAAAAACATGCGGCGGTTGATATCCTTTATCTCCACGACTTCCATGCCGGTTCGAACCGAGATGCGCCTTATGGTTTTCAAGGCATGCCTGATAGATATGCGGTACTGCTGCAGATTTTCTGCATATTCAGCATCACTGTTGATGAGTTCATCGATCCAGTCAACATTGGTTTCGTTGCCGCTGAAGGATTTAATAAATTCACTTTTCGACATCTTGGCTTTAGATATGCACAAGTCCCTGATCAACTTTTCCTGATCACGAATCTTTTGTGTATCTCTGGTGACGATTTCCAGAATCGGATCCATCTGTGCCGGTACAAGCTTGAGCAATCCAAAATGTTCGCCCAATGCATCAAGCGCCTTGATGGTTTTTGGAGAAGTTCGGCCATGCTTGTCGATTGCCTTCAGCATTGCGTTATAACATTTACGAATTTTCTTGAACCGGCTATGGGTTAATTCAACATCTGGCCCTTTGACCTCTTCGGTTTCTTCCGCCTTATAATTACCGCTGGATTTGGCCTCTGCAACCTTGGACATATCTGGAATTTCATCTTCAGGATCAAGGAAACCACTGATGATTACCCGTATCTCACCTTCTTCCTCTATCACCTGGTCATATTCCTGCAAAACTCTTTCCACCGTACCGGGATAACGCGCAAGATTGCCCATTGTTTCCCTGATACCTTCTTCAATCCGTTTTGCAATGACGATTTCACCCTGCCGGGTGAGCAAGGGTACAGTGCCCATCTCACGCATATACATTCGAACAGGATCGATGGTTTTACCCGCCACAGAATCCATGGCAGCGATGGCGGCTGCATCGGCACCCAGCTGGTCTTCAGACCCTTCTTTAGGCTGTAGCTGCGGTGTTTCAGGCGCGACCTCGTATATGGCGATACCCATCTCTTCAAATACCTGTACGACATTCTCAAAGTCTTCGGTCGCTTCGACTCGCTGCGGAAGTGTTTCAGTGAGTTGTTCGTAGGTGAGGTAGCCCTGCTCTTTACCCTTGGAAATTAACAACTTGAGTTTTGATTCTTCAGTTTCTGATTCGTCCTCATCCTCTTCAGCTGATGAGTCACGGTTCGTTAACGCATCAAGCGCATTAAGATCTTCGGTCGCATTCTCAAGGGATTCTTCATCCAGGATTGAATCGAATTCTCCTTCGGTTGCGTTGCTAGTCATAGGGCATAGACTCCGTTTATATGATTGTTAATCAGGTACAAAAAAGGCGAACAGTAAAAGCATGGTTCAAGAAAAGGAACAATCCTCTCTTGTAGAGACTCAATATGGTGGCAAATTCGAAAAAATAAAGGGTCGAAAAATTAAAGGTGGTCTGCACCTTCGTTTGATGTGGCCTGTACCTATCTGAAAGATTAAATAAGTGCATTAGTCGGTACTCTGAATGTACTTCATCTATCATTTCTTTATCATTTTTCTAATGTAGAATTTGATTTAGAGACAGTACACCGAACCATTTCAGATTCGATTGCGTATTATCCTTTTCCTACCTAGTCATTGTCTATAAATATTTCAACTAAAAAGGGTGTTTTAGCGCCGCTGAATCACGTTTAGGGGCCGTTTATCAAATTGCTTGTGTTAAATATTGAAAAACCTCTTTTTTTATTCTTTGGCTATGATCGATCCTGGCAGTAAAAAAATGTGTAAATTTGTGGAAAAGTGGTGGACAAATCTTATTCGGCCATTAGTGAAATTTATTTTGGATATGGTTCATGTGGATTTCTTTAGCTTTTCTTTTTGGAATTCAGGGCCTTAGATTATTTTCCTAAATGTCAACCCATAACCATGGTAGGAATCTCCATTTTTGAGGTCTTCTATTTTGGTTTTTTAGGGGTTATATTGATCACCTCGCTAGCCTAAGCTGTATGAATATACAGTGTTCTCCTCGGCAGGATGGATGCGCATACAGCTTGGCTAGCCGAGACCAAATTCCCCTCTAATTTCAAATTTCTCATAAATCGCCTGCAACTTTGATGTGCAATTTGTTGTGCAATAAGAAAAGGCAATTCAAGACTGTGCTTCGTATTGTTTTTGATCCGTGACAATACCCAGGCGCTCCCTTGCCGCACCGCCGCGAGTACGTCCATGTAGGCTTCTGTTTGCCGTCCATGGCAAACATGCTGCTGCAAGGGAGCGCCTGGGTATTGGCACTACGGGGCATCAAGTCTGACTGTGTCAGAGCCTCAGGGGGGAATGAGACTTACTCGCATCTTATTATTCGTTGGACATAATGACCGTACCGCTGGCAGCGAACATTCCACCGACTCCGTGACAAACGCTAATCGCGGCGCCTTTGACTTGTGCTGGAGCGGTGCCGCGGAGCTGGCGGACACTTTCCTGGAGAGCGTACATACCGTACATACCAGAGTGCATATAACTCAGGCCACCGCCGTTGGTATTCAGTGGGAGTGATCCACCCGGTGCGGTGTTTCCGCTCTCGATGAACTCGCCTGCTTCGCCTGGAGCACAAAAACCCATATCCTCCAGTCCGTAGAAAGGCAGGTGCGCGAAGGCATCGTAGATCATCACATGGTCCACATCTGCGTGTTTGATCCCGGCCTCGGTGAACGCTTTTCCCGCTGAAACTTTGAACGCTCTGGAGGTGGTGAAGTCTTCCATCTGACTGATCATTGGTGATTCTGCACTTTCCCCGGTGCCGATTATGTAGACCGGATTCTGGGGAAATTCCTTTGCTCTCTCGGCAGAGGTGAGGATCAGCGCACCACCACCATCGGTTACCAGGCAGCACTCCGTTCTGGTAAAGGGGTAGGCAATCATTTTGTCTTGCATAACCTCTTCAACGGTTAAGGGATCCTGGTAAGAAGCTCGCGGATTCATGGCGGCCCACTGACGTTGAATGACAGCAACCATGGCCAGCTGTTCCAGAGTTGTGCCGGTTTCTTTCATATAACGAAGGAATGGAATGGTGAACATGGTGGTTGGTCCCATGCCACAATAGGGTGCTTCAAATTGTCCGGAGAGTGTTGCCGCTCCGCTGCCGCGGCCACCACGGCCACCACGGCCAATACCGGAACGACCACTTTCGCCGTGGCTGATAAGTACCGTATGACACAGGCCTTCATTGATTGCGGCGGCGGCATGACGAACGTGGAGCATGAAGCTGCAACCGCCAACACTCGTACCGTCAACCCAGGTTGGAATGATTCCGAGATAGTGGGCAACGTTGGTGGGTGACTCACCTGCACAGGCAACGCCATCAATATCAGAAGGCGCAAGACCCGCATCCTTGAGGGTATTCAAGGCGGCATCCGCGTGCAGCTGGATCTGGCTCATGCCAGGAATCTTGCCGAGTTCTGTTGTTTCGGCGGCACCCACTATGGCAATCGATTTTGGCTTCATACGCCTGTCCCCGCTGGTTGAAAATAAGGCAGGGAAATTTCATCATCAAGATTCTCGAAGGTCACTTCAAGGGGCATGTCCAGGATGAGTGCTTCCGGTGTTTGCGGTACATTAATAATATTGCTCATCATCCGCGGCCCTTCCTCAAGCTGGACAACGCCAATTGAATACGGGCCATCGAATGCAGGGTGGTGTCTTTCATTGATGATATAGCTATACAAGGTCGCTTTACCTGATGCTGCAAAAACACTTATCTCCTTCGATGCGCAGGCCGGGCAAAACGGCCTTGGTGGAAAATAGACCTGGCAGCAATCTTTACACCGTTGCAATCGTAACTCCCCGACCCGGGTGCCGTCCCAGAAGTGTTGAGTTTCCGGCGTTGGTGTTGGTACTGGTATTTTGGATTTGTCAGCCACTGTCAAATATGTTCCTAACACTAGAATTAAGGGGTTATTTACGTTTGAGTATATCATCCCAGTCAAACGACTTGTCAGCCAGGCAATAGAAAAACGGATTCAGAATATTACGCTTGCTGTTATAACGTAGCGGCATCAGATCCGTATCCACTACCAGCCCACCGGCCGCCTCAACAACTGCCTGCGCAGCGGCTGTATCCCATTCCGATGTCGGTGCCAACCTTGGATACAAATCGGCTTCTCCTTCTGCAATGAGACAAAGCTTTAATGAGCTACCCATGTTTGTGGTTTCAACTCTGGCAAAGTTCTGGTTTAACGCTTCCATGCACCCCTGCAAAGCCTCGCTGCCGTGGCGCCTACTGGCAACAACAATTAGCGCTTCGTTCTGACGTAATCTCTCTGGTAAATTTCTGGTTGTTATGTCCTTGCGCTGACCATCACGTTCAACAAATGCAATTGTGGTTTCAAGTTGCTGCCCCGCGTATGTCACATCTGAAACAGGAACATAAACGACTCCCGCAACCGGAACACCTTCTTCAATCAAGGCAATATTGACGGTAAATTCACCATTGCGGCTGATGAACTCCTTGGTGCCATCCAATGGGTCAACCAGATAGTATCGCTGCCATTGCCGTCTTACTTCATACGGAATCTCTGTAGATTCCTCGGACAGTACAGGTGTTTGTGGTGCGAACTTTTTGAGTCCAGCCACTATAATTTCATGGGCCGCAATGTCTGCACGCGTCAATGGGGAGTCATCTGCTTTAGTTTGCACACCAAAATCTTCATTTTCGTAGATCTGGATGATTGCGGCCCCTGCTTCTTTGGCAATGGCAATTAAAGGATCAAGCTGGTCGGTCATATTGATTCCAGAATAAAAACAACGTCGAACCTTACACGTTAAAATCAGCCGGGAAAACCGTTTCGCAACATGTAATAAACTATGGCTTCAGATCCTCTTCCCAGATGGGAGGAATAAGTAACCAATGGCAGAAGATATGACAAAGATCCGGGTCGACAAGTGGTTATGGGCAGCCAGATTCTATAAGACCCGGGCAAAATCCAGAGATGCCATTGATGGTGGTAAGGTTCATGTCAACGGGCAGCGCGTCAAGGCGGGTAAAGATCTGAGACTGGACGACGAATTGACCATTAGAGTGGGCTGGGATGAAAAGACGGTGCATGTAAAAGCACTGTCTGAACAGCGAAGAGGCGCTGCAGAGGCACAATTGCTCTACCAGGAATCCAGCGAAAGTATTGCCAAAAGGGAATCTGAAGCCGAACAACGTCGAGCAGCAGGCCAGCACATTTCATCCATAGGCAGACCCAGCAAGCGGAATCGACGGCTGATACACAAGTTCCGGGAGAATAATTCAGGATGAACCATTCCAGCAGAGAATGAGACTAATGCTCAAGCCCACCATCATCTCATTCCCTTTGAATCCTCTATTTTGGCATAATTGCACATCCTAGCTGTCCCAGGTGGTACCCGATATTATTAAAAATCTCCTAGAACTGTCCAAAATTCCGGACGCATTGCTATTCAATCGCGGCATTGAAAAAGAAGCTCTGCGAGTCGACAATAACGGGAATCTGGCGCTCACCCCTCATCCGAAGTTCCTCGGCTCCAAGCTGTGCCACCCCTTGATTACCACAGATTTTTCCGAGGCCCAGCTTGAGCTGATTACTCCTGTGAGTGATTCAGCAGAGGATGCGCTGTCTACCCTGAACTCAATTCACCGGTTTATCTACTCACAGCTGGATGATGAATTGCTCTGGTCTGCCAGCATGCCTTGTATGGTACCGAAACAGGGCGATATTCCATTGGCGCAATACGGTTCGTCAAATCTGGGCAAATTGAAGACAACCTACCGCAATGGCCTGGGTCATCGATATGGCCGCACCATGCAAACCATATGTGCTATTCACTACAATTTCTCATTCAGCACCAGTTGCTGGGAAGCACTGGCAAAGCTTGAGAGCTCTAGTGAGTCATTGAAAGATTTTCGTTCACGGCGATATTTTGGCCTGATGAGGAATTTCAGGCGATTCTCGTGGCTGCTGGTTTACCTGTTCGGCGCATCTCCTGCCGTATGTAACTCCTTTATCAAGGAAAGGGAGCATGACCTTCAGGCGTTTGATGATGACAGTGCCTACCTCCCTGAGGCAACTTCATTGCGAAATGGAAACCTGGGATACCAGAGCGATACGCAATCGCGCCTGGTGGACATATGCTACAACAGTCTTGAAGTCTATGTGGAAACCTTGCGATCAGCCATTTGCACACCTCACCCGACTTACCACTCCCTGGACGCCAGGGGTGAGGAACATCCACAGGTGAACGGTAACATCCTGCAATCCGAAGCAGAGTTCTACACCACGATCAGGGCAAAAAGGGTTCCGCCAAAAGGAGGTAACTTCCTGGCTGCCCTGTCTTCTGAAGGCGTTGAATATATCGAAGTGAGATTACTGGATGTCAATCCTTACCTGCCGCTTGGCATTGATGCCGAAGAAATTCATTTCCTTGACGCATTCCTGCTATTTTGCCTGCTCGAAGATAGCCCTGATCATCATGAAAGTCTGTGTGCATCTGTTCAGCAGAACGTTTTCAAAACAGTTTATGAAGGCAGACATGATCAGCTCTCGCTAGATGACAACGGTCAAACCAGGTCGCTGACTGACTGGGCAAATGAATTGTTAAGTTCGATCTCAGAAGTTGCCGGAGTACTCGACAGCACATTTTCTACACAGGATTATTCATCGAGCATCGCGGCTCAGCAGGCAAGAATTGACAACCCTGACAATACACCAAGCGCCCGCATCCTCAATGATATGAAGGATCAGTCTATTCCGTTTTTTCGATTTGCTATGAACCAGGCAATCAAACACAAAGCATCTTTTCTGGCCAACCCTCTGGATCAGGCAGGGCTTAAAAGGTATGTGGCGATGAGCGAACAGTCGTTCACTGACCAGGATCTTGTCGAGAAAAATGACTCGATCTCCTTCGATGACTACCTTGCCAAGCTGCAACACGAGTATGAAAACCTGAGGTTATGAATCACCTGGCTCATTTCTATCTTGCCGGTTCTGACACTAACCTCCTGGTCGGAAACTTTCTAGGCGACTACATTAAGGGACGTCTTGTCGGCAAAAGATCTGCCGCAATAGAAACGGGAATTAGATTACACCGTGCCATTGATGCCTTTACCGATCATCACCCCATTACCCGCAGGAGCCAGAGTCGATTTGAACCACGATTCCGAAGAGTCTCCGGAATCATGACGGACATTATTTATGATCACTTTCTGGCATGCGGCTGGAGCAACTATCATATCGAACATTTGCAAACTTTTTCAGATACCACCTTCGAGAAATTGTTAGCCCACAGGGAACATTTCCCAGACAATGCTATCCAAAGTTGTGAACGAATGTATGAGAACAATGTCCTTAGTCGTTATGTTGAGCCAAACTTCATTGACAGGTCACTAAAATACCTGTCAACACGACTGAGTCGGGACAATCCCCTTATGGAAGGTTATAACCAGTTTTTGCAGAATCAGGAAGATCTCAATCTGGACTTCCAGGAATTCTTCCCTGTGTTACAGCAATTTGTAGATGCCTGGGTGTCAGATAATCAGTTAGCGGAGAAAGCATGACAATCCCGGCTTCAAGATTTATTTTTGGTCTGACATTTTTTGGCTGTGCCTTACTCATTGCTGTTGCCTTGCTCATGGAACACCAGATGCTGCTGGCACCTTGCCCCCTATGCATTCTGCAAAGAATCATGGTCATTGTGACCGGTATCATCGCGCTTATAGCCGCTATTCAAAATCCACGCGAGCTGGGCATAAGAATCTATGGTGCACTGGTCGTCGTCTCTGCGGCAACCGGCGGTGGTATCGCCATCCGTCAGCTCTGGCTGCAAAGGCTGCCGGAGGACCTGGTGCCTGCCTGTGGTGCCAG
>SMVB01150240.1_pt1 | contig 11849 bp, 16 predicted proteins | sample 2456461 | NCBI WGS metagenome assembly SMVB01 (sample SAMN11095934, study PRJNA526329) | marine sediment metagenome | biome: Marine sediment; feature: Surficial sediment; material: Deep marine sediment; isolation source: Hadal surficial sediment | place: Pacific Ocean | collected 2014-05 | depth...
CTGTATCCGGCCCTCGAGGATTTCCAACTCGACATCATGATCGGGGAAGGTCCGGCGGCGCGATCCATCAGGCTGGATCTGCCCCCCTTCACTCTGATCGGCGCTACCACCCGCGCGGGTCTCTTGACTTCGCCCCTGCGGGATCGTTTCGGCATCGTGCAAAGGCTGGAGTTCTATACCGACGACGAACTGGGCGTCATCGTGCGCCGCTCCGCTTCCATCATGGAAGTGGACATCGACGACGATGGGGCGGCGGAGATCGCCGGGCGCTCCCGCGGCACGCCGCGTATCGCCAACAGGTTGCTCAGGCGCGTGCGTGATTACGCCCAGGTCAAGGCTGACGGGCATATCACCCTGAACATCTCGCGCAAGGCCATGGAGATGCTCAAGGTGGATGACCGGGGTTTTGATCGGCTGGACCGGCGTTTGCTCAAGATCGTCATCGAGAACTTCGAGGGAGGCCCGGTGGGGGTGGAAAGCCTCGCGGCGACGCTGGGGGAGGAGCGGGGCACCATCGAAGACGTGCTGGAGCCCTACCTGATCCAGCAGGGTTTCCTGGTCCGCACCTCGCGAGGGCGCATGGCGACGGCGCGCGCTTACGAGCATTTTGGCCTGAGTGTACCCGAGGGGCGCCGCGGACCGGGGCGTCCCGAGTTGTTCAAGGATTAGCCGGGAAGACGAAGGATCGTCATGAAGGACGGAGAGTTGCACATGGAGCTCGTAAAGAGATGGGCAGCTGTGACCGGGGGCGGGGAACGGACGACCGGTTGCCGCAAGGAGATGGATCAGTGACGCGGGAATTCCATTGGAAGGTTCGTGTCTACTACGAGGACACGGACTGTGGGGGTGTCGTCTATCACGCCGGATATCTGCGTTTCATGGAGAGGGCCCGCACCGAGTGGTTGCGGGCACTGGGATTCCACCAGGACCAGATGTGCGGTGAGCACAATCTGGTCTTTATCGTCACCGCCATGGACATCCAGTTCACCCGGCCCGGCCGTTTAGATGACGAACTCACGGTGAGTGTTTTACTCGAGGAGGTACGCGGCGCCAGCATGGTTCTGGAACAACAGGTTGTTCGTGACAGCGATCAGACGGTGCTATGCTCCGCGCGCGTTCGCGCAGCCTGCGTCGATCCCGGCGACTTCCGCCCGCGCCGCTTGCCCAAAGCCATTGTCTCGGAGATGAATGCATGAACGGAGAGATGTCGCTGATAGCACTGGTCATGGGGGCCAGCTGGGTAGTGAAGCTGGTGCTGCTGATACTGCTGGCGGCTTCCGTCATGTCGTGGATCGTCATCTTCGAGAAGAGCAAGCTCTTCAGCCGCGCCGATGCCGAGGCGGATGGGTTCGAGGAACGCTTCTGGTCCGGTACGGATCTCACCAGCCTGTACGAGTCCGTTGCGGACACCGGCAGCACGGGCATGGAATGCATGTTCGAAACGGGTTTCCGGGAGTTTTCGCGCCTGAGCCAGCGCGCGGGCGTGGACCCGCAGGTGCGGGTGGAAGGCGCCCGGCGCGGCATGCGCGTCGCAATGACGCGCGAACTCGACCGGCTCGAGTCCCAGCTGCCGTTTCTGGCGACCGTGGGCTCCACCAGCCCCTATGTGGGCCTGTTCGGCACCGTGTGGGGCATCATGAATTCCTTCCGGGCACTGGGCAACGTGAACCAGGCCACCCTGGCCATGGTGGCGCCTGGCATTGCCGAAGCGCTGATCGCCACCGCCATGGGTCTGTTCGCCGCCATCCCGGCGGTGGTCGCCTACAACCAACTGATCACCCGGGACGAGCGCATCGCGGTGCGCTACGAGACCTTCGTGGAAGAATTCGCCGCCATTCTCCAGCGTCAGGCTTATCTTGCGGATTGATGGGGCTCACTGAAGTGCCAGCCACGCGACAATGAGCCAACACATTCTCGAAACCCGCAAGAAACGCCGGCCCATGTCGGAGATCAACGTCGTGCCCTATATTGACGTGATGCTCGTTTTGATGGTGATCTTCATGATCACCGCACCCCTGCTCCACCAGGGTGTGGAAGTCGATTTGCCCAGGACGGACGCGGCGGTCCTGCAACCTGAACAGCAAGAGCCCGTGATCGTGCGGGTGGACCGCCAGGGCAACTACTGGCTGAGTCTCGCCGGCGAACCGGACGAACTCATCGACGCCCAGACACTTCAAACAAAGGTGTCCGCGTTCGTGCGCGCCAATCCTGATATCCCGGTGCTGGTGGGTGGCGACCGCAAGGTGAGCTATGGCCGGGTCATGCAGGTCATGGTCGCTTTGCAGAAAGCCGGGGTGCCTAAACTGGGGTTGATGAGCGACCCGGGTTCCGAGGACACGGAGGAAGACTGACGGGTTGTGCATGCGGTAAGGACCTCCCCCTTGGACTGGTCGGCAGCGGTAATCGTGTCGGTGCTGTTGCACGGGTTGCTGCTGGGGCTCCTGGTTTTCCGTTGGGACTGGTTGGCGGGCAAACCCGACCCCCAGCCTCTGGTCATACAGGCGACGGTGGTGGACATGCAAGCCATGCGGGAACGCGAGCGTGAGCGTGCACAACTCAGGGATCTGGAACTCAGGCGTCAGCGGGAAGCGGAACAACAGCGGCTCGATGCCGAACGGGAGAAACGTCGCCAGGAACTGGCTGAACAGAAACGCCGGGAAGAGGAGCGTATCGCCGTGATCCGGCGCCAGCGCGAAACACAAGAGCAACGTCTCGATGAGCTGCGCAAACGGCGCGAGGAAGCAGAGCGCCGGCGACACGAAGAGCAGGATCGGCTGGCCAATCTGGAACAACAGCGCAAACGCGACGCGGAGGACGCCATACGCAGGGTCAACGAACAGCGGGTACGCCGCGCCCAGGAGACGGCCCAGCGGGTAACCTCCCTGCGTGCCCAATATGAGGCCTCCATTCAGAATGATGTGGCCCAGAACTGGCTAAAACCCCCTAGCGCGGTGCGGGGCCTCTCCTGTAAGGTGCTGGTGCATCAGATCCCGGGGGGTGAGGTCATTGACGCCAGTATCCTGAGTTGCAACGGTGATCAGCAGGCCAGGAGTTCCATCGTGCAGGCTGTTTTGCGCGCTTCCCCCTTGCCCTATCGGGGTTTTGAAGATGTGTTTCAGCGTCAGTTGGTGTTTACATTCAAACCGGAAGAATAGAACGTGAAATCTACGAGAAATACCTTATGTGTTGTCATCGTTTTGCTGGTCATCCTGTTTTCCAGCAAGGCATTCGCCGTGCTGGAAATCGAAATCACGCGTGGGGTTGAGGCAGCAGCGCCCATTGCCATCGTCGGTTTTCCATGGATGGGAACCGGCCAGCCGCCCTCCGCCATGGTGGGCGCTGTCGTTAGAAACGATCTGAACCGCTCGGGCAGGTTCCGTCCCCTGTCCCAGGCGGACATTATCGAAAAACCGACGCGCGGGAGCGACATCAACTGGGCGACCTGGCGGTTGCTGAAATCGAACTACCTGGTGATCGGAAGGATCAACCCGGGCACCGGTGGTGGTTACGTCGTTGAGTTCGAGCTTTTTGACGTGCTGACACAGGAGCGCCTGCTCGGCAAAGCGATCGAAGCGCGGCCGGGTGAACTGCGGCGGGTTGCTCACCACGTCAGCGATCTGATCTTCGAGCGTATCCTGGGGATCCGCGGGGCATTTTCCACCAAGATTGCGTATATCACCGTGACCGGTGACGGCGACGAACGGCGTTACGCGCTGGTCGTTGCCGATGCTGACGGTTTCGGTCCGCAGGAAGTCGTGCGTTCCAAGGAACCACTGTTGTCGCCGAACTGGTCACCGGATGGGCGTTACCTGGCCTATGTGTCCTTTGAAAAGGGCAACTCCTCGATCTATGTGCAGGAAATCGCTACCGGGTCGCGTCAGCAACTCTCGGGTCTGGCGGGGATCAACGGCGCGCCTGCCTTTTCGCCGGATGGCCGTCAATTGGCCCTGACGCTTTCCAAGGACGGGGACCCCGAGATCTACACCATGACCATCGCCACCGGGGACCTCAGCAGGGTGACCAACCACTGGGCCATCGACACGGAGCCCCAGTGGACCCCCGATGGCCGCTCCCTGATCTTCACCTCGGACCGGGGCGGGCGGCCCCAGCTCTACGAGATCCCGGTCCTGGGCGGGACCGCGCGGCGATTGACCTTCGAGGGCGCCTACAATGCCCGGGCCACGCTGTCCGCGGACGGGCGCCTGATCGGCATGGTCCACGCGAATGGTAATATCTACAAGATTGCCGTCATGGATCGAGTTTCTGGCGTTTTGACGGTATTATCTGACGGGTCGCTGGATGAATCCCCAAGTTTTGCGCCCAACGGGAGCATGATCTTGTATGCGACGTCCGAAGGGCGTCGGGGGGTGCTTGCCGCCGTGTCCGTCGATGGCGGAGTGCGGCAGCGACTGGTCCTCAGCGAAGGGGACGTGCGGGAGCCGGCCTGGTCGCCGTTCAGCCCGAGATAAGGATTTTTGAACAATGAAAACTCAGGGGAGAATGACAATGAAGGATCTCATGCGTTTCGTGGTGGTTGCCCTGGCGGCGGCCTTGCTCGTGGCCTGCGCCAGCAAGGGCGGCCAGACGGTGGAGAGCTCAGCTCCGGCGGCTGCGCCGGCGGCAGCGGCCGCGCCTGCGGCTGACAAGGATTCCTGTGCGGACCTGCGCGGGGCGATGGCGCAAAACACCATCCATTTCGATTTTGACAAGTCCAATGTCAGAAGCAACGACCGTGCCGCCGTGCGCGCACACGGGGAATGTCTCTCGCGCAGCTCCAGCGCCCGCGTGACCATCGAAGGGCATGCCGATGAACGCGGTACCCGCGAGTACAACCTGGCTCTGGGCGAACGCCGTGCTAAGTCCATCGGCGAAATGCTGACGGCAGCCGGCGCCAGTGCCGGCCAGATCAACACCGTCAGCTACGGTGAAGAGCGGCCTGTGTGCACGGACAGCACCGAGTCGTGCTGGCAGCGCAACCGGCGTGGGGAGATCGTCTACACCGCCAGATGATCCCGTTTCGTTCTCGATCTGTACTGACCGCGGCGATGCTTGTAAGCATCGCCGCGGCTTGTTTTCCCGGAGTCACGTTTGCGCAATCGCAAGCGGCGCAAGGCGTCGATCGCGACACCTTGCTGGAAATCGTGACGCGCATGCAACGTCTGGAAGCAGAAATCCAGTCCCTGCGCGGCCAGATCGAAGTTCAGCAAAACGATATCGAAACCCTCAAGCGCCGACAGCGTGACCAGTACCTGGATATCGACCGGCGTGTGCAGCAGTTCGAGAATCTGGGTATCGGCGATCCCGTTGGTGTTGCGAGCGGTGATCCGGGTGCCACGGGCTCAACGCCAATGGACACGGCCCGGTTTTCAGGACCGGAAGGGTTTCCCGAAGTCCGTGCGCCCATCGACGCGCAACTGCAAACCGAGGGAATCACCGATTCGGGAGCCCCGGGTACCGTAGCGCTTGCCGATCCGGCGGTGGAACGTGGTGCCTACGAGCAGGCATTTGATCTGCTAAAACAACAACGTTACGACGAGGCAGCCCGTTCATTCGCGCTGTTCCTGTCGGACTACCCGAGCGGGGAGTATGCGGACAACGCCCAGTACTGGCTGGCCGAAAGCAACTACGTGCAGCGCAACTTCCGTCCTGCGCTGATGGATTTCGAAAGGGTCCTCACAAATCACCCGGCCAGCACCAAGGTGCCCGATGCGGAACTCAAGATCGGTTTCATCCAGTACGAGTTGAAGGACTGGACCCGTGCCCGGGCCATACTCAACCAGGTGGTCAGTTCCTACCCGGGCACTACCGTGGCGCGTCTGGCTGAAGACCGGTTGCGCCTGATGCGCATTGAAGGCCACTAGGCGCTAGCTTTCTGAGTCGAGGCACTTCCCATGTCACCGGCGGTGAAGGAGCAGACCGCCGCGGAAAAGCGGCCAGACCGCCTGCGCGTTACCGAAATTTTTCACTCCATTCAGGGTGAATCGACCCGCGCCGGGTTGCCGACGGTTTTTGTCAGACTCACCGGTTGCCCCCTGCGCTGCCACTACTGTGATACGGCTTACGCCTTTCACGGCGGCACGGTCATGAGCTTCGATGAAATACTGGACGCGGTGGCGGGTTTCGAGCCCGCGTTCGTGACGGTGACCGGTGGCGAACCCCTCGCGCAGAAAAATTCTACCGAACTGTTGCGCCGCCTGTGTGATCAGGGTTATTCCGTTTCCCTTGAGACCAGCGGTGCTATGGATGTGTCGGAGGTGGACCCGCGCGTCATGCGTATTGTGGACATCAAGACGCCGGGGTCCGGTGAGGTGGGGCGGAATCAATTGGAAAATCTGGAGCACCTGACGTCGAATGATCAAATCAAGTTCGTCATCTGCGACCGGGACGACTACGACTGGGCGTGCAGTCTCATGAAGGAACGTGAGTTGAGCAGCCGCTGCGAGATCCTGTTCTCACCCAGCCACGGTCAACTGCGTCCCGATACGCTGGCTGACTGGATACTGGCCGACCGTTTGCCGGTACGCTTGCAACTTCAGGTACACAAGTACATCTGGGGCGACATCCCGGGTAAGTAACCAGGAAAGTCATCCATGTCGAAACCGAAAGCCGTAGTGCTTCTGTCCGGCGGTCTGGATTCCGCCACCACCCTGGCCATCGCGCGGGATGAGGGTTTTGAGCGTTTTGCCTTGAGCATGGACTACGGGCAACGGCATTCGAGCGAACTGGATGCGGCGAAGCGGGTGGCCGACGCGCTGGGCGCAGCGGAACACAAGATCGTGCAAGTGGATCTGCGTGCCATCGGTGGGTCCGCGCTGACCGACGACGCGATCGCAGTACCGACATCGCCGGGGGAGGGAATCCCGCCGACCTACATTCCCGCCCGCAACACGGTGCTGCTGTCCCTGGCGCTGGGCTATGCCGAGGTCCTGGACGCCCGGGATATTTTCATCGGCGTCAATGCCGTGGATTACTCGGGCTATCCGGACTGCCGGCCGGAATTCATCGACGCTTTCCGGGCGTTGGCGAAACTGGCCACCAGGGCCGCGGTGGAGGGTCACCCGGTGGAACTGCACACGCCCCTGATCGAACTCAGCAAAGCCGAGATCATCCGGCGTGGGGCCGATCTGGACGTTGACTACGGCCTGACCGTGTCGTGTTATCAGCCGGATCGCGATGGCCGGGCCTGTGGCGTGTGCGATTCCTGCCGCATCCGGGCCGCGGGTTTCACAGCTGCGGGGATGGCGGACCCGACCACGTATCTGGCTTGAAACCGCGCGGAGGGTCGGGTTTGCCGATGCAACGGTTTTCCATAGCTGAGGGTGCCCCGGGACCAGTTGTCACTGGCAGGGCTTTTCCTTATAGTGCGCGCCTTCTGTGCCTTGCCGCGGTAGCGGCGAACCCTGTGGGCCGTTAGCTCAGCCTGGTAGAGCATCGGGCTTTTAACCCGCTGGTCGTAGGTTCGAATCCTACACGGCCCACCAAAATCAACGGGGGTCTATACCGGGCACATAGGTAACACCTGTGGCCGGAAGGGATGGACCCACATGGCGATGTGCCTAAAAGCACTGAAGCCCGGAGCGGCGGCGTTCTCAAGGAACCCGCTGTTCTGGTGGATGGGTTGCTATCGCGCCCAGAACCCTTCGAGCGGAGGGCCCTGTGGCTTGCGGGTGGCAACGATCAGTGGGTTCGGAGGAACCGTATCCGGTACCCGGTAAAGAAAGTTGAATTCTTCCTGCAACAGGCAATAGACCCTCTCCACGTCGACGACCCCGGGATGAATCTGCAAAACCATCTGCTCGACACGTTTCAGCGTTTCTCCACTGCTGGACAGAACACCTTCCTCAGCCCCGTCAATATCCATCTTGAGCAGATCGATATTCCCCGGTACGTGGTCATCAAGAAACTGTTGCAGACTGATTGAATTCAGGATTTCGGGACCGTCTTGACTTACTGTGTCGACTGCGCCGGAATCTTTCCCGGGTTGGAACCTGACCTGTCCAGTACTGATCCACATGGCGAAGTGGAAAATATGCCAGTCTAGGCCCGGGTTTGCCCGGCGGTTTCGCTGCAACATTTCAAAGACTTTGGGACTTGCTTCGACGGAATAGATGGTCGCCGACGGGTTCATGTCGAACATCGCCAGCGCAAAGGCGCCGATGTTCGCGCCCAGGTCAACGATCCTGGGTTGCGGGCATCCCTGAAGCAGGCTCTCGGCAAAACCGTACTCCCTGCCCAGCAACACCTGATCGACGGGTCCCCAGTCGATTTGACGGGCGAAGAATTCCAGGTTTCGATAGCGGTAATGGCAGGCAGACTGGAGCCACGTGGAAACTCGTTGAGGAACGAGGAAAAACAGGGAACCCGCCAGGGGGCTGACGGCGATCGAGGAACTCTTCCGGGAAGCCCGGAACGCATAACGTAGTTTGCCCGGGATGTTCATGCGTTGCCATTGTGCCGCCTGCACGTGGCGGGTCAACCAGCGCTCAACGGGACCCCGGGCATTGGCCGCAAGCGCCAAATTGCCCTATCCTGACCCCGCCCGAACAGGGGAGAACATATGTCCTACGCGTTACTCGGATTGTTGATGATGGTCGCCGGTGCGGGCCTGGTGCTCGTGTCATTGCTGGCTGACATGATCGGCTACGGTTCGGACGTGAACACCTTCGGCTGGTTGCAGTTTTTGTTGTTGCTGGTCGGAGCCGGCACCGCTGCGGGTGGCTGGTTTCTCTATCATCGTGAATAGGATCCATGGTGCGCCGTGTGTAGTTTCGTTTCATGACTGACACGCTCCATCGCGTCATTACTCACATGTACCGTTCAGCAACCTTGCAGGCGCTTCGTAACGCCTGGACCGGTTCGCGGGTAGCGCGGCCCGAGAACAGGAAACGTCTTCAGGCTGAACTGGACACCCACCGCCGACTGGGCAGCACGGGGGACGGCAAGAGCATCTATCTCATTCACCTGGGCGGCGACTGCGCTTTGCGCCGGGAGATCGGGCGATTACGGGAGTTGAGTTTTCGTCGCGTGGGCGAGGGCACCGGCAAGGCCTACGACCTTGACGAATACGACGACTATTACGAACACCTGCTGCTGTGGGACGACGATGCGCGGGAAGTGGTCGGTGCCTATCGTATTGCCCAAGCGGGCTCGTTGATCCGGCGTTACGGCCTCGAGGCCCTGTATACCGCCAGTCTGTTCGACTTCGATCCGCGTTTTGAGCCTTTCTTCGAACACGGCCTCGAACTGGGCCGGAGTTTCATCCAACCGCGTTACTGGGGCTCGAGGGGGCTGGATTGTCTGTGGTATGGCATCGGCGCCTATTTGATGGAACACCCGCGGCTGCGCTATCTGTTCGGCCCGGTCAGCATCAGCGCGCAACTCCCGGAAAAAGCACGTCACATGCTGGTGTATTTTTTCCGGCGCCACTTTGGCGCCCAGGCTGGAGTCGTCTCGGCGCGCCGCCCCCTGCGCCTGAGTGAAACAGATCACCGGCGTCACCGGGAACTGTTCAGCGGTTTTGACTACAACCGGGACCTGAAGACCCTCAAAAAGGAACTCAGCGCACTTGGCGTGAGCATCCCCGTGCTCTACAAACAGTATGCGGGTCTTTGCGAACGCGAAGGTGTGCGGTTCTTCGACTTCAGCGTGGATCAGGATTTCGGCCGCTGCATCGACGGGTTCATCATGCTTGATCTGTCCCACCTCAAGGCACGTAAACGCGACCGTTATCTGACACCGCAGCCTGACCAGGCCGCGGCCTGATTTTTTTGCAGGTCAATCCAGTTCGCGGGGGCGGACGATTGTTTCCAGCACTCCGGCGCCGGGTTCCAGGTCGGCGAAATGGCCGGCCAGTTGTATGCACGCCAGGGTTCCTGTGGGGAAGAGCTTGCCCCCGGCTGACATTTCCACGTCCGGGCACAAGATGCCCAGTAGCTGTTCCAGCCCGGGGTTGTGGCCCAGCAGCATGACGCTGCCGGTCTCGGCGGGTACTTCCTTCAAGACCTCGATCAACTCACCGGGGCTGGCGCCGTAGATGCGCTGGTCCCAGGTGATATCGACCTTGTCTCCGCCAATGGTCTCCAGCACCAGCACAACCGTTTCTCGCGCCCTTTCCGCCGGGGACGCGATGACGAGACCAGGATGCAGTTCGGGGCGTTCTGAGAGCCACTGTCCGATTCGTGGCGCGTCCCGGCGGCCCCGTTTGGCCAGGGGGCGCTCGAAATCACCGGGTGCGTCAGTATCCCAATCGGACTTGGCGTGGCGCAGCAGGAGCAAACGGCGGTTCACGCGCGGTTTGGCCCGATATTCCTGACCGTTCGCGGTTTGCCTTTGGGGTGATTGTGGCTGTCCCGGGCCAGCCTGGCCGTCATCCGGATCAACTTGTCATGGGAACCGCGCTTTTCCTTTTCCTTGCGTGGTTGGCGCTGAACGTAGCTGTCATCCGGCTGCATGTCCCAGGCGCTGCGATGATCGTACAACTGGATCTCCAGCATCTCGCGCAACTGTTGACGCAGCTCCGGATCCTCCACCGGCACAAGGGTCTCGACCCGGCGCTCCAGATTGCGTTTCATGCAATCGGCGGAGCCGATGTAGTACTCCTCGTCCCCGCCATTGCGGAAATAGTAAACACGAGCGTGTTCCAGAAAGCGTCCGACGATGCTGATCACGTGGATGTTGTTGGAAAGTCCGGGAATACCCGGCCGCAGGCGGCAGGTGTCGCGCACGATCAATTCAACCCTGACGCCGGCTTATGATGTCCTAACGCTGCCTCGGCATCGCGCAAAAAAGCCCGGGGATTGCGGGTGAGCCGAAGCGTGTTGGTCGCTGCCGCGCGCACGTTGGATTCGGGTACTTCTTTCCAGGCGTTGGCCAAAGCGGGCCAGGCTCTCGAGTGCGCGTTCGCGCCCTTCGTCGGTGAGGTTTCCGGTGTCGCCCAGACCCGCGGCCAACCGCACCATTTCCCGGATCCGATCGATGACGACGAGTTCGCCGTGTTCGTGGCGCGCCACGATCATGTGGAAGCTGTTGGAGCCCAGGTCCACGGCGGCGAACATCTGTTCGTCGTGATGGGCCGCGGCCCGGAAACCGGGAGCTTTTGCAGGACCGTTCTCACGGCCAACGGTTGGACGTGTCTGGCATCGGCGCAATGTTAACGCACTGTCACGCTATGTTGGCAAGGAGCGTGGCAGAAAGCGCCCGGTCGAGCCGGGCACGCGCTGGAGGGATTCCGCCGCAGGCTTCAGAAATCCACTGACATGCGGAACTGGGCGATGCCGATGCTTTCGTGTTCCCCATCCAGGGTGATTTCGGAATCTTCCGTTTTGACGTTGAGCAGGTTGGCCATGAATCGCAGTTTCGGATTGACGTAGTAGTTCACGCCCAGGGTCCAGCCTTCCTGTTTGCCACCCCGGATGGTCGTTGAGTTCAGATCAAACACCGAATAACGCAGACCGAGCTCCCAGGTTCCGTTCTTGATCTCGCCGCGGCCGAAGGCAGCCCTTGATTTCTTGTAGCTTCGCTTGCTGCCCTTGGACATCCAGGCGCCATACACATACCAGGCGTTGAAATCCTCGTCCGAGAAACCCGCCTGGCGCTCGATATCAACGCCGATGTACTCGGCCTGTACCGAAAAGGAATCGAATGCGGATGAGAACTCAAGGTTGACGCCGCGCTCCTTGTCCACGTTGTCGATGACTCCGGTGTCCACGAAGCGTACATCGGTAGCATGGGACCAGGGCCGTTGTCGCAGGCGGGTGGTATTGGTTTCGTCCGAGGGTTCCTGAAAGAACATAGACACACCCAGATGTACCAGGTTGCCATCCGCCGTCTGCCAGGGCCGATAGACGCCA
>SMVB01206459.1_pt1 | contig 11849 bp, 10 predicted proteins | sample 2456461 | NCBI WGS metagenome assembly SMVB01 (sample SAMN11095934, study PRJNA526329) | marine sediment metagenome | biome: Marine sediment; feature: Surficial sediment; material: Deep marine sediment; isolation source: Hadal surficial sediment | place: Pacific Ocean | collected 2014-05 | depth...
CCAGAGCGCGAACTCCGTTTTAGACCCCTTGAAGCCTTCCATCCAAAGGCTCACCCCCGCAATTGCGGACGGGGGAGAGGATTCGGTCAGGTCGAACCCGCCGAGCATCCTCAGCACCACCGGGGCAAGGACAAGGCCGCAGAGCCCCCAATGCGCCGCTTCACATTTGACCTGGGCGATCCGCATGTCGGGGTCGGACGCGCTCAAGCGATGACCCGATAGCACCAGCGCGACAAGCCCGACGGCAACGCCGTAGTACCAGGACGAGAGCCCGACCGCCGCCAACGCGATGCCGGCCAATAGCGAGCGCAGCAGTCCCGGGTCGCGCGCCAGGGAGTGAGTCGCCAAGAAATACAACGGGATGAAGCCGATCGATACGAGGTTCAGCTCTGGCAGGTAAACGTAGTGGTAGGGCGCGAAGGCAAAGATGATACCGCCGGCGACTGCAGCGACCTCCGACCCGGCAACGGCGTAAATCAGCATGGCCGCCCCCCAACCCGCGAGCGCGAACGAAAACACGATCAGAAAATTCTGGCTGATCAAGGGGCCGAGCCACAAAGTGATCGGCGTTGCGGGCAGGGTCTGGAGCAGGGTAAGGGGTTGGACTTCGAGGCCCGTGCCGAATGGAAAGTACAGCAGCGAGGTGTGGAAAATGGAGAGGGCCGAATTCGTCGCCGCTTGGGCGACCCACCAAAGGTCCCAGAGTCCCAGAAAGTAGTCTTGCCGAGTGCTGTAGAGCGCCGCCGGTTCGATCAGCATCGGCCAGGTCATGACCACCGCCAGCGCGCAAAAGATCCCGGCGAATCGGAACCCGTGGGCCATAGCGAAAAAATGTATCTAAAGAAGGATACCAAGAACAGGCCTTCGTTCTTGTTTCCGCTGTCTTTTTGCCCAGATCCCGGCGCGAAGAACTGGCGACCGCTTTGACCTACAATCCGCGAGTTGAATTCGATTCCGGCGATGCGCCAAGGGCGAGGGAGAATCGGTTGTCCTCGAATCGCGAAGTCCAGCTGGGACACGGTTGGCGTACCAGTTGGCGTAGACGGGACGTGCGGAAGGTCGCTGGTTGCGTCGCGCTGTTGGCGATTGTGCTCGGCATCGGACTCGCCGCGATGAAGGAAACGGATGCTCGGCCCCCCAACGTCCTATTCATCATGGCCGACGAGATGCGCTGGGACGTACTCGGGTACCAAGGCCACCCTACCGTCAAGACCCCTCACCTCGACGCGTTGGCCGACAGCGGAGTGCGCTTCTCAGCCGCCTACACTGTCGCGCCGATCTGCAGGGCCGCACGCTGGTCGGCCTTCACGGGTCGCTACGCCCATGTTCACGGCGTGCTCGACAACCTTTCTCCCGCCAACGATGGCGAGGTCCTGCTGACCAGTCTGCTCAAGCACCACGGCTACGCGACGGCGATTTCGGGAAAGCTGCACCTTTTGCCCGCGAATCTCGACCATGACTTCGACGACTTCTGGTCCAACCGCGACGAAGGGCCCGGAATTCACGACCGCTACAGCACGTTCATGAGGCAGAAGTACGGCAGTCCGAACGTGCACCCGATGGCCCGCGGTTCTTCGCCCTATCCCAACGATGTACTGGGGCGCGACATTGGGCGCTTCCCATACCCCAAAGAAGACTTCATGAGCTATTGGATTACCGACCGCGCAGTGGAGTACATGGAGTCGCGTGTACGAGTACGGGAGCCGTGGTTCCTTTTCGTGAGTTACAAGGTTCCGCACAGTCCCTATCGCGCGCCGGAGCCGTACTGGTCGATGTATCCCCCTGAGAGTTTCGACGTGCCGGAGATCCCACCCGAAGTAGCGAGGCGCCGCGCCGCGGCAAAGGACAATTGGACGAAGCGCCACAGCGTGGACAACGAGGGGCTCTTGCGCGCGCTCACGGCTCAGTACTTCGGGCACGTCACCAATCTCGACGACAACGTCGGGCGCCTGCTCGATCAACTCACCGAGCTCGGCTTTGCCGACGACACGATCGTGATCTTCACCTCCGATCACGGCAACATGCTCGGCGATCGGGGGCTGTTCTTCAAAGGATCTCTCTACGACGGGGCGACGAGGATCCCGCAAATCATTCGGGTCCCCGCAAACTCACCCCACGCCCCGGGGTTTCGCGGCGGGAAGCTGGTGGACTCGCTGGTCGAGAACATCGACCTGGTTCCCACGCTGTTGGAGCTCTGCGGGCTGCCGATACCGGAGCAAGGCATCCAGGGCCGCAGCCTGGTGTCACTGGTCATGGGGACGAACGAAACCTGGGAAGAGCGCGTCTTCTCGGAGCGGCTGGGCCAGATGCTGTTGACTCCCGAGTACCGCCTTCACCTCGCGGACTTAGACGATCCGCGCGGTCAGCGCGAGAACACGCTCTACGATCGGAAGCTCGATCCGAACGAGGAGCATGACGTCAGCGGCGATCCGAAGTACGCCGCGATCCAGGCAGAACTCGTCCATCGCATCAAGACGTGGCAGGCCAATCGTCCGCCTCCCGTGCGGATCCCGGGTATGGAGACACCAACTCATCCCCCCCAACCCCAACTACCCACTCTGAATTCGAATCGGCCGCGCTTCTAAGCCGCCACTCCTTTGCGGAGGAGGCGGCCGGGGAGTGGGCCCTCGAGATCGATTGCGTCCTTGTCTTCTTTTCGGATTTGTTGGCCGTTTACGACCACGGCTCGCATGCCTGTTGCGTCGGCGATCAGGCGGTCTCCGCCGCCCGGCAGGTCGTTGACTCGGCGCAGGGGAGAGCAGCCGACGAGATCCGGGTCGAAGACTGCGAGGTCTGCGGCAAGGCCGACTTTGAGACGACCTCGGTCGCGGATGCCGAAGACGTCTGCGGATTGTGACGTCAGCAGGCGCACCGCTTGTTCGAGTTCGAGCACGCCCTTGTCTCGGGTCCAGTGGCTCAACAGATGGGTGGAGAAGCAGGCGTCGCAGAGTTGGCTCGCGTGGGCGCCGGCGTCACTGAGGCCGAGCACGACGCCGGGGTGGGTCAGTAGTTCGGCGACTGCCTCTTCGTCGGTGTTGAAGATGGCCATGCGAAAGCGCGCTTCGAGATTGGAGGCCAATGCGAGATCGAGCACCAGGTCGGCGGGGTGCAGGTTTCGTTCGGCGGCTACTTCGGTTACGCAGCGCTCGTTGAGACTTGGGTCTTCGGGACATTCGGAGATTACGGTGTCGTCCCAGTTTCCGGTGATCCCACCCGGTTGTTTGGCGCGGAACTCCTCTCGGAATGCGGCGTCGGCGTAGATGCGCTTCTTGCCTTCCAGGTCGGCCTGAGAAACTTGTTTGAAGTAGGGAAGACTCTCGAAGGGGAACGGGGCCGAGAACTGGAACTCGAAGTTCAGCGGGCGACAGGTGACTTGGGGATGGACTTCGAATCCCTGGGCGAGGAGCTTGTCTCCCTCTTGGAGGAACGCGCGGTGGCTTCCCGGCCCGGCCATTCCCGCCAGCAGTGCGGTCCAGCTCAGGGGCTTTTGGGTTTGGGCTGCGATTTGGGCGAATTGCTCGAAGAAGAAACCGGGGCCGACGGTGGCTTGCATGATCCCGTGATCAAAGTCTCGCAGGCAGCTTGCGATGGCGGCGATTTCTTCGAACGATGCTGCTCGACTGGGCACCGGGCGCCCGGCATAGCCCACGTGGGTGGGGGCTTTGGAAGTCGCGAAGCCCAGCGCTCCGGCGGCCAGACCTTCCCGGGTGAGGACTTTCATCTGCTCGATTTCGGCTTCGGTCGCCTCGCGCTCGGTCGCTTCCTCGCCCATGACAAATATTCGCAGAGGCGTGTGGCCGAGCAGGACGGCGAAGTTGATCGCCACCCCCTGGCGTTCGACGGCATCGAGGTACTCGGGGAACGACTCGAATCCCCAGTCGTCCCCGACCCCGGTCTGCAGTGCTTCGTACGACATCCCCTCGACGTTTTCGAGGGTGCGCAGGATCAACTCGCGATGTTTTTCGCGGGTCGGTGCGATGCCGAAGCCGCAGTTCCCCACCACCACCGACGTCACCCCATGCCAGGGCGAAATCGTGAGCATGCGATCCCACATCACCTGCGCGTCGTAGTGGGTGTGGATGTCGATGAAGCCCGGCGAGACCACGCAGTCGGTGGCGTCGATCTCGCGATCCGCGCTGCCGTTGAGCTTGCCCATGGCCGCGATGCGACCGTTGCGTACGCCGATGTCCCCGCGCTCGCGGGGTGCGCCGGTTCCGTCGATTAGCGTTCCGCCGCGAACCAGTAAATCGAAGTGCTCCGCCATGGGAACCCCTCCTCGAGTGTAATGTGAAGTGAATTGCGATCGGCTTGCGAGATCAGGACTCTCCGAGGTGAGCCTTGAGCGCGGTCAACATGCCCGTGTACGCCCCCGAGACACCGGTCTCGATGCCCGCAGCAGGTACACCCTCCGGCGCATCGAAGGTCGCTCCCCAGTCGACGCGAGATCCGTCACCCACGGCGCTCACCTTGACGGTTGCGAGATAATTTTTGACCGGAAGTGGGCCAGCGATGATCGAGTAGGAAAACGTGCGATCGGAATCGCTGAGGGATTCGAGGCGTTCTTGCATCACGACGCCCCCCGGCATTTCGATCGAGCGGACCGCCCCGACTCCGCTGCCGTCGACCTTGCAGCTCGCGATCCCGGGTCCCCAGACCCCAATCCCGCCAAAGTCCGCAAGTTCCTTCCAGACTGCGTCGGGTGAGGAAGTGAATTCCAAGTTGACTGCTATCTCGCTCATCGTCGTTGCTCCTGTCCGGTTTGGGGGATCGCCGACCGCGGCTCGCGGGTTCCGGACATTGTGTTCGATGTGGCGCTACTTGGCCACAGCTAGAATCGACCGGGCAGACTACCGATCGGTCTAGTTTGGCCGGCGAGACCTTGGCTTCGTGTGGCGATCGAGGCATTCTCCCGGCTCTATTTGGCGGGCGTCTCTGACGCTTGCGACCAATCGCGAAAGGGCGCACCACCCCATGAGTCAACGTCAGATCCTCGCCACCAGCGCCCTTCCCTACGTCAACGGGGATGTCCACCTGGGCCACCTCGTGGAGTACCTGTACTCCGACATCTGGGTGCAGTTCCAGCGACTCCGGGGCCACAAGATCCAGTTCTTCTGCGCGGACGATACCCACGGCACTGCAACGATGATTCGCGCCCGAGAAGAAGGCATCGAACCCGAGGCCCTGCTCGCGGACATGAGTGAGGCTCATCAGACCGACCTGGCGGCTTTCGGTGTTGGCTTTGACTACTACGGCAGCACCCACGCAGCTTCCAATCAGGCCTTGGTCAACGAATTTTGGGCGGCCTTGCGCGCGGCCGGCCACGTCGCCGAGCGAGAGATCAGCCAGTTGTTCGACCCCGAGGCCGGGGTGTTTCTGGCGGATCGCTTTGTCAAAGGCGAGTGCCCGCGCTGCCAGGCCCCCGATCAATACGGGGACAACTGTGACGCCTGCGGTGCCACCTATTCGCCAGACGAACTCACGAACCCCAGGAGCACCCTGAGCGGAGCCGTGCCCGAAACACGCACCGCCAAGCATTTTTTCATCGTGCTGAGCAATTTTCAAGATTTTCTGAACGAGTGGACCCAGAACGGCAAACACGTTCAACCCGATATCGCCAAGTGGCTCAAGGGAAGCTTCCTCGCCGAACCCCTGCGCGACTGGGACGTGAGCCGACCCGGTCCCTACTTCGGCTTTGAAATCCCCGATGCGCCGGGACACTACTTTTACGTCTGGGTGGACGCACCGATCGGCTACATCAGCGCCACCAAAGACTGGTGCGACGCAAATGGACACGACCTCGACGATTGGTGGAAGAACGAGAATTGCGAAATTCACCATTTCATCGGCAAGGACATCGCGTACTTCCACACCCTGTTCTGGCCCGCCATGTTGAAAACGGCAGGCTACTGCTTGCCGGAGAAGATCCACGTGCATGGCTTCCTGACGGTGAACGGTGAAAAAATGAGCAAGAGCAAGGGCACCTACATTCTTGCTCGCACTTATCTGGAGCACTTGTCTCCCGACTATCTGCGCTACTACTTCGCGAGCAAGCTCTCGCGCACGGTCCAGGACATCGATCTCAACTTCGATGAGTTCTGCGCCAAAGTAAACTCGGACCTGGTGGGCAAGGTCGTGAACCTCGCCAGCCGCACTGCGCGTTTTGTCGAGGGCCAGGCACTCTGCCCCTATCCCGACGACGGCGGCTTGTTCGGCGACGGAGCCTCCGCGGGTAACGAGATTGCGCAGTACTACGAAGCTTGCGACTACGGCAAAGCCTTGCGCAGCATCATGGCCCTCGCCGACCGGGCAAACGAATACGTGGAGGCGAAGGCCCCATGGGTTCTGCGCAAGGATCCGGAGAAGGCGGGCGAATTGCTCGAAGTCTGCACCGTCGCCTTGAATCTGTTTCGCCAGATCACCATCTACCTGTGCCCGGTGCTGCCGAACCTTGCAGAGCGAGCATCCGGCTTGCTGGGCGTCGAACCGGCTCGCTGGCAAGACGCCGCGACACCGGTCGCGGGCAGCGTGGTGGCCAAGTTCGAGCACCTGATGCAAAGGGTGGACCCCAAGCACATCGAGGCGATGATCGAGGCGAGTCGGGAAAGTGTGAGCTAGCAGCCCACGTATCAATTCAACATAATGAAGCGCGTACTCTCGTTGGAGGCACTTCTGTATGCACGGAACGTGGATCTTGCGGTTGCTTTTGTGCGGTGCGGTGTTCGTCGCCGCGGTGGGTCGGGTAGCGGCGGTGGATTCGGCCGAGAACCGGCGCGACGCAGTGCCGATCCTGAGTGCGGAGACGATCCTTGCCAGCCAGCCCGCAGACCTCGTCGAGCGGTTGATGGAAAAAAACGTGCTGGTCATGCAAGAGGTTCGCGAAGAAGGGCCGATGCGGGGTGCGATCGTGAGCACCTACGTGTTGTTCGAGAAACCCATCGACGACGTCTACGCGCTGCTCGCCCAATCAGAGCGGCAGGTAGAATTCAGACCCGAACTCAAGAGCGTCGTGACGGTTGAGCAGGGACCCCGGGGACCCGTCGACGAACAGCGACTCAGGATCCTGTTTCAACGCTACGTGTATCGCCTCATCTACGAGCTTTATCCAGAGCGTCGGAGAATCGAATGGTTGCTCGACGAGCGCTTCGACAACGATCTCGCCAAGGTCTCGGGCTTTTGGCAACTCTACGAAATGAAAGACGGTGGAACCCTCGGTCGATCGGGCACCAGCGTCGACGTAGGCCCCGCCGTCCCTGCATTTTTGCAGGACTGGATCACCCGCAAGAACCTGCCCCGCACCATGGAGCGCGTCAGGCTCTGGGTCAATTCAGATGGGGAGGACAGGTTATGAACCATGAATAAAATGCTGACTCGCATGACACGCGCCGCGATGTTGGACGTTGCGACCTACGAGGAGGTCGAAGCCGACCTGAGCGCCACACCCCAGGCCTTTGGGGTCGTTGTGCTGGCGTCCGTCGCAGCCGGAATTGGAAGCCTCGAGAACAACGGCTGGTCGGGGATCGGCTACATCACAGGAGCCGCGCTGGTGGGCTTTGCCTTTTGGGCTTGGCTCACTTGCATCATCGGAACCCGCATCTTGCCCGGCTCGGAGACCAAGTCGGACACCGGCGAATTGTTGCGCACCCTCGGATTCGCGAGTTCGCCCGGGGTGCTGCTGGTTCTTGCGGTGATCCCGCCCCTGGCCCCGTTCGTCTTCCCGATCTGTGGGGTGTGGATGCTCACGGCGATGGTCGTCGCCGTTCGCCAGGCCCTGGACTACGAAGGTGCGGGGGGCACCGCGAGAGCGATCGCCGTATGCGCCATCGGTTTTCCAATCTACGCGCTCGGGGTGGCCGTCACTCTGTTGATCCTGGGTCCATGGCCGGTTTGAATCGAGCAGAGGTCGAAGATCTCTTTGAGCGGCGCCGTCAGGCGTGGCTTTCGGGGGATGCCGATGCCTACCTGGCGCTCTGGGCGGACGAAATGCAAATTCATCTGCCCGGGCGAGCGGACCCGATTTGCGGCAAGGCCGACTACGCAAAGGTGATCGAACAGTCGAACAAGAACCTGATCCCGCTCAGTTGGGAGTTCCATCGCCTCGCAATCGACGGCGATCACGTGCTTTCAGAATGGACGATCTCGGGCGAGGTTCGCAAAACGGGCAAGACCCTGACCTGGCGTGGCATGGGAATCTGTTTGATCGAAGACGGGCTGATTCACGTCTGGCGGGAGTACTGGGATCCCGCGCAGCTGAAACCCTAGCTCTACCAAGCCTGCGAAACTTTTGTCGCGCACTCGTCGACTCGCAAGAGCAGCGCCCGATCCTCACTGACCAATTCCTTTCGAATCGCATTCGCATCGAAGGAAGAGGTCGGGTAGCGAAAGAAGCTCACGACGTCGTATTGGGTGCGGCTGTCAAGAGACTCGAAACTCACGCACGACGTGGCGTCGCGCAAGCCGTCGACCCTCTGCACATGGCGGCGGATGAAGGCGCTGCGATTCGCGTCGCTCGGCACCTTTTCGAGTAGCACGAGCTTGTGCGTCTCCGCTGTAGCGGTCGCGCTCGATTCGCTGCGCATCGCGACGCGGTCCAGCAGCAAGACGGCGATTCGCGGTTTGTCCAGGAAGCTCAGTTCGTCGGCTCGGATTGGATCTCCCAACTCCTTCGTGGCCAGGCGCTCGGTCACAGCCTTCATTTCTTTTGCATCGGCGTAGCCGAACTCCGACAAGACGTCGAAGGTCGGCTCGACCTCTCCGAAGGTTTCTGCGACGTGATTTCGCACGTAGTGCGGAATGTCTCCCAGCACCGACATGCCCAGGGGCGCGTGCACGGTTTCGTAGTGATCGCGAAAGGACTCGCGGGAGGTGTCCGGCTTGCGCGGGATCAAGGCGAGGACTCGCTTCATCAAAATACTCCTCCGGCGTTCACGGTTTGTTCGCTTCGCGCTCTACGATAAAGGTATCCAACAGGCGCTGCGCCGCAGTATGGGGGTCGAGCGCCCGGGAACGCACATCGGACACCAGGCTCGCAAGCGCTGGGCTCGCCGCGGCCAGGGCAAACAGGCGATCCGTCGCACGTTCGCGCAAGAGTTCCCGAAACAGCTGCTCGCTGCGGTCCGCGATCGCCCGCACGAGTCCGTCGGTGGCCTCGAGATGCGCGCGGTGTCTTTCCAGGGCATCGACCATTTCGGACACCCCCTCTCCGCTGGGCGCAACGGTTCGAAGCAGGGGCGGTTCCCAACCATCCACGGCTTGTTTGCGCATGTGCAGCATCAGCATCAGCTGCTTTTCGGTCTCGTCGGCGCCGGGGGTGTCCGCTTTGTTCAATACGAACAATTCCCCCACCTCGAGGATGCCCGCCTTCAAGGCCTGAACCTCGTCGCCAAAGCCCGGCACGTTCACCACCACCGTGGAATGGGCGAGTGCTGCGATGTCGAGTTCATCCTGCCCGACCCCGACGGTCTCGATCACGATGACGTCCTGCCCCATCGCATCGAGCACGACACTGGCTTCGAAGGTGGCCCGGGCGAGTCCACCCAATTGGCCCCGGGTCGCCATCGAGCGAATGAATACGCCCGGGTCGGTCGCATGGCGCTGCATTCGCACACGATCGCCGAGAATGGCGCCGCCGCTAAACGGGCTCGAGGGATCGATGGCGAGCACGCCGACCGTGCGCCCGCGCTTGCGGAGTTCGAAGATCAGCGCGTCGACCAACGTCGACTTTCCCGCGCCGGGAGGACCGGTGATGCCGATGACATGGGCACGCCCACTGTGGCGGTGAAGCGTCTTCATGGCGGGGACGCCCTGCCCTTCGGCGTCTTCGAGCCAACGGATCACCCGCGCCGCACTCCGCTGGCAACCCTCGAGCACGCGCTCGGCGATCTCGCTCACCCGTCGTCCGCTGGGTTGCGCTCGGCCATGCGCTCTTCGATGTAGGCGACGATCTCCGCAGTCCCGGCCCCCATCGTGAACACGCGATCGACCCCGGCTTTGCACAGGGTCTCCGCGTCCTCCTCGGGGATCACGCCACCGCAGATGATCAACTTGTCCCCCGCGCCTCGCTCGCGAAGAATTTCGATCACCTTGGGAAAGTGATGCATATGGGCCGCCGACAGACTCGAAACACCGACCACGTCGACGTCTTCCTGAATGGCCGCGTTGGCCACCATTTCCGGGGTCTGCTTGAGGCCGCTGTAAATCACTTCCATGCCCGCGTCCCGCAGAGCGTGGGCCACCACCGTTACACCGATCGTGTGAGCGTCGAGGCCGAGCTTGGCCAGCAAAACTCGGATACGTCGAGCCATCTTTTCTTATACTCCCGTGACCAGCGAGTTGGGCGTGTACTCGCCGAAGACGTCGCGCAGGGCGTCGCACATCTCGCCGTGGGTCGCGTAGACCTTGACCGCCTCTAGACACGCGGGCACGAGGTTGTCCCCGCCGCGCGCGGCATCTCGCAGGCGCGCCAGTGCCTTGTCTACGGCGCCGCCGTCCCGCGAGGCGCGCAGCTGCACGAGCTTCTCGATCTGCTTTGCCTCGGCTTCGGCATCGTGCTTGTGAATTCCGATCGAGCGGGGCCCCTCGTCCCGCACCGAGTGATTGACCCCCACCAACACCCGCTCTCCCTTTTCAATCGCGCGGGTGCGCTCGACTTGTTGTCGCGCCAGCTGCTTCTGGAAGTAGCCCGCCTTGATCGCAGCCAGCGCTCCCCCCATCGCAGCGATCTTGTCGAGTTCTTCGAACACCGCGGTCTCGATCTTCATGGTCATGGTTTCCAGGTAGTAGGAACCCGCCAGGGGATCGACGGTATCCGCCACCCCGGATTCGTGGGCCACGATGTTGTGTATCGCCGCCCCGACCGCGATGGCCTCTTCGGTCGGCAGTGCATGGGCCTCGTCGTGCAGCGGCGTGTTCATCGCGGAGCCGCCGTTGCCGAGAGCACACGCGAGCATCTGAATGCCGAGCCGCGCAATATTGTTCAGCGGTTGCTGCAGGGTCAGGGACAAGGTGCCGGGTGAAGCCGTGAGTGATAGCTTTAGTGACTCGGGATTCTTTGCGCCGTATTGCTCGTGCATGATCCGCGCCCAGATCTTCCGGTACGCCCGCAGCTTGCCCACCGACTCGAAGAAATCCATGTCGATGCCGGTGATGAAACTGAAGTAGGGAGCCACGGTGTCGATGTCGAGGCCCCGGGCCAGGGCCGCATCCAGGTACTCTTTTGCGATCGCAAACGAAAACGCCAGCTCCTGCACCGGGTTCGCATAGGCGGCGTAGATCTGCGCGCTGATCACGGAAATCGGGATCCAATTGGGGTGATGCTCGATGCAGTACACCAGTGAATCCGTCGCGACCCGCAGTCCGTGATCGGGCGGGAACAGGTAGCGCCCCACGCAGGTGTATTCGATCAAGATCGCGTTGGGCATCTGCAGGGTAAAGGAGCCGGGGTCGACGCCCCGCCGCTCCAGCGCCGCCAGGATCATCGCCAGATTGATCGTCTGGGGGCCGTTGCAAATCGAAGTCAGGCGCTGGAGCTTGTCGAAGGGAAGATCCAGCAAGGCTTCCATGTCGGCGAGGGAATCGACCGCGATCCCCGCGCGCCCGACCTCTCCGGCCGCCAGCGGATGGTCGGAGTCGTAGCCGTTGGTGGTCGGCAGGTCGTATTCGAGGAACAACCCGGTGAGCCCCTGGTCGAGCATGTAGCGCCCGCGCTTGGCCCAGTCCTCGCCGGTGCCAAAGCCGGTCACCTGCATCATGGTCCACAGATCCGAGCGGTAGCCATTGGCCTCGGTGCCCCGGGTGTAGGGATACTCGCCGGGGAAGCCCAGGTCCCGTTCGAAGTCGAACCCCGCGTCCGC
>SMVB01160505.1_pt1 | contig 11848 bp, 8 predicted proteins | sample 2456461 | NCBI WGS metagenome assembly SMVB01 (sample SAMN11095934, study PRJNA526329) | marine sediment metagenome | biome: Marine sediment; feature: Surficial sediment; material: Deep marine sediment; isolation source: Hadal surficial sediment | place: Pacific Ocean | collected 2014-05 | depth 0-1...
AGGATGACGCCTTCATCGGTGACCACAAAAATGCTTCGGTAAGCGAATTGCCGGAAGGCATAAAGGCCGTTGCCGAGATCTTCGGTTTCCTCGTAAGGAACATCGGCGGGTATGAATTGTGCGTGAGCCCAATCGGGGCCGATGATTAAAATCGATAGGCAAAACAATGGTAGAAGGCGTTTGCCGGCATTGGATTTGGTCATTTATATCCCCCAAAGTTGTCCTCGAGTCTTTCTGGTTTTGATGGAATCAAAACCGGACCCTAGTCAACGACCATCAATATATCCGACAATATGGAAAAAATCGTATCGATCTGTTGCTTTTCGATAATGAACGGCGGCGACATGGCAATCGTATCACCGGTCACCCGCACCATGAGACCTTTATCATAGCAACGTTTGAATACGTCCAAGCCCCGCTCGCCGGCCTTGCCGTTCCGCGGTTCAAGTTCCACCCCACCAATGAGACCGATATTTCTCAAATCGATCACATGGCGCGCGCCCTTTAGCGAATGAACAGCATCCGCCCAATAGGGCTCGAGTTGGCCAACCCGTTCGAAAAGTCCTTGCTCTCGATAAACGTCGAGAGCCGCAAGACCCGCTGCCATGGCCAATGGATGACCCGAATAGGTGTAACCGTGGAACAGCTCGATGAATGGTTCGGGCCCATTCATAAAAGCGTCGTATATTTTGTTGTGAACGATACAGCCGCCTGCGGGCACCGACCCGTTGGTTAGACCCTTGGCGCAAGTGATGATATCGGGTTTGACCCCAAAAAATTCGGCGGCAAATGGCACGCCTAGCCGACCAAAGCCGGTGATCACCTCATCAAAGATCAATAAAATGCCGTGTCGATCACAGATTTCTCTCAAACGCTGCAGCTAGCCTTTGGGTGGCGCGAAGACGCCGGCCGAGCCCGCTACCGGCTCGACGATTAGAGCCGCAATGGTAGACCCATCGTGGAGCGCGACGACCCGCTCCAAGTCATCGGCCAAGTGTGCGCCCCATTCCGGCTGACCGCGGCTATAGGCATTTTGTTCCAGATTATGCGTATGCCCGATATGATCGACACCGGTGAGCAATGAGCCAAAATACATGCGGTTCTTGACCATGCCGCCGACCGACATGCCGCCAAATCCAACACCGTGATAGGCGTGCTCGCGGCCGATCAAACGAAACCGTGATCCATCTCCCGTCACGCGATGATAGGCCAATGCTATTTTCAGTGCCGTATCGACGGCTTCTGAACCCGAATTGGTGAAGAAGATGTGGTCAAGATCCGGTGGCGCCAGTTCCGTCACCCGAGAGGCAAATTCAAATGCCCTGGCATGGCCGAATTGAAACCCGGGAGCATAATCGAGTTCTTTTGCGGTTTGCTGTATTGCCTCGACAATTTTCGGCTGCCCATGACCGGCGTTTACGCACCATAAGCCCGCACAGCCATCAAGCAATTGTCTACCCTCGGATGTCGTGTAGTACATTCCATTAGCGGAGACCAACAAACGCGGGTTGGATTTGAACTCCCGGTTTGGAGTGAAAGGCATCCAAAATGCATCGAGATCGTTTGGATGGTTTGACATTCTGTTTTTCCTATTAAGCCATTTCATTCCATTAAATCAGTATGAATACCCCGCACGGCCCTGCTCACTCGAGAGGCATGGTCGATCTCTTTCTGACAACCCTAAGTGCAAAACTTGATTTAACCCGGTCGACGCCGGGCAGGCGCGTCAGAAATTCCCGATGCAGTCGCTCGTAATCGGCAGCATCTTTAACAATCACCCGCAACAGGTAATCCGCGTCGCCGGTCATCAAATAACACTCCATGACCTCTGGACGCTCAATAACATGGGCCTCAAACTCTTCAAGATCGTGACTTTCCTGAGACACCAATGTGATCTGTACAAAGACGCTTTGCGGCCGGCCCGACACCTTTTGGTTGAGAAGTGCCGTGTAACCCTCAATGATTCCGGCTTGCTCCAGGGTTCGCACCCGTCGCAAGCAGGCCGATTGGGACAATCCCACGTGGTGCGCCAGATCCGCATTGCTGATGCGCCCCTTCTTTTGCAGGGCGCCGAGGATCGCATGATCTATGGTATCAATTTCCATATACCGCATATTATTCTATTATTATACGATTACAAGCAATTATCTTGTGTAATTGTGATAATTGGCCGCAATTTTGCAAGAAAATTCGGTGGGGTTTACGCCATAATAGGCGACTAGACCACGTTCACAATTCATTGAATCAGGCAACGGGGGTCTAGATTTGTTATTGGTCGCGCATTCGAACCCAAAAACCGCGTGCACTTTTTGTGAATGCGCTCTGTCTGATGATTTAAGTAGCGGCGGAGGGCCTCATGCGCATAGGTGTCCCGAAGGAAATCAAGAACCATGAATATCGGGTGGGTCTAACACCCGGTAGCGTGCGCGAGCTTGTCGCCGCCGGCCACGAGGTGTTTGTGCAGACCAATGCCGGTGCCGGTATCGGCTACGGCAATGCCGATTATCGGGCGGTCGGTGGCCACATCTTGTCATCGGCCCGAGAGGTCTTTGACCAAGCGAATTTAATCGTCAAAGTCAAGGAACCTCAGCTGGCCGAATGTGCCCTGCTGCGGCCCGGTCAGGCGCTGTTTGCTTATTTGCATTTGGCGGCGGATCCCGCTCAGGCCAATGGTCTTTTGTCATCGGGCGCCACGGCCATTGCCTATGAAACCGTGACGGATGATGACGACGGCCTGCCTTTGCTGCGGCCCATGAGCGAGATCGCCGGACGCATGTCGATTCAAGTCGGCGCCCATTGTCTTGAAAAAGCGCAAGGCGGCGGCGGCATTTTGCTCGGGGGGGTGCCCGGAGTCCCACCGGGCAAGGTCACCATATTGGGCGGTGGCGTCGCCGGCACAAACGCCGCCAAAATGGCCGTCGGTCTGGCTGCCCATGTCACCATCCTCGATAGATCGACAAAGCGCCTGCAACAGCTCGACGATCTATTCCAAGGCCGCATTCGCACCGCTTATTCCACGTCCGAAACGATCGAACAATTTGTCACTGAAGCCGATCTTGTGATCGGCGCCGTCTTAATACCCGGTGCGGCAGCACCCAAACTCGTGTCCCGCGATCTCATTCATGGCATGAAAGCGGGGTCCGTCATGGTCGATATTGCCATCGACCAAGGAGGATGTTTCGAGACAAGCCGTCCGACAACACATGAGGAACCGACTTATATAATCGACAATATTGTCCATTATTGCGTCACCAACATGCCGAGCGCCGTGGCGCGCACATCGACCCAGGCGCTGACAAATGTGACGTTGCCGTTTGTCCTCGAATTGGCCAACAAGGGAATCTTCCCCGCCCTCGCGGACAATACGCATTTGGCAAATGGTCTCAATGTCCACGCCGGCTCGATCACCCATCGGCAAGTGGCAAAGGCGCTGAACAAACCGTTTTGCCCGGGTAACGTAACCAAAGCCGCCTAAATCGAACAGCACGCAGACGCCTTCACTGTCGTCTATATTATAAAAACCAGCGGCATAAAAACCAACGGCGAGTGCCATGTCTTTTAAATGCGATCGGGCCGTAGCGCGCCTTGCCCACAACCATTACAATGAATCTTGACCTAGAGCATCACTTGCTGTTTTGGAATCACTTGCGACGCTCTAAGTTCTTGTTTGGTCGCGCCGTTTGCGCGCAAAACCGCACACACTTTTGCGCACGGCGCTCTAATCGATCACCCATTCAGGAGAGCATCATGCTGCTTGAAGGATCCTGCCATTGCGGCGCGGTTAAATTCTCCGTTCAATCGCCCCACCCTTATCCATATATGCTTTGCTATTGTTCCATTTGTCGCAAGACTGCCGGCGGTGGCGGATATGCCATCAATCTAAGCGGCGATTACAACACAATGAAGGTCGACGGAGAACACAATGTCGCCGTCTATCGCGCCATGGTCAAAGACCGCGAGACCGGCATACCAAAACAAAGCAACGCCTATAGAAATTTTTGCTCCAAATGCGGCAGCGCCCTATGGGTGTGGAGCCCAACATGGCCGGATCTGGTACACCCGCACGCTTCCGCAATCGATTCGGCATTACCCATCCCGCCCGAGCGCACACATATCTTGCTCGATTCAAAAGCATCCTGGACCGAGCTCCATGCCGATCCTCAGGACAGGACTTTTGACAAATATCCAAATGAATCGATTGCCGCGTGGCACGAAAGATTGAATCTGGAAGTTGAATAACAACCGATTGCTATACGAAATTGTGATCGGCCCCGCAATCCGTTGGGTGAAACCAAATTAATTGCCATGAAGCGATCAAAAACTCTTCTGTTAGACTACGCCTCAAAGCTAGAGCACGTTGACAAAAGATGGAATCCCTAACGTGCTCTAAGTCTTTGTTTGGTCGCGCATTCGGACGGAAAACCGGGCCCGTTCATCCCTTCAATCGATCCACCGGATCGATTGACCTTGGCAAGGACGGTCTTCACTCCTGAATGCGCTCTAGCTCAAGGCGGTTTCTATTACCGACCTGTCCCCCTTGCGGTGATTGGGCGCTTTGGGGCCGTCAAATTTTGCAGCCCCGGCGGAAAAGAAAACGGCCGCATGAACGTATCCATGCGGCCGTCGCTGATTCATCCGAATTGGTTTTTAGCGATAAACCTATTCAGCAGATTCCCAGGTCCCGCCTTGAAAACCACAACCGATTTCCAAACCGCCCGGATCACCCTCGTAATAAACCACGGCACCGTCAGCCGTCACACAAGAACCGACCGACCCTTCTGGACTGCAGGCCCCGGCATTGTGAACCGCATCGCTATTGTCGTCTTCTTCACCGCGCGCCGTGCAGGCCCCGGCATCCAACGGGCCCGAGCACACTTTGTAAGGTCCGGCAAACATATTCTGCATGGTGTAATTGCATGACCCGGCGCCATCGGCCGCATCCGCTACCGCTTCGACCGCGTCTTCTGCGGCGTCAGCAACAGTATCGGCGGCTTCTTCAACAGCCTCTTCTACGGCTTCCGCGGATTCTTCGATCGCATCAGGCGCTGCGGATTCTTCTGCGCTTTGCTGTTCACCGCATCCCCATAGGCCTAGGCTAAGTACAAATGTGGTACTCCAGAGCCAAATAACTCTTCGTGGTGTGCTCATTATGTCTTCACTCCCTCGCAAGTTAAAAATCGGATAGCCCATTGTGCAGGTTTTCGCGGAAAACGGAACCTTTCAAAAAGCGGCGCTATTCTGCATTGCCGATTGGCCGTTTTGCGGCCCCAAAACCGCCAGTTTCCGGGCCGTCTTCGGACATCGGTCGACCTCCTTTTCGCGGTTCGATCCGGCGGAGCGGTGCATTTTTGCTATTGCCCCGGGGCCTGATGGCCGAAAACCGAATGCGACTTGTTGTGGCTTCCGGCAATTTTGGCCTTGATGCATTTGTGCTGGTTGTTAGTCGTTGGCGGGCGGCGCATCCGCCTTGATGGATTCTGCCTGGGCCCAAACGCGCTTGTCCTTCAAATAGCGCGCCGAATCAAATCCATCCGTTGGCTGATAGTCAGAGAAAAGATTTGGTGGATAGGCTTCGACATATTGTTCATATAGATCGCGATAAAGCGAAACGTGAATATTGGGTATCCGGCGTGTCGCACGGAATTGTTTTATCGGTATCGTCCCAAGGACCCCTGTTTCGTTGGGTGACGTTGCTTTGGCGACAATCTCGCCATTAGGTCCGTAAAGAGCGGTGCCGCCGGAGGCTACGTCATCAAAGGAGCCCGGATTGTTTGGCGAGATGGCATTATTGACGATGGCCGTATACATCTCGTTATAGCGGGCATTGGCTTGAATATCGAAAGCGGAAAAACCGCCGGTGGCGGTGCGCAACATCAATTCGCCGCCCTTCAATGCGAAAGCACGAATGATTTCGGGTTCCAGCTGGGTCGAAGTGGTGCAAATATTGCCGATGTCAGTGCGCGTGACCGGTATCACTTCGTCGCGGCCATACATCTCCAGATATTGATCGAGCACATCGAAAATCGTGGTGGTGAAAACTTCAAAGCCGCCAAAAATACCTTTGATGTTACGCAGCTTCCAATGCCGGCCCACGATTTTACCGGTTGGCGCTATAACGCTGGTGATGCTGAGAACATGGTTGGGCCAATCCGCGTCCCTGGCATAAGAACCGAAAACAATATAGCAACCATATTGTTGAGCTTTTTTGGCAATGGCCTCGGTTTCTTCGCCGGGAACTTCAATGGCCACTTTTAACAGCGCTTCCCGATTCCAACTGCCGCTAAAGCCGGTGATGGGAAATTCATGGAACATGACAAGGTCTTTGGGGCCGAGCCAACCATTGGCCGCATCGATAAGTCCCAGCATGTGGTCCAGATTGGCTTTGCGGGTTGCCGCTACGTTGTTGGCATCAACGGCGCGAACCCGCGATTGCACCAAGCACACACGGATGACGTCTTTCTTTAGGGGAACGGTTTCGTAGGTTCCATTTTTCGACATGGAAACGGTGTCTTTTCCGGACATAAACTTCCTCGCAATTGTCGATGAGTGGCGTATTTCAGTGCCGTATTTCGATGTGACGCGCATTGAGCGAGGTCCCGTGTCTCCTTGTCAAGAGATGTCATAAAACGTGTTTGGTGTGCGTGCGCGCCGGATAAACCGTGCCGCAGGACGTCACTCACGCGACGGCCGCCTCGGTGCCGGGTTCGGCCGCCGCCATGGGCGCCTCAGGCCGTTCCACGGGAGGCGGCAGGGGATCCGATCTGACGGGTGCGCGCACGTTTTTTTGTTTTTGTCCGTGACGTATTAAACGGGCCTATACCAAGGTGACGAAGGCTGCAAACCGCTGCCGGCTGAAAAAGGCCCCGGATTTCGGCGGTTGCGGCTCTTTCTGGGCATCTAGAGCGTTTCCGAACTTAACAGAATCGCGAAAATGCTCTAGTTACAACCCGCCACAGGATGGGCTTAAGGCAGCCGTAAGCCTTGTCACATTTAGTCGCTTTCGAATTCAGGCAGCGGGAAAAGGCTAGAAGATATCATGATCTTATCGGACGTATCCGTTAAGCGGCCGGTTTTTGCCACCGTTGTCGCCATTTTGTTGGTGACGTTCGGCGCCATTTCCTTTACCCGCTTGCCGCTTCAGGAATTGCCCAGCATTGAAGTGCCGATTGTCTCCATTAGCACAACTTATATCGGAGCCTCGGCGGAGGTCGTTGAATCGCGGGTCACCCAGATGATTGAAAACGTGGTCGGTGGCTTAGAGGGCGTCGACCATATTCAATCGACCTCGCGCAACGAGCGATCCAGCGTCCAGATCTTTTTCGAATTGGACAGGAATCTGGATGCGGCGACCAGTGATGTGCGCGGAGCCATATCGCGTTTGGGCAACCGGCTGCCCAGTGAGGTCGCTCCGCCTAGTGTCAGCAAAATGGGTACCGAGGGGTGGGCAATCATGTGGCTCGCTCTGGCATCCGATTCCTTAAATAACATGGAGCTGGGCGATTATTACCGCCGCTACATTCATGATCGACTGTCGGTAATCGATGGTGTGGCGCAGGTGATAGGCGGTGAGGAGGCCATCTCGTCCATGCGCATCTGGCTCGATCGGGTAAAGCTTGCGGCCCGGGGGCTGACCGTGACCGACGTGGAAAATGCTCTGAGGGCGGAGAATATCGAGCTTGGCGCAGGTAGTATCGAAACGGAAACGAGTCGGTATCCGTTGCGTGTGCCGCGGGCCTATTCGACCGCGGAAGATTTCAGGCGCCTTGTGCTTCGCGAGGGCTCTGATGGCCATCTCATACGTTTAGGCGAAGTGGCCGATGTTGAAGTGGCTCCGGCGGAACGGCGTATTTTGTTCCGAAGCAACGGAATCAACCGAATTGGCATCGGCATCGTCAAGCAGTCCACGGCCAACGCATTGGATGTGTCGCGGGCGGTCCGTGCTGAAAGGTGGGAGATCCAGGCGACACTGCCGGACAATATGGAACTCATTATGAGTCACGATTCGACCGTGTTCGTGGATAGAGCGGTCGATGAGGTGATACGAACCGTGGTTCTGGCAACCATTCTTGTGGTGCTTGTGATCTTTGCTTTTTTAGGGTCGGTGCGTGCGGCCTTGGTTCCGGCGGTGGTTGTGCCGGTTTGTTTGATCGCTACATTCGGCGTTTTAGACCTCTTCGATTACTCGATCAATCTGATGACGCTGCTGGCGTTAGTCCTTTGTATTGGTTTGGTGGTCGACGATTCGATTGTCGTGTTGGAAAACATTCAACGCCGTATGGAATTAGGTGAGCCGCCTCTTATTGCCTCCTATCGCGGTGCGCGGCAAGTGGCATTCGCTGTAATCGCGACGACGATGGTGTTGATTGCGGTCTTTGCGCCGCTCATTTTTGTTGATGGTTTCATCGGACGCGTCTTTGGTGAATTGGGTGTCACTATTACGGCGGCGATCTGTCTATCGACTTTTCTGGCGTTGTCTTTGTCGCCCATGATGTGCTCCAAATTGTTGCAGCCCGAAAAAGTCAAAGCAGCACAATCAAGCCGCGTATCGCGTTTAGTCAATTTATTGCGGGCCAATTATATCAAGCTGCTGAAGAAGCTTTTGCCTCATCCCATTTTAGGCGGCGTGACTTTGCTGGCAATCATGGGTGTCATCGTTATGTTGTGGCAAGTGATTCCCAAAGAACTAGCACCCCCGGAAGACCGTGGTGTCATCAACGGCCAATTAACGGGGCCCGAGGCTGCCAGCTACGATTTCACCGTTCGGCAAATGAATGTCGTCGAAGACATGCTGCAAATGTATTTGGATAACGGTGAAGCATGGCAAGTGCTCATACGAGTCCCTGGGGGCTGGGGTCCCAGCCGCACATACAATTCCGGCATGTTATTGTTGGTGCTGAGCGATTGGAGCGAACGCGAGCGCAATGGGCTCGACATTGCGTCGGAGATCAGCGCAAAGATGGGTCAAATACCCGGTCTGTTCGGGTTTGCCGGTATGCAATCCGGTATGACGGGACGTTGGGGCGCACCGGTGCAAATTGTTCTGAGTGGCGGCGATTATGAGACCGTGGCGGAATGGGTCGAATCGCTGGCGCAAATTGCCCGGCGGAACCCAAAATTGTTGCGGGTGGATATAGATTACAAACCGACTAAACCAAAATTCGAAATCGAGATTGATCGCGAACGGGCAGCCGCCCTGGGCGTTTCGGTTCAAACCATTGGCAATACGCTCGAAACCATGCTGGGCTCACGACGCGTGACGACTTATATGGATCGCGGTCGGGAATACGACGTCATTTTGCAAGTGCGCGAAGCGGACCGGCGGCAAACGACGGACATAACGAATATTTTTGTCCGGTCGTCGCGCGGCTTTCGCGGTCCGCTTATTCCGCTTGCCAATCTGGTTACCATCAAACCTGTGGCCGACGCGGGCAATCTAAAACGCTGGAACCGGCTTCCGGCCGTTACCTTGTCGGCGTATCTGGCAGACGGGTATTCGGTGGGCGAGGCTCTGGAATATCTCGACAGGGCGATCGCAGAGGAATTACCCGCCGGACCCAAGGTTGATTACAACGGCGAATCGAAACGCTATAAAGAACAGGGCGGCGCCTTGTTTTTCGCCTTTGGCATGGCATTGCTGATCGTTTTCCTGGTGCTTGCGGCCCAGTTTGAAAGTTTCATCCATCCTTTCATCATCATGCTGACGATTCCCGTTGCGATTGCCGGGGCCCTGGTAGGTTTGTTCCTAATCGATAGCAGTCTCAATATTTACAGTCAGATCGGCCTTGTGATCCTAATCGGTATTGCGGCCAAGAACGGCATCTTAATCGTAGAATTTACCAATCAGTTGCGCGACCAAGGCTTACCGTTCGACGACGCGCTGATCAAAGCCTCCGAGACCCGGTTCCGGCCGATTATCATGACCGGATTGTCGACGTCGGCCGGCGCCATTCCGCTGCTTTTGGCAACGGGCCCGGGGGCCGGTAGCCGCATGACGATCGGCATTGTGATCTTTTTGGGTGTCCTTATCGCCACCTTCATGACGCTCTTTATCGTGCCCATGTTCTATAATTTGTTGGCCCGCCGATCCGGCTCACCGGGCCGGATCGCCCGCCTGCTTACGGATTACGAAACAAAAGAAGCCGCTGGTGGCCTTGAGCCGATGCCTTCGTCTAATCCGGCCGAATAGCTGAATAATGCGTTATCGACCTTGTTGGACGATCGGCTGAGTGGGTCCGCGCCGGCTAGAGTGTTTCCAGGAAAAGTGGATACCGGTTTTCCGTCCGGAAACACGACAAATCAATAACTTAGGGTCCGGTTTTGATTGTGCGGTGCAGGTCGGTCGGGCATGGCATGGCCGTTTATTCGTACGCAAATGATATGGGTTTAGGAGAGTGCGATGGACCTCAAGGATCCAAGCTTGTTCCGGCAGCAAGCATACATAAACGGAACATGGACGGACGCGCAGGATGGCAGCGTTGTTGACGTCACCAATCCGGCGAGCGGCGACGTCATAGCGACAGTGCCCTTTATGGGGACCCAGGAAACTCGCGCGGCCATCGCCGCCGCGCAAGCAGCGTTTGCCGGTTGGAAACAACGGAGCGCAAAGGAACGCTCTACCGTGCTGCGCAATTGGCACGATTTAATTCTGCAAAATGTCGACGATCTGGCGTTGATCATGACATTGGAGCAAGGTAAGCCCTTGGCCGAATCGCGCGGCGAGATCGCATACGCCGCCTCGTTTATCGAATGGTTCGCGGAAGAAGCCAAACGCCTTTATGGCGATGTCATTCCCCATCATCAAAACGATAAACGGATTATCGTGATCAAACAGCCGATCGGCGTGGTCGGCTCCATCACGCCGTGGAATTTTCCCGCGGCCATGATCACACGCAAAGTGGGCCCCGCGCTGGCGGCCGGCTGTACCTTTGTCGCCAAACCCGCGACGGCCACACCGCTTTCCGCTCTGGCGCTGGCGGAACTCGCGGAACGGGCAGGCGTGCCCAAAGGCGTGTTCAACGTCATCACCGGCTCGGCGCGCGCCATTGGCGAAGAGCTTACGTCCAATCCGAGCGTGCGTAAGATCACGTTTACCGGCTCGACTGAAATCGGCAAACAGCTTTTGGTGCAATCGGCGCGCACGGTCAAGAAAGTCTCCATGGAATTGGGCGGCAACGCACCGTTCATCGTGTTCGACGACGCGGATCTCGACGCGGCGGTCGAGGGCGCCATGGCGAGCAAATATCGCAATACCGGGCAGACTTGCGTGTGTGCCAATCGCATCTATGTGCAAGCGGCCGTCTATGACGCGTTCATGGAAAAATTTACGTCGGCGGTACAAACTCTAAGAGTTGGTCCCGGTACGCAGGACGGCGTTACCCAAGGACCCTTGATCGATATGGCAGCGGTGGAGAAAGTCGAAGAACATGTTCGAGATGCCGTGACCAAGGGCGCACGTGTGGTCGTCGGGGGTAAGCGCCATGAATTGGGCGGCCGCTTTTTTGAACCGACCCTTATTGCCGATGTCACTCAAGACATGCTGGTTGCCAAAGAAGAAACATTTGGGCCTCTGGCGCCGATCATAAAGTTTGATCATGAGGAGCAGGTCATCAATTGGGCCAACGACACTGAATTCGGTCTCGCCGCGTATTTTTATGCCCGCGACATCGGGCGTATTTGGCGTGTGGCGGAGCAATTGGAAGTCGGTATCGTCGGCATCAACACCGGCATTATTTCCACCGAAGTAGCACCGTTTGGTGGTGTCAAAGAATCCGGCCTGGGCCGCGAAGGATCCAAATACGGCATGGATGATTTCGTCGAGATCAAATATCTGTGCATGGGCGGGATTTAA
>SMVB01166931.1_pt1 | contig 11848 bp, 10 predicted proteins | sample 2456461 | NCBI WGS metagenome assembly SMVB01 (sample SAMN11095934, study PRJNA526329) | marine sediment metagenome | biome: Marine sediment; feature: Surficial sediment; material: Deep marine sediment; isolation source: Hadal surficial sediment | place: Pacific Ocean | collected 2014-05 | depth...
CAAGAAGGTATTTGACGTGCCCGATGCCAAGATTGAATTGATGGAAGACCAAGGCGTCCGCGCCACTCTGATCGAGGTGGGACAGACTCGCCTGGAACTGCTGGAGCCCACCAGCCCTGAATCGGGCGTGGGCCGCTTCATTGAGCGCCGTGGCGAGGGGTTGCACCACTTGGCCTTCAACGTGACCGATATCTCAGGGAAGTTGCAGACGCTGAAAACCCTGGGTGTCGACCTCATCGACCAAACCCCCAGGGAGGGCCTATCCGGCACCATCGCCTTTGTCCATCCCAGGTCGGTGTTCGGCATCTTGACCGAGTTGGTGGAGAGCAAGAACAAATGATGATTGAAGTTGCCAAACGCGCAGGGAACCACACGGGGAAACATGCAAGACAATAATCGTCCGATCAGGGTGCTGGTGGCGAAGCCGGGACTGGACGGCCACGACCGGGGCGCCAAGGTGATTGCCCGGGCCCTGCGGGACTCCGGCATGGAAGTGATCTACACCGGCATCAGGCAGAGTCCCCAGATGATTACACAAGCAGCAGCACAGGAAGACGTCGACGTCATCGGGATGAGCATCCTCTCCGGCGCTCATCTGGAGATACTGCCGGAGATCATGGACTTGTTAAAAGAGCTTGGAATGGACGACGTGATTGTGGTGGTGGGCGGCATCATCCCCGAGGTCGACCGCCAGCCTTTGAAAGACCTGGGCATCTCCGAGGTATTCGGTCCGGGCACGTCCACCGGCGCCATCGTTGAATACATCCGGGAATGCGTCAAGAACCGGGCTGGAGCCTAGAGAAGCCCGTCGGCCTCCCCGGCGGCCCGGCCGGCAGTGATATCAACATCACCGAAGTCCAACGAACACTGAACATAATATGGTCCGCCACGCCTGGAAAATCCGCTGCTCTTGACATCTAAGCATGGGGTGAATCTATAATTACGGCTGGCCATAAACAGGGCATGGATTGGCTCGATGCAATATAACTTGGCTCAATTGCTGATGGAGCCAATCGGTTCCACGCGAGACTACGATGTGGACGAGTGGTTCACCGGCCCTGAGGATGGAAGGGACCGGGCCCAGGGATGGGTCCGGGTGATTCGGACTCACCAAGGAGTCCTAGTGCGCGCCAGGCTGGAAACGCTGGTCAAATTGACCTGCGGCAGGTGCGTCAATGAGTTCGAACACAGTTCCGTCATAACAATGGAGGAGGATTCCTCTCCGACGATAAACCCGGCGACAGGTAGGAAAACCGGATCCTTGGAAGACAACGGGAGCGAGATCAACCTGGATGACCAGCATGTTCTGGACATGGGAGAGGTCATCCGCCAGTACGTTCTAACCGGGGTACCGATAAAACCGCTGTGCCGTGAGGAGTGCCGGGGATTGTGCCCGGACTGCGGAAGCAACTTAAACGAGGGAAAATGCAAATGTAATGCAGTCCAGATAGATCTCCGCTGGGGGTCGTTGTCTGAACTGTTGACAGATAAGCGGGGATAGCCGGGCTTTTCTTTCAATTACTATTACTACAATTTTCAGCGAATTCCTCTCCGAGCCATTTCCCAGAACCGTAACTATTCCCCTTCCAACCTCCCATAATGGGAAAAATGTAGATAGTTCGCCCAACATAAGAACAACTCCGGGCGGCAGAAGGCGCACCGGCCAAATTAAAAGGACGTGACCAATAATGGGTGCGGTACCCCGAAAAAAATTGACCAGGCCCAGAAAGCGGCGGCGGTTATCGAACGCCTACCGGCTGAGTCCGTTGCATCCGGCCCTGTGCTCCCGCTGCCGCAGCGCCAAACTGCCGCATGTTGTCTGTCCTCAATGCGGATTCTACCGGGGACGTCAGGTGATAGGTAACACAGCCTAGTCAAGATCTAAAGGCGTCGCGCCTAGGACATTGGTTCATCTTTTCCAGGCATCGCGGAAGGGTTATGTACGGTAACCGCGCAAAAAGGGGAATAAAGGAATGGTTTTCAGGTTGTACTTTTTCAGCGCCCTGTCTAAAATCCGTAGGGTGTTGAATCCGGCCTGCATCGATGGAGGTAGCTACGAGTACCGAAGAAGCGCATAACCGAGCTTACGTGTTCCCTGGACAGGGATCGCAGAGCGTGGGCATGGGGGCTGAACTTTTCGAGTCGTCTCGGGCCGCGCGGGAGACCTTTGAAGAAGCCGACGACAGTCTGGGATTCCCACTGTCCCGCATAATATTCGAAGGACCTGCCACGGACCTCCAGAACACGGCGAATTCCCAGCCGGCCATCATGACTGTAAGCGTTGCCGCTTGGCGGACCTGGCAGGAGATTCAAGGCCCACAGGCTATGGACGCCAAGGCGGTCGCCGGACACAGCCTGGGCGAATATACTTCCCTTGTGGCGGCTAACGTTATCGATTTCTCTGATGCCGTTCAGTTGGTCCGCAAGCGCGGCCAACTGATGAACCAAGCCGCAGTCAACCGGCCCGGTGCCATGGCGGCCATACTTGGGCTAAATGAGTTGGCTTTCGCCCAGATCTGCGACGAGACCGGCGTGGAACTAGCGAATATCAACACTGACGATCAGATTGTAATCAGCGGCGACAAGATTGCCGTGGCCCGGGCCATGGACTTGGCCTCTGCCCGCGGCGCCAGGAAAACGATTCCTCTGCCGGTCAGCGGTGCGTTCCATTCCTCGTTGATGGCTGAGGCGAAAGAAGGCCTGGCCGACGCGGTCATGGCCCTCAATTTCAAAGAACCCATGATGCCGATTGTTGGCAACTGTAGCTCCAGGCCTTTGACTTCGGTGGACGAGATTCGCACCGAGCTGGTTGACGGCCTCTGCCAGTGTGTGCAGTGGAAGGGTTCGGTCCAGCATCTGGTTGACTCCGGTGTGACCCAATTTGTGGAGTTTGGCTCCGGCGGCGTGCTGGCAGGTTTAATTAAAAGAATCGACCGAAGCGTCAAGGTTACTACCGTGTCAGACACCGCTTCCATGCGGAAACTGGCCGACGGGGAAGCCTAGACCACTCGGCTATCAATGGTGACCCATGGCAAGCGGTAAATTTACTGACCCCAGGCGGCAGTCAAGGATGGCGGCGCTGCAATCATTGTTCGCGGCCGATGTAAGGGGCACCTGGAATGACCCCCAATTCGAGTGGTTGGACGAGGAAGAAGACCCGCCTGCCGGTATTCAAGAGTTCGCCGAAAAATTGCTGACCGGCGTGTCGAAAAGCCGCTCGGGCCTGGACAACGTGATTACACGCTACGCCCCGGCGTGGCCGGTAAGCCAATTGTCGGTCATCGACCGAAATATCCTTCGCATCGCGTTATTTGAACTGATATACACCCCTGACACTCCCAGAAAGACCGCCATCAATGAGGCCGTGGAGTTGGCGAAGATCTTTGGCAGCGGGAGTTCGGCACGGTTCGTCAATGGAGTACTGGGCTCCGCAATGTCCGGGTTGGAGTCGGGAGAGATTGCCACCATTGAAACTGTGCCAGAAGGGAGATGATTCATTGACCACCGTTTACGAAAGAGTTAAGTCCATCGTCGTAGATAAGCTGGGAGTTGACGAAGGAGAGGTAACGGAGTCCGCCTCTTTCATCGACAATCTGAATGCCGATTCGCTCGACTTGGTGGAATTGATTATGGCGTTTGAAGAGGAGTTCTCTACCGACGATGCCCAGTTGGAGATATCCGACGACGACGCCGGCAATATCGCGACTGTCAACGATGCCGTTAAATACCTGAAGGAGCACGGCGTCAACGACTAGCACTTATCCGGCAATCCGTGGCTGAGGGCTACTGTGTGGCGGCGGTGGGAGCCAATCATGGAAGAACACCACTTCAAGGCGCGACTCCCCTTTCGTATTTCTCTTGCCATTTCCGTACCCGTTGCTCCTGCATTTCTCTTCCCGTGCTGCTTTATTGCCCATGACATAACGGGGAGAAATGGTGTACGCCACGCCTACGGAGCCGGATATCTGAAGAATAACTGCGTAAAAAAGTAACTCGGGCAGAACGTACTTTTCAAACACAACGTCATATGGCGGCGCCGGTGGCCTCGTCTTTGGGCCGCTTAACCCAGTTGGCTCACTTAGTCTTACCGGGAGGTTGGCAACCATGACTTCCAGATACGAGACAGGCAGCGATTGGACCAGCGTGGACGTGGGCTCTGAATCCCCCGAATCCTCCGGTCCTGATTTCTCGGCCGTTGGACAAGCGGAAACCCTGGAACAGGTCGCGTCCTTGGTCAGGAATTGCACCGACTGTCCCCTGGCCGGTGGCCGCACCAACGCGGTGCCAGGAGAAGGCAACCCCAATGCCGAGGTAATGTTCATCGGGGAAGGGCCTGGTTTTCAAGAAGACCAGCAGGGACGCCCGTTCGTGGGTCCCGCAGGCAAGCTGTTGGATGGCCTTTTGGCGTCGATAGGTTCCCAACGCGAAAACGTATTCATCGCCAACATGGTCAAATGCCGGCCTCCCGGCAACCGGGACCCGGCCCCTGCGGAGATCGAGGCCTGCACCAAATACCTGGACCGGCAGATAGAACTTATCAATCCCAAATTGATTGTCACTTTGGGCCGCTTCGCCTTTGGGCGGTATTTCCCCGGCGAGGGCATAACCAAAGCCCGGGGAAAACTGCGAATGAAAGACGGGCGCAAGATTTTTCCGGTGCTTCACCCAGCCGCGGTGTTGCGCCGGGAAGAGCTAAGGCCCACAATGATAGAAGACTTCAAGGCGATCGCGGGGATACTTGAAGGCGCACAAGAGGAGAATCTGGGCGGGGAGCCAGCCGGCATTGCAACCGAGGCCCCCAAACCAGCCCAATTGTCCTTCGTCGACGCCCCAAGTCCCGCAGCCGTTTCTGCGCCGCCGGCTGAGACATCCATGGTCAACGTAGGCGTCAACGTGGAAGAAGCTCCCCGGCCCGAGCAGCTAACGCTGTTCTAAAAGCCTGCCGGGTAAACCAAATCTTAGGAACGACTAACAATTTGACATCTCAGCTACGCATCATACCCCTGGGGGGCCTGGGGGAAATTGGCAAAAATATGATGGCCCTGGAGTACGAAGACGACATCATAATCGTCGACTGCGGGGTTCAATTCCCGGAGGAGGGAATGTTTGGGGTCGACTTGATCATCCCAGACGTGTCCTACTTGGTAGAAAGGATCGACAAGGTCCGCGCCATCCTCATCACCCACGGCCACGAAGACCATATCGGAGCACTACCCTTCATCCTGCCGAAGCTGAAGGTTCCGGTTTACGCTCCACGCCTGGCCCATGGCCTGATCACTGCCAAGTTGAAAGAGCGGCGGGAGGCCCGCGGCAGCGTGGTGAACCCCATCGATCCCGGCGTGATTCACCGCATCGGTGAGAGCTTTGAGGTGTCGTGGTTTCGGGTGTGCCACAGCATCCCCGACTCCATGGGAATCGCCATCGGGACCCCGGTGGGCACGGTGATTCACACCGGCGACTTTAAGATAGACCACACCCCGGTTGACGGCCGCATCTTTGACCTGCCCTCCCTGGCCCATTATGGGGACGACGGCGTTCTGCTGTTGTTCTCCGACTCCACTTATGCCGAAGTGCCGGGATACACCACCTCGGAGCGTGTGGTGGGCGAGGCGCTCGACCGGGCCATCGGGGAAGCGGAGGGCCGGGTGTTGGTCGCCACCTTCGCCTCGTTGGTCTCCAGGGTCCAGCAGGTGGTGGACGCCGCCGCCAAGTATGGCCGCAAAGTCAGCCTGGTGGGCCGGAGTATGGTCGACACAGTGGCCGTGGCAACGGAGCTGGGCTATCTGACCGCGCCGCCGGGGGTGCTGGCGCCGCTGGCCGAGACTAGGAAGCTGCCCCCGGAGCAGGTGGTCCTGATGACCACCGGCAGCCAAGGCGAGCCAACCTCGGCCTTGGTCCGAATCGCCAAAGGGGAACACCGCGACGTTAACATCATGGCTGGAGACACGGTTATCATCTCCGCCACTCCCATCCCGGGCAATGAACTGGCCGTCAGCCACACCATCAACAACCTGCTGCGGCAGGGCGCCAAGGTGCTCTACGACCGGATCGCCACGGTCCACGTTCACGGCCATGCCAGTCAGGAAGAACTCAAGCTGGTCCTGCGCCTGGTGCGGCCGCGCTACTTCGTTCCCGTGCATGGGGAATACCGGCATCTGACCGCCCACGCCCAACTTGCCTGGGACCTGGACGTAGCCAAAGGCGGAATCTTCGTCATGGAAGACGGCGACGTTCTGGAACTGTCCGAAAGCGGCGCCGAAATGAAAGAGAGTATCTCTGCCGGGCCGATCTACGTGGACGGTCTGACTACCAGAGACAACCAGAGTCCGGTTCTCAGCCAGCGGCGCACCCTCTCCAAGGACGGAGTGGTCGTCGTGGTAGTCACCAAGGACAAGAAAAACGGCAATCTTCTGGGCGAGCCCGTGGCCATGGCCAGTGGATTCCTGGACGAATCAGAAACCGGCAGCCTCTTCGAAGAATTGAGTGTTGCGGTGGCCCAAGCGTTGGCCAAGGTGGACATCCAGCACGCGGAGATCTCAGATTTGAAGGCGAAAGTCCGGGAAACCGCTCGCAGCTTCATAGCTGGCTCCGCGCGCCGTTCGCCTATGATTATTCCAGTGGTCCTGGAGGTTTAGTCCAGCCACTCGCCGGAAACCGGCCGATAGCAACTGCCACCGGAGGGATATAGTGGCCAGTTCAATTGGAAGGAAGCGGCGTCATACCGCTTCGCCATCAATCAAAGAACTCTTCAACGGTTCGCCCAAGTCGCTGATAGATGCCTTGGCCGTAATGGCCATCGGTTTGCCCGTCGGCCTGCTCCTTGCCTTTTCAGGGGGAGCACGTGCCTGGGTGGTCGAGTCGCTGGGGTACGGTTGGGTCCCGGTGGGTCTTTTTGCTGCCGCGGTCCTCGCCACACTCCGCTACAACCGCCACCTCCTCTTGGCCAATTGGCGTCAGTGGACCGTGGCCGCCGCCTTGGCCGCCATGTCCATCGGCATCCTCTCCACCATCTCCCCTTCTGAAGGCGCCCTGAAAGACGTGAGTCTCGGCGGCAGGTGGGGCAGCGTATTGGGCGGCTCTCCGGCGATTCTGGCCGCCTTGAAGATCGCTGGAATCGCACTGGCCGTGCCCCTCATCATCGCTCCGAAAAAGGCCGTCAGGTTCTACCTACGAATCGCCAGAAAGGGGTTATTCGGCCTTCAGCTGGGTCTTATCTGCCTCTATATCGGCACCTATCAAACCGCGCGGTTCGTGGAGCGGAGATACCGCATCTTGCGTTATGGCATGCACCGCCGATCCTCCCGTGGCCAGCTCCTGAAGATGCTGGTCCTTGGCCCCTCCAATGTTCCGATCCGCACCTCGGCCCACCAAGGGGATTCAGAAACCGCCCCCGGCAATGGGCTTGACCCCGAATCGGATGACGGCTTGAATCACCAAGCAACGCCTGGCCTGGCCAGCGAGGATGAAGACGAATGGGCGATGCCTGAGTCCGGACTAATCCCCACCTTTGACTCCAACGCCCCAGCCACGGTAGACGCGCCCGCCCCGTCCCGTTCCAACGGCTCCAAAAAGGGGAGCAAGGGAGGCTGGCAGTTGCCTTCGGTGGACCTGCTATCGCCGCCGGACCCGCATCATGCCCCGGAAGCCGCCCTTCAAGAGATGGCGCGGCTGGTAGAGACCACCTTGGGCGACCACGGCGTTATGGTCGAGGTCACCGACATTAAAGCCGGCCCCCGGATACTGCGCTTCGGACTGGTCCCCGGCTGGGTAACTAAGGGGCGGGACGCGGGCCGAGGCGCCGCCGGCCTCGACAAAGACGACTCTGGCCTGTCGTCCGTGGAGCGCAGCCGAGTCAAGGTCCAGAGCATCTTGATCCGGGAAAAGGACATGGCCCTTGCTCTGAAGACTCCGTATCTGAGGATCGAGGCCCCCGTGCCCGGTGAGGCGTTGGTGGGCCTAGAAGTGCCAAGCCCTTCGCCAAGCAAGGTTCACCTGCGCGAGGTTATGGAAAGTCCAGCCTTCAAGAAGCTGGCGGACAAAGGCGGTCTGCCCATAGCGCTGGGACAGGACACCGGAGGCAGCCCCGTGGTCCTCGACTTGGCCGCGCTGCCCCACATATTGATTGCCGGAGCCACCGGCAGCGGAAAAAGCGTCTGTATCAACTCCATCGTTGCGTCATTCCTGCTGACCAAAACCCCAGACCAATTGCGCATCCTCATGGTGGACCCAAAGCGGGTCGAGTTGACGCCGTTCAACGGGATCCCCCACCTGATAGGGCCGGTAATCGTCGACGCCGAAGAGGTCAACACGTCTCTCCGCGGGCTGATACGGGAGATGCTGAACCGCTACAAGGCGATGGAAGAGACCGGCGCCAGGAACATAGAAGGGTACAACAAACGAGCCAAAGACAAGATGCCATTCTTGGTGTTGATTGTCGATGAATTGGCTGACCTGATGATGGTCGGAGGGTTCGAGGTGGAACAGAATCTGGTGCGGCTGGCCCAACTCGGGCGAGCCACCGGGATTCATTTAGTGCTGGCCACCCAGAGACCGTCGGTCAATGTGGTCACCGGCCTACTCAAGGCCAACATACCGGCCCGTGTCGCTTTCGCCGTGGCCTCTCAGGTCGACTCCAGAGTCATTCTCGACGGCGTCGGGGCCGAGAAGTTGTTGGGCAAGGGAGATATGCTGCTGTTGCACAACGAGTCCCCCAAACCCACCCGGGTCCAGGGCGCCCTGGTTTATGACCACGAGATTGACCAAATGGTCGAGTTCTGGCTGGGCCAGGATGGTCCTCTGGTGCCGGTGATAAACGTGACCGAGCCCGAGACCGAGGAGAACGAGGGCGGCGGAGTGGATGCCCACATGATGGAAGAAGCCCGTGAGCTGGCCGCAAGAAATCCTCAATTGACCCGCTCCTATCTGGAGCGGCGGTTGAAGATTGGCAATAGCAAGGCGGAAGAAGTGATGGAAACCCTGGAAGAAGAGGGCTTCCTGAATTAACTTTTGCTGGCTGCCCAATCAGCCGAACCCATTGGCCGCATGGCCCTCTGTTTTTCATCCAGGCGCTGGTTTGCTATCATGGGCCTAGCTAGTATGCCCACGGCCATGAAATAGCCTTTGCTGATTGACCTCCATACCCACAGCTACCCCCACTCTGACGACAGTTTCATGAGCGTGGACGAATTGATCGAGGGCTCCAAGTCTCTGGGACTTGACGGTATCTGCCTGACCGATCACGATAACTTCTGGACCGCCGAGCAGGTCCGGGACCTTTCCAGCAAGCATGATTTTCTGGTTATTCCCGGTTGTGAGATCAACACCGAGGCCGGCCATGTTTTGGTGTTCGGCCTGACTAAATATGAATTCGGCATGCATAAACCCGGCTTTCTACAGGCATCCGTGCAGCGGGCAGGCGGCGTGTTGATTGCGGCGCATCCCTACCGGCGCCGTTTCATAGAGGAGCCGGCAGGCCGGCCCGGAATCCGGGAAGAGATGCTGGAGCGGGCCCGCGGCGATGAGTTCTTCGGGATCTGTCAGGGTATCGAGGCGCTTAACGGCCGGGGATCAGCGGTGCAGAACCAGTTCTCATTGGACCTTGGAAGACGCCTGAGTGTGAACATGACGGCAGGCAGCGACGCCCACAAAGTGGAGCAGATCGGCACGGTGGCAACCGAGTTCCAGCGGCCGGTATCCTGCCTGAATGACCTGATACGGGAGTTGCAAGGCGGCCGCTACAGCCCCGTGGACCTGAGGGGAAAGCGGCGGCAAGAAGCTGGACGGGACCGATAGACGCAGATGGGTGAACTGCTCAAGATAGAAGACCTGACGGTGAGTTTTGGCACCTCGGCCGGACGGGTAAAGGCGCTGAATAACGTGAGCCTCACCTTGAACGAGGGTGAGGTCTATTGCATCGTGGGGGAAAGCGGCGCCGGAAAGAGCACGCTTGCCCTGACGATTATGGGGCTTTTGCCACATAACACGGAAATCTCCGACGGCCGGATAATGTACAGGGACCTCGACCTCCTGCGGGCCAAACCTGAGGAGATGCGGGCCCTGAGAGGGCGCGAGATATCATTGGTGTTCCAAGACGCCCAGTCTGCGTTGAACCCCATTGAGGCCATCGGACCCCAGTTGGAAGAGGTGATTCTGGAACACAGCGACATCTCCCTCCGGAACGCCAACCGCATGGCCCAGGATATGCTTGTTGAGATGGGCATGCCCGACCCTAAACGGATTATGGGCCAATACCCGTTCGCCCTGAGCGGCGGCATGTGCCAGCGGGTCATGATGGCGATTGCCCTAGTCCTGCGCCCCAAATTGTTGATTGCCGACGAGCCTACATCGGGATTAGACGTTACTCTGCAGGCTGAGATACTGCAGAGGATGCGAAGCCTGGTGAAGGACTTTAATTCATCAATCTTGCTTATCACCCACGACATGGGCGTGGTTGCGGCCATGGCCAACAAAGTAAGCGTGATCTACGCGGGAAACGTGGTGGAGACCGCCGAAGTTCTTCCGCTGTTCCGTCGGCCCCAACACCCGTACACATGGTCGCTGTTACAGGCATTGCCTCGTCTGGATGACCCGGGCCGCAGGATCGAGCCCTTGCCCGGAAACCCTCCCAACATGATTAAACTGCCTCCGGAGTGCCCCTTCTTGCCGCGTTGCTTCAAAGCGTTGAACCGGTGCCGCGAGGAGCCGAAGCCCGCGCCTCATGAAGTTGAAAAGGATCATTTCATCTCTTGCTATAACCCGGTTGTTCCCCCGGATGATCCCGATTGATCGGCGTTTGACGTTCTAACGGTCGGCCACCCCGTCACCCACCAGTAATTCCAGGGCCAGGTCAGGTCCTAATCTCCCCCGCTTGATGGCCAAGTCGGTCTCCAGCAACCGGTTGTACCGCCAGATAATCTCCGGCATGGAGTGACGCCGGGCTTGTTCCGCGGTCTTCCGCACCACGAAGTCTGACGATGTCCCCAGCCGCCCTCTCAACTCACTCTGCGGCGCTCCCCGGTCCTGGGAATCCCGGGCCAAAGCCAGCAGCCGCAGTTGACGCTCGATCATGCTGATGATGTAGGGCGCTTCCCGTCCGTCGTCTTTCAGTTGGTGCAGCAGGCGCAGGGCCACGCCGGGGCGGCCGTCAATCATGGCATCGACCGCAGCGAAGATACTAGCCTCCCGGACCTGAGAAACCATCTCGCCCACGTCCGCTTCTTGTATCTCCCGCTCCGAGCAGTAGAGGGCCAGTTTCTCCAGTTCTTGTTCCAGGGTCCAGAGGTCATTGCCAACAAGGTCTGTGATTGAGCGGATGGCCGAGGGGCTGATGGACGAGCCATTGGCCTCGGCGGTGGATTTAACCCACCGGGCCAGTGCTTCTCCGCTGGGGGCTGAAAGTTCTTCCACCTGGGCCACCGGCTTCAGCAGCCGGAGCAGCGGGTTATTGGCACCCAAGGGCCCGTCGGTGAACATCAAGATGGTGGTGTCTGGCATCTGGGGAATGGCGTCTCTCAAGACCTGCCACTGGTCGGAACTCTTCGAGTCCCCGCCTTTCGTGTCCCTGGACGGTCCGCGCCGACGGCCCCGGCCTTGGGACTCGGCAGTGCCCAAGAGCCCCTCCACGATCACCAACCGGTAATCGTCCATGAAAGGCAGCGCATTGCACATGCTCAACAATTCGCCCGGTTTTGTCTGTGAACCGGTCAGACGGTGCCGGTTGGCCTCCAAGACATCGGAGGCCCCGGACTCGGTTATCAGTTGCACCAGCCGTCTGGGCACTAAAAAACTGTCGCCGTAAAGCAGGTATACGGGCAATGGGGACTCCGTAGGATGGCGGTAGGCCTGATTG
>SMVB01130714.1_pt1 | contig 11845 bp, 8 predicted proteins | sample 2456461 | NCBI WGS metagenome assembly SMVB01 (sample SAMN11095934, study PRJNA526329) | marine sediment metagenome | biome: Marine sediment; feature: Surficial sediment; material: Deep marine sediment; isolation source: Hadal surficial sediment | place: Pacific Ocean | collected 2014-05 | depth 0-1...
GAACCTATTGGAAGGATTTGCGCTTGAAGCGGCTCCCACACGAGACGATAGAGCGGCTCCGTCGGCTTAAAACCGAGGACATAAAAAAAACGCTTGGGGTTGTGGCACAGTTTGAAATTAAAGAAGGTCTGCTTGTGCCCGCTGAACCCGGGGAAAATCTCGATAAAGGCAAAGGTGTCCGCCAAAAGGGCAATGTCATCCAATTCGGACTTACCGAACGCGAGATAAGGGGGGTCCTGGTTCGACTTGAGAATCTGTTAAAAAGAGTTGACTCCGGGAAGATCAAGACTTTTTGAAACAAAATTGGCGGATGTTAGCAAGCCACAGTCCTCAGAACCCAAAGATCGGCGGTTCGAATCCTCTCCCCGCTACAAAACAAATTTCTATAAGGTGCATATAAACGAGGCTGTCCAAAAAGCGATAACGACGCTGACCTTTTTTTAAAAGGTTGGCGTCTTCTTGACTCCGGACACAAACGCTAACCTTCTCCGAGAGGTCAGCGTTTCCTGAAAGTTCGCGCAACAGAAAACAATGTTACTTTGAAGGTCGGCAATGCTGATAGGGTCCAGGCATGCCTGAACCCCTACACAAGAGGAGCGTTTCCTGAAAGCCCGGAAAAGGTCTTTGCGGATCAGTCAACTGACTGATGAAGCAATCTCATGCCTGTGCCAGAGATTGCTTCGCAAAAACTTGTCCTGAGCAAGGTCGAAGGAACGCTCGCAAAAACGTCTCTTTATCCTTTTTGGGACAGCCTCTTGGTTGTTTTTGTATTGCTCAAGTCTCCTCTGCGTCGGGTTGGTATCTGACTTGTCTAAAAAAAACCTTGACAAAATCATTTTTTATTAAGTCTGTTGAACTAGTTAAACTAAAATAAATAAGCGTAAAGGATTATTTCGAAATACTCAGGAGAAAAACTCATTTGAACAAGGTCAACCTGGCGATTGGCATCCACAATCATCAACCGGTTGGGAATTTTGATTTTGTTTTTGAAGAAGCTTACCAAAAGGCTTATGTGCCGTTTTTAGAACTTCTTGAAAGACATCCAAAGATTCACATCACTCTGCATTATACCGGTATTCTTTTCAAATGGCTTAAGGAGCACAAACCGGGGTTTATTCCACGACTGAAAAAGTTGGTTGATGCCGGCCAGATTGAGATGATGAGCGGCGGGTTTTACGAACCGATCATGTCGGTGATCCCTTATCGCGATAAAATCGGTCAAATTAAAAAGCTCACTGATTTTATTAAGACGGAAACAGGTTACAGTGCCAGGGGAATGTGGCTTGCCGAAAGAATTTGGGAGCCCCATTTGGCTAAACCGTGTGCAGAAGCAGGTGCTAAATACGTTGTTTTGGACGACTCGCATTTTAAGAATGCCGGTTTAAAGAATGAAGAATTGTTGGGATATTATATTACTGAAGAAGAGGGTTGCACCCTTTGTCTGTTTCCAATAACCGAGATGCTGCGCTATACCATTCCTTTTCAACCCCCTGAAAAAACCATAGAATATCTTCGTTCCATCGCAGAAAAGGGTGAAGACAGATTGGTTGTTTTTGCCGATGATGGGGAAAAGTTTGGAATCTGGCCCGGCACCTACGAACATTGTTATGAAAAGGGCTGGCTTGAAAGTTTTTTCCAGGAATTGGAAGCGAACGCCGACTGGATCAATCTGATTCATTTGTCCGAAGTCCTGGAACAGACTCCGCCTTTGGGGCGCATTTATTTACCGGCCGCCTCATACCGGGAAATGATGGAATGGGCTATGCCAACAACGGCAATTCATCAATATGATAAATTCGAAAATATTTTAAAAGAACAAGACCTGCATGACAAATATAAAGTTTTCGTTCGCGGTGGATTCTGGCGCAATTTTATGGTGAAATACCCCGAATCAAACAATATGCATAAGAAAATGATGCATGTCAGCCAGAAACTGGCACAGTTGGAGGCAGCGCATGGCAATGATAATAAATTCAAGCAAGCTCAAGATCATCTTTGGGCCGGCCAATGTAATTGCCCTTATTGGCATGGGGTTTTCGGGGGACTTTATCTACCCCATTTAAGATTTGCAATCTACCGTGAATTAATTCAGGCTGAAAACCTCCTCGATGAAATAGAAAGAAGCCCTGAAGAACAACGCAGAGGTTGGCTTGATTGTCAAGTTAAGGACTTTGATGCTGATGACGCTGAGGAACTGCTTGCATCTAATTCAAAGATGAATCTATATTTTTCCCCGCAAAACGGGGGCAGTTTATTTGAGTGGGATTTTAAACCGAAGGCCATCAATTTGCTGGATACTTTAGCGCGCCGAGAAGAGAGTTATCATGAAGAATTAAAACAGCTTAGTCATCAATCTATCAATGAAGGACAAAACCCAAAAGAGGGAGTGCCAAGTATTCACGAAATGACGGTGACAAAGGAAGAAGGCTTGCAGAATCTTCTGTTTTATGATTGGTATCGGCGAACATCGCTTTTAGATCATTTTCTGGATCAGAAAACTTCGCTTTTAAATTTTTCCCGGTGTCAATACCAGGAAGCCGGCGACTTTGTTAACACAGCTTATGAATATTCTTTTGAAAGTAATGATAAGATCATGATTGTCAAGCTCTGGCGTTACGGAAATGTGCGTTCAGGGAGTAAATTAATCCCGGTTTATTTAGAAAAGAAAATTTCCCTTAAGCGAGCTGAACCGGAGTTTAAAATTGACTATGTAATTAAAAATCTCACGGAGTCTAAACACTCTTTCTGGTTTGGTTCTGAGTTTGACTTTGCCCTTTTAGCCGGAGATGCCCCTGACCGGTATTTTGTTTTTCCCGGGCACACCCTGGAAGATGCCAGGCTTAGAAGCATGGGCGAAATTGCAAATGCGAAAGAAGTACAACTCAAGGATGAGTGGTTGGGAATTTCAGTCTCTGTGAAAGTTGATGGCCCGGCAACTTTTTGGCGTTTTCCCATCGAGACAGTATCCCAATCCGAATCCGGCTTTGAGCGAGTTTACCAGAGTTCCGTTGTATTTCCAAATTGGAAATTCGATTTAGAGTCAAATGAAACATGGCAAAATAGGCTTGTTTTAAGAGTGGATGAGCTCTAGTCCCGGTACGGCCCAGCCACACGTATTTAAATACTTGCTTTGTCGTGGTCCGAACCATGGTATATTATCAGAAGTCATTGATGCTTGGCTGTCATACACAGAGCTGCATTTTTACTGCTGTGTAAATGACACGGAAGGCAAAATGACTAATAACCGGCCGGGTCATTCGCTTGGCGGAGTAACGGGATAAAAAGAGGTTTGAGCAATGAGTTTCGTGATGAAAAGTAAAGCTCAATTGCAATTCTACGATTTTTCAACCAGCTCCAGATTAGAGTCAACTTCTTGTTGCAGACGCCCACAAACCAAAGTACAAATGCCGTGAATGCTGGGATCATTAATTCTGTAATATACTTTCTGACCTTCTTTACGTCTCACTAATATTCCTTCACGCGCCATTAACGTCAAGTGTTTACTTACATTGGCCTGCTGCTGTCCGGTCTCTTCTACCAATTGCATGACACTCATTTCGTCGCTGGTCACCATCATTTGATTGAGCAACTGTAAGCGAATAGGTTCACTTAATGTTTTAAAACGCTGAGCGACCCGTTCGAGTAGTTCTTCTGGAATAAGTTGGCTTGCCATAATTTTGAATCGTGAGACTTATTTCCCCCGAAAATGAATCAATCCCTTCCAGGCGAACAAAGACGCAGTAAGAGATCCCAACTTCTCAATCGAGATTTTGATCAAATTGGAATTTGCTAATATATTCCTTTACTGGAATTTATGCAACTATTTTTTTATGTTTCGGTAGCACCTCATCGATAGGTGGACTCGAATGGGATAATTTTATTACAAGTATCTGTTATTTTAAATATTTACATAGCATTTGGCCAGTTGAATTGAATGAGTCTGTAAAATCGTTTGAATTTTTTATTGCATTTTGAAATGAATATGTTATATATTCCTGCTTAGTTATTTACTGCATTCTGATTTTAAAAGGAATTACCTTTTGAAAAAGCCGGCAACTAAAGCCTCTTCTGAATTTTTCTCCATTAATCTGTTCAAAAGTTGGCTGCCATTCTTGGAAACGGTTCAGACCTATAACGGGACAAAATTTCGCTTAGATCTGCTCGCGGGTCTTACTGTTGCTTTGGTGGCACTTCCCCAGGCCATGGCCTATGCTTTCATTGCAGGGGTCGAGCCCCAATACGGTATTTATGCCCTCATTGTAGGAAGTATTGTTGCCGCTTTGTTTGGTTCGTCTCGCCACTTGCATACAGGCCCTGTCAACGCCAGTTCAATTGTTATTGCCGCTACCATGACTCCTTATATCCATCAGGAAAATTATATGGCCATGGTGTTTTTACTTGCATTACTGGCGGGCGTATTTCAATTGGGAGCGGGGCTTTTTAAGCTCGGCAATCTTGCCCAATTTATCTCCAGCTCCGTATTGATAGGTTTTATGGCTGGCGCAGCTTTGTTAATTATCATTAACCAGGTGCCGAACCTATTGGGATTACCTCAATCTTCAGGACTTACTTTTTTGAACAATATTTCCGGCATTGGGGAAAACATCGCCCGTGTGGATACCGCAGCCATTTGCATAGGCGTCGGGACGGTACTGCTCGTTTTGACTATAAATCGCTTGAGTCCAAAGTCTCCTGCCGGGATTCCTTATATACCTTCCTATTTGTTGGCGCTCCTTGCAGCGGCCGGTTTGGTGGTTTTGTTTGGCCTGATAGACAAGGGGATTGTTGTTGTTGGGAATATACCGGCGCAGCTGCCACCCCTGAGTGCTCCCGCACTTGATTTGACAACCATTAACCTTCTTGCAGCCAGTGCATTGGCTTTGACTGTCATTTCTATATCAGAAACGATCGCAAGCGCGAAATCAATTGGGTCTCTGGCTGGAGACAAGATCGATGCGAACCAGGAATTGGTTGGACAGGGTTTAGCAAAAATAGCCGTGGCTTTTTTTAGTGGCATGCCGGTTTCAGGCTCTTTTACCAGAACTGCACTCAACTTTCGCGCGGGTGCGCAAACTCGATTTGCTGCTGTCTTTTCCGGCATTTTGATCTTTATAATCGTTATCATTTTTAGTCCAATTGCTCGATACATACCGGTTGCCGCTCTGGCGGGAGTCATCATGGTCCTTGTCACAAATATGGTGAATTGGGACCATGTCGTCATCACGCTTAAAACCACCAAATCCGATGCAGTGGTGATGCTGGCAACTTTTACTGCGACGCTTTTGTTTTCTTTGGATACTGCCATTTACATTGGCGTCGGCCTTTCCCTGGTTCTGTTTTTGAGAAAAGCCGGCCACCCTCGCTTGATAGAGTTGGAATACGATCAAACCAACGGTTTTCAGGAAATGAAACCCGCCGATAAGCGGCGTATCCCCGAAATCTCTATTGTTCATATAGAAGGCGATATTTTCTTTGGCGCCGCAGAATTCTTCGAAAATGAAATCGGCCGGATCGCCAGCCGTCCCGGATTGAAAGTGCTTATTTTACGCGTGAAGAGCGCTTCTTGCTTAGATGCTACTTCCATCATGGGATTAATGCGATTTGCCGAAAACATGAAAAAGACGGATAAATTGTTAGTCGTCTCCGGGGTAACCGGAGAGGTAGAAAGAGTATTCCGGCGTTCAGGCTTAGATAAAGTAGTGGGCAAGGAAAATATTTTCTTCTCCGATGTAGCTGTTCTAAAATCTACAAAAAAGGCGCTCCACAGGGCTTTGGAATATGTAAATAGTAAAGGGGAGGGAGAATATCGGGTTAGTTTATTTTATGATCGTCCTGACAAAGCAAAAGTTAACAAATAAAATTCCCAACCACCCTCAAAATTAATGAGGGAGCTTTGGACGCAAATAACCGTAGAGCCAGGCGCCCAAAAGCGCGCTCAGAATAGCGACAATCATGACTGAAGTACCGGCGCCTAGATGTGTATAAAGCGGCCCGGGACATGCCCCGGTCAATGCCCATCCCATACCGAACAGTGTGCCGCCGATAATATAGCCGACATTGAACTTTTTATCGGGAATCTCAATCGGTTCATTGTTTATGGCTTTGGCATGGAGGCTTTTAATCAAAAAGATAGACAAAGCCCCTACCGCGACCGCCGACCCCATTACACCGTACATATGAAATGATTGGAACCGGAACATCTCCTGAATTCTGAACCAGGAAATAACCTCACTCTTATAAAGAAGTGTCCCGAAAAAAAATCCCATGATTAAGTATTTTATATTCTGCATTATCTTTCCCAAAGTAAGTTTATGACGAATTTTTTAAAACAGCACCGGATAAATCAGGTGGGTTATGATCAAGCCGCCGGCAAAAAAGGCACACACGGCAACGAGGGAGGGCCACTGTAAATTAGCCAAACCCATGATGCCGTGACCGGATGTGCAGCCGTCAGCGTAACGGGTCCCAAATCCGACTAAAAATCCGCCAACTACGATTAGCACAAATCCCGGCAGCGTCAAAAGATTAGTCCAATTGAAAATCTCGGCTGGTACGATCCCGCTTTGATCGGTTATTCCGAGGGCATTTAAATCCGCGCTGGTTGCGGAAGAAATTAAAATAATTTCAGGATTTGGAATAAAGTTAACTGCAACAAAAGCCCCAATGATAATGCCTGCCACAAAAAATAAATTCCAGATTTCTTTTTTCCAGTCATAGGCCAGGTAGGAGACTTTTGCCGGGAAAGTTGCAGCACAGATATGCCGCAGCGAAGACGAAACACCAAACTTTTTATTGCCAAGCAACAGCAGCGTCGGGATCATGAGTCCGATTAACGGCCCGGCTACATACCAGGGCCACGGTTGAGAAATAAATTCATGCATGATTTTCTTTCCTGGTTTTTGAGTTCGAATGGAGCAAAGATCGTTATATTTTAAATCAAATTCAAGGCAAACTTTTGGAATTTCAAAGAGAATTTGGTGTTTTATTGTCGTAATTATTGTAAAATAAGTTGAAGTTACTCCAAGTTGGGTCTCGTAATAATTTTAATTATGCTTGCATTGAGTTCAAAACGATTTTATGTTGAATTTTTAAATTATGTTGTCTAACTGAGAACCATACTTAAAAATAGCCATATCTTCCCAGCCGAAGCTGGCGCCGCCATCGTTCCCAAGTTGGGAGAATTGCAGAACTGGGTCTTATATATTGCTCATACGCAACTGCTTTAGATTTTAACGGACGGCTTAGCCTGCATTATTCATAAAATTTTACCACAGCGGCACTTAGCCTGTCCTGAGTCGTGCCGAAGGGACACAGAGAATAAAAGATTTATAACGTGAGTGTGTTCAAAGCAAAGTTTTTTGAAATCGAAATTGATTACGCTGACAAATGTTCAATATCTCCAAATATAATCAAACCTCTGTGCCTTTGCGTCTCTCTGGTTCATGAATTATTCAAGTTAGTACAATCGTAATTAGTTTTAACGATTTCTTGGAATAATTTATTAGGAAGTTTGTATTAATATTAGAAGCCTGACGATAGGCGAGCATGCAAGCTTCCTCCTCCTCGAGATTTGTGAGCATGTTCGCCTTTTTTATTGTTCGTTGCGATAATTCGGAACTCCTGGCGGTTTAAGTGGTAAGAATAAATCAGGAACGAAAGTTCCTATCCTATTCCTCCCTCCGGAAACCGTCTGCTCAATGGGCAGACGGTTTTCTTTTTACTCCTACATTTCCCCTAAGAGCAAAGTATCCCGATAAACCACGGTTGTCCGATAAGCGATGTCTGCCAACTCGGCGCTTACCTTTATTGGGATGGGCATGCAGGTATATCTGCCCGTGAGTGTTCTGATCAGATTTGCTCCGCGAGCTAAAGTGAATTCGGCTGCAAATCGGATCGTATCGGAAGGTTGACCGGTCCAGGAAAAACTCACTTGATTTTTTCGGTGGTTAAATGCATGCTCTGAAAATACGTCGATTATTTCTAACGAATCCGTTTGTATTCTTAAGGTTGCCAGGTACCAGGGCTGAGTGCTGGTGAGCAGCCAATTCACATTCACCGTATCTTTCTCCCCCCGTATGATCAGTTCCTCTCCGGTTAGATCTATCCACTCCGCCGTGAATGGAATAGCTAAATCATCTTTATGAATTCGTACGTCATATTGCCGGGTTAAGGAATCACCCTGCACCGAAACATTTCGAAAGTACTCGTTTCCGAGTAATTGCAAACGATTCTCACCGCTTCTTACATTATAATCCGCATTGACTCTGATTCGCGCCGTCCATTCCTCATTATACGAAGGTAGTGAATAGAGGTAACCTCCGAACCCAACAGCAGCTAATAAAATCATTAACCCGAAAAGAGGTCTCCTTAAAGTTTTTACTAGATCGCGAACAAAACGGCTGCTGACAACAGCATTAGAATATGCATAAATCCCGGGAAGATACCAGAGGACCAAAAGGAGCGTTATCGCCGTACTGAATAAAAGAGATTCCGCAGTGGAGTCGATGCCGGCGCCGCCCTGAGTTAAGCTGCGGGCTAAAAAGGGTAGCTCTTCCATAAACATCAGCTTGAACATTGGATAAGGCGCGAGAAAGGATAAAATTAACTTGACGATTGGATTTGGAATAAGAATAGCGAGGCTGATAAATATCATCGTGAGAGCCGGGTAGAGGGCTAACCGCATGCTGGCCATTCCCAGGAACGCAATAAAAACAGACAGCCCGATAAAAGCCCGTTTGGTGTAGACATAAGAATCCGGACTAAAGCGCCATCTTTTTGTCAGTTGCAGGGTAACCCAAATGCCGCCGATTGTACAAATTGCCGCCAGCCACATATATTTATCGAAATGCACCAGCCAGGGGTAACGGAGTCCTTTTATGAACTGCAGAGCCGCCTCACCTAATTGGGTGAAAACTGCCATTATTATCAACATCAGGAATAGCTTTGTTCCCGAGAAACGGACTCGCTCCGGCTTGTCAATTCGCAGGCGGTTTTTTCGGCTGTGCATAAAAGCCAAGATGCCCAGCAACAATGCTAAGATATTTATTGCCGGGATTGTCCACGATGGCAAAAAGAATTGGCTGCCAAATGCTGGCCAGAGTAGGTAATTCCCGCCGCGTGGGGCCGGGATGCCCTCGGTTTCATATTTTTGAAGCATGCTGTTGACAATTTGCCCGCTGCGGTTTAATGCACTTTTGCTGATGAAATCAAACTTATCTCTTGAGGTGTGGATCGGAGAGCTGTTAACACCGGCGGTGAAATCGATTGCCGGGATATTTTTATCTAAAAAGGGCGCATGATCAGAACTGGCCATTGACAGGGCATTGTTAATTGACATGAAATTTATTTCATATCGAAGACTGTTAAATCCAAGGGCGCGATCGATGGCGAATGCATCTTCAACCAGCCATTGCGGCGCTTTGTGAGTTGGCGTTTCGGACAATATTATAATATCATCCTCGCTGCCGGCCATATCGATTTGCAGCATTAAAGCGACGTTGTCGATGCCAGGGTAGTTGTCGACAAAATGTTTGGCAGCGAGCAATCCATTTTCCTCGGCGCCAAAAGCGGCAAAAAGAAACGTATAGTGCTTTGAGGCCTGGCTCCAAATTCGGGCAAGTTCAATAACACAGGCGGTACCGGAAGCGTTATCATTAGCCCCGGGAATTTCCGGTCCTGATGAATCGATATGCCCGCCAATCACAATTGTCGAATCGGTCTCGCCGCGAAAAATGCCAACGGAAGTTCCACTGTTGGTATTCACCATGCCGGCACGAGTTTTTGTTTTGGTAAATTTCATCACATAAGCGGAGTCGGCGCCAAAGCCGGCAAATTTGTTTTTAGCCCAGAGCAAAGCAGCTTGCTCGTTTGCCGATCCCATCGGCCGCGGACCGATTGTAACGCTTAAGTGTTTGGTGGAGACATAAGCGCTGTCTGCGTTAAAGCTTTCAGTCTGGGCAGGCAAAAATGTTGGTAAGAAAATAAGTAGAGCAAATAAAACTGCGATTAGCTGACGCATTTCTTTTCCTCCGGGAATGATTTAAGTAGTGCCTGACCGAAATTCTAGATAGGGCCGTCTTTGCGAGGCGCTTTTTTTGCCGAAGTAATCTCACACCTGCCTAATCAGGAGATTGCTTCGCTGCCAAACGCTTGCAAAGACAGTACTAATTATGCTTCCGCTCAATTACTAACTCAACTAAAGCATTTGGGTTAGGCAGTTAGAATCTGGTGAATTTATTTAACGCAAACAAGGAGTGGTTGTTGCGCTTATGACTTCATTCGTCAATATTTGTAATTGGCTGGCCATTAAATTCATATCGGGGAACATAATTCTCCAGCGGTATCGAGATATCGAGAAGCGTCATAAGATCTTTGAGTTCATCTTGGGTGTAAACAATATCAAAGTGAGTTTCGCCATCATCGCAGGTCGGAATAATCTCTTTGGTGATTTCAGTTTCAGTAACTCGCATCATGATAAGCGCCGGTGTGTGGCTGGTCTGGTATTTTTCCAGCCAAACATGAGTCGCAACAACATCATGAAATTGACCATCCGGTGTGACTCGGTAGAGCAGGGAAGGGGATTGCGTGCTCATTCGTATGAGTTTATTATTCCCACGACCCTCAACACCAATTTCTCCTACAATCTCTTTGTAATGCGGAATAATCGCCAGCCATTTAACGTTTCACAACCGCATTCGGGTTGATAATAAAATCCCGGAATACAGTCTGTTTTTTCGTAGGTTGGTTCAACGTATACAACCGTGCACAGTCCTGTAGGGTCGGTCAGTTTTTTTGACCCACCTATTCCCCGAACGTTTGTTTTTCGAGAAAATCTAAGTCTACGCACCCCCAGCCGTGAGGATAATAACCGAGACGTTGATACCGATGAAAGCTCGTCCACATCTAATCTTGCGGCTTGCGTACAAGAGCATGTTTGACCGGCTTAAAATGAATATCGTCAAAATGCTTTTCAAAGTCCTCATCATCTCTTATCAGGTGTTCCCAATATCGGCGCTGCCAAATAGCAGCTTCCCGCTTTCGGAGATGGGATTTATTTCGAGCGCCTTCTTTACCACCAGCTTTCAAATAACGTCTTGCAAACATGCCTTTTATCAAGCGCCAGCGTTTGGGATAATCGCTATCGTCCTCAGGCAAGCGCCAGATGCAATGCAGATCTTCCGGCAGAAGACAGACCGCCTCAACTGTAAATGGATGCTTGTTTTGCACATCCTGCCAGACTTCTCTGAGAATCCGCCGGGCCAGGTTGGAGGTGAGGAATTTACGGCGATCAAACGGAATCAAAGTAAAAAAATATAGACCTCCAGGTGTTTTTGCGCGAATGTATTGTGACATTTGTTTTAGAGGCTGGGAATGTTGGGATAGCAGAAATTTAGAGAGCGGCAGTTTAAAAAGCAAGCGATGGGGGAGGTGGTGGGTCAAAAAAAACTGACCCACCCTGCCTGTGTCTTTAGCGTTCGGGGTTTCTGGGTGTGGCAAGGACAGAGTTATCGCTGCTTGTTGATCGTAAATCGTAGATCGTCAATCTTATATCGTATATAAAATTTCCGCGACTTGAAATGCGATCTAAGATATTCCATTTTTAAAAGAAGCGCAATTTCTCCAATCGTAGATTGTCAATCAAATTATCGGCAAAGTTTTTGTCGATATAGGGTGCTTAAGGCCTAACCCACCACGACCTCACCCCCCGCTTTTTGCCACGCCTCATACCCGCCATCAAGCTGGGTCGCATCAAAACCGTGGCTTTGCAGCATGCCGGTCGCATGAGCGGAGCGCCCGCCCGAAAGACAGTGCACGAGCAAAGGCTTGTCTCTCGGAATTTTGTCGA
>SMVB01276190.1_pt1 | contig 11844 bp, 8 predicted proteins | sample 2456461 | NCBI WGS metagenome assembly SMVB01 (sample SAMN11095934, study PRJNA526329) | marine sediment metagenome | biome: Marine sediment; feature: Surficial sediment; material: Deep marine sediment; isolation source: Hadal surficial sediment | place: Pacific Ocean | collected 2014-05 | depth 0-1...
CAGAGAAGTGCTCATTACGGAAGATGTGATTCTGAAGAAGAGCGAAGCCCTGAAAATATTCGAGCCCTCCAAAGTCATGAAACCGGCTGTTGGCTCTTAAAAAAACTCGTGAAGCGTAATCCGTTTTAAAAACAAGAGAGGGAAATCCTAGTTTTTTCGCTTCACGGATTACGGATCATATTTTACGGTTTCTGCAATCCTACCCCGCTTCTTGATAATCGCAGCTCTCCTGGTGGCACTGAATACTCTTTCCACCCTGCTTGCTAAATTTCTCGATAAGGAATGGGGTCTGACATTGTGGACAAGCACGATTAACCGGCTTGCTCCAAATGGCAAAGGAACATTTTGGGTACTGACTGCAGGAATAAAACACGCGGCCTTTTTTCGTTCGGCGTTGTACCAGATCGCCGCTGCACCCTTCAGCGGCACACTTCACTCCAAGGGATAACGGTTTGGTCGTTTTGCAATCGGGGTAATTGGAGCATGCCAGGAACCCACCAAATCGTCCCTGTTTGACCAACATGGGATTTCCACATTTCTCACACACTTCTCCTGTGGTCTCTACAGGCTTTTCAACAATCGTAATGGCTCCTGATTCGTCTTTCGTAAACGGCTTGGTATTCTTGCAGGTTGGATATCCAGGGCAGGCCAAAAAGTGGCCATGGCGTCCCCATTTAATGACCATGTTTTGTCCACATTTATCGCACACAATATCCGTGGGCTCTTCTTTCCCCTTGAGGTCCTCCATGTTGACTTCGGCGTTCCCAAGGTCCTTGGCAAACGGGATGTAGAATTCAGAAACCGTCGTGACCCAGTTCTTTTCGCCTGCCTCGATATCATCCAGCTCGGACTCCATTCGTGCGGTAAACGCCACATCAAAGATCCGCGGGAAATACGCCACCAATCGGTCATTCACCGTCAGACCTAATTCCGTCGGCTTAAACCGGTTCTCGTCTTTTTCGACATATTGACGATCTTGGATGGTGGATATAATGGCGGCGTAGGTGGAGGGGCGACCAATCCCTTTATCCTCAAGTTCGCGAATCAACAAGGCCTCGTTGTACCGTGGTGGTGGTTGCGTAAAATGTTGTTTGGGAAGAATGCCCAATTCTTCGCCTTCCACCACCGTGAGAGATTCATCCACAGACAATTCTGGTAATCGTTTGCTCTCTTCGTCATCATCCGGCGATTGACGATCCGTCGTGACTTGCCCGGATTCTGTGGTGTCAGTCCCTTCGACATACACTCGCCGAAAACCATCGAATTTTTCCACTGTCCCGGTTGCCCGGAAGAGATACTCACCAGCCTTGATATCCACCTTGGTGGCTTCATCCAAACCCTTGGTCATTTGAGATGCCAGCAAGCGGTTCCAAATCAGTTTGTACAGCTTATATAGGTCATTTTCCAAAAATTGTTTTACGGCTTCAGGGTCGCGTTGGGCGGATGTGGGGCGAATCGCTTCGTGGGCTTCTTGTGCTGCTTTGACCGTTTTATACACGTTCGGTTTACTCGGGAGATACTGATCCCCGAACCGCGTTCGAATGACATCGGCGGCTTCGGTTTGCGCCTCGTTGGAAATCCGTGTCGAATCAGTCCTCATATAGGTGATCAACCCGACCGGGCCTTCTTTCCCAATCTCAATCCCTTCATACAGACGCTGAGCCAGCATCATGGTCTTCTTCGCGGTGAAGCGCAGTTTTCTGGAGGCTTCCTGCTGAAGACGACTGGTGATAAACGGCGGCTGAGGATTTCGACGCTTCTCTGTTTTTTCAACAGCGGAAACGGAAAAACTGGATTGTTGAATCGCCTGCAACGCGCGATCAGCTTCTTCTTGCGTATGAATCTCAATCGACGTGCCTTGGAACTCCTGTAATCGAGCCTCAAACATGGGCGGTTTTTGCCCTTTTAGGTTTGCGGTTATGGTCCAATATTCGACAGTTTCAAACGCATCGCGCTCCGCTTCCCGTTCACAGATGATCCGTACGGCCACGGATTGCACTCGACCGGCACTCAGCCCACGCCGAACTTTCTTCCAGAGCAAGGGGCTCAACATATATCCGACAATACGATCCAGCACCCGGCGCGCTTGTTGCGCATTCACCTTATTCATGTCGATGGTGCCGGGAGATTCCAGCGCTCGCTTGATCGCGCTCTCGGTGATTTCGTTAAAGAGGACTCGGTACACCTTGTCGGTTTGGCCATTCAGTTCTTCGGCAATGTGCCAAGCAATGGCTTCACCTTCTCGATCGGGGTCTGGTGCCAGGAACACTTTATCTGCCTTCTTCGCCTGAGCCTTGATCTCGGCGAGAGTTTTACTTTTTCCTCGGATGACGACATATTGCGGTTTGAAGTTGTTCTCGACATCAATCCCCAACTTGTTCTTGGGTAAATCCTTGACATGCCCCACCGAGGCTAACACCTGATACCCGCGACCCAAATACTTCGAAATGGTTCGGGCCTTGGCAGGAGACTCCACAATAATTAACGATTTCGCCACAATCAGTTGTTCCTTATTTCTCGGGTGTTGGGACCCGCTGCTATCCTGAACTCCCGTTCTTCAGTCACCATTATAATCGAATATAACAAGCACCTGGTGCTTGCTTCACCACTCCTTTTAGCTCGAGGGCCAACAAGATACCCATTACCTCGGCAGGAAAAAAACGAGCTTGAGCTAATACTTCATCGACCGAAATGGGACTGTCCGTGAATAAGTCAAAGACTTCCTTTTCCTGCGTACTGAGGTCCGGTGGTGCTGGGACTTGTCCAGAAGCCGCATTCTTTACTTCATCCTGAAACGATTCGTCAAGCTGGGGGAGCAGCTCCTCAATGATATCTCCCACATTTTCAACGAGTTTGGCCCCTTGTTGGATGAGCCCATGCGGGCCTTCATGGTTGCCTTCTTTGACGGATCCCGGTACTGCAAACACCTCACGATTCTGCTCAAGCGCAAAGCGCGCGGTAATGAGCGATCCGCTTTTACGACTGGCTTGGGTGACGACCACCCCATAAGATAATCCGCTGATAATACGATTTCGTCTGGGAAAATTAAAGGGCCGTGGGGCCGTCCCTAAGGGAAATTCCGATACCACGGCACCTCGCATTTCGATGGCCTCTCGAAGTTTTCGATGTTCAGGAGGGTAGGTGGTGTCAATGCCACACCCCAATACTGCCACGGTTCGCCCTTCAGCCTTGAGGGCTCCACGATGCGCTGCCGCATCGATGCCTCTGGCCAGCCCGCTCACGATAGTAAAACCTAGCGTGGCAAGCGTATGGCTCAACTCTTCTGTAAAGGCCATCCCGGTTGGTGTAGCTTTACGCGCTCCAACAATAGCAATGGCCCGATCATCACTCGGGGCTAATGACCCGCTCAAATAGAGAAGGGGAGGCGGATCGGCAATTCTTGAAAGTTTCTGGGGGTAGAACGGATCGAGTACGGTGAGAACACAAACCCCCTGCTGTTCAATGCGGCAGGCCTCGTTCTCAGCATTTGCCCGGGCTTGAGGATTGGGGCCATGATGAATGGCCGTCGCCACATTGCGACTGATGCCCCCTCGGTTCTGCAGCTCTGGCATGGAAGCGACCGTGACGGCCTGAGGGGAACCGAATTCGCGAACGAGTCTCGTAAGGGTTCCATCGCTCAAACCGTTGACTGCTCGTAATAGAAGCCACGGTTCGAGAGATTCCACTGAATGTCCTATTCTGGCTAAGGAGTGATTAGGATCCGCGCAAAAGTAAGTTGAACAGATTTGTGTGTGTCTTACACTCGAAATCCGAATGTCGAAATCCGAAACCAACCTGAAATACACAACTCGAATGTTTCAAACGGATCATGCCGACTGAGTGTAGACAGGCCTATTTGTTCTGTATCATTAGGAACATTCGAATGTGTTTCGGATTTCGATATTCGAGTTTCGGATTTATCCAACTCGTGACCCTTCGCCCATAACCACAATATCATATTGTTCGAGGTGCAGGAGGGGGTCAGCTTGGACCATAATATGATGATGGCCTTCACGTTCCAGTTGTTCAAGCCCCTCATGCTCGGTGTCTCGAAGCATGTCCACGACAAGGGGGTTCGCCCCAAGCATGATTTTCCGTTGGCTAGGTCCTCTGCCAATACGACGAAGGTCGCGAAAAATGTCATACACTACGGTGGTTGCTGATTTGGTATATCCGCGACCATCACAATCGGAACACAGATCCGATAAGGTCCGCAAGATATCCTCGCGCACACGCTCACGAGAAATCTCAATGAGTCCCAAATCCGTAATGCGTGAAATCCTCGTTCGGGCTTTGTCATTGGCCATGGCATCGACCATGGCATGGTACACCTTCTCGCGATTGCGTTCGCGTTCCATATCAATGAAATCGATGATGATGATACCACCAATTCCTCGAAGTTTGACTTGATACGCAATCTCGCGCGCGGCTTCCAGATTGGTTTTCAGAATGGTTTCTTCTTGGTCCCGTTTTCCCACGTATCGACCGGTATTCACGTCCACCACAGTCATGGCCTCAGTATGGTCAATCACGATATGCCCACCTGATTTCAACCACACTTTCCGGCTCAACGCACGAGAAATTTCCATCTCTACTCCGAGATGGTCGAATAAGCCTTCTTCTTTATCATAATGGTAAATCCGGGAACTCTGTTCCGGAAGATAGCGTTTGACGAAATCCCGAACCGCATCATATTCTTCTTTGGAATCAATCACGAGCCGATCAACCTTTTTGGTGAATAAATCCCGGACCACCCGAAGAGTGAGGCTGAGATCTGAATGCAAGGGGGCGGGGGCAGGAGATTGTTCCTGTTTTTTCAAAATGTCCTTCCACAAAGCAGTCAAAAAATTCACGTCCGATCGCAGATCATCTTCACTCACACCCTCGCTGACGGTTCGAACAATATAGCCGTAGCCGGGTTCCCGGTTCCGTCGCATGATCTCCTTCAAGCGTCCGCGCTCCTCGTCCTTGGCAATGCGTCGTGAAATGCCAACATGGTCCACATTAGGCATCAGCACCAAAAAACGTCCAGGCAACGAACAGTAGGATGTGACGCGTGGCCCCTTTGTTCCGATCGGACCTTTGGAAATCTGGACCATGAGTTCTTGCCCCTCACTGAGCAATTCTTCAATCGGGCGAATGTTTTGTCGCCGAGGACGAGGAAGCTCAGGGCCTTTGTCGTCTTCATCGCTATCAACCAGGATATCTCCAGGTTCCGTGCCAACAGAGAGGTCCGAGACATGCACAAAGGCGGCCTTGTCTAACCCGATATCGATGAACGCCGCTTGCATTCCGGGCAACACTTTGACGACCTTGCCTTTATATACATCCCCGACAAAATCCTTTTTCTTGGCCCGGTCCACATACAACTCCGTGACCACTTTGTTTTCTAACACTGCCACCCTTGTCTCTTGCGGGGTGACATTAATGGCGATTTCTACACCCATTTGGACTCCTTAGATTCTGAGTGCGTCATGGCAACCACCGGATTGGCTGAACCGCAGTGGTGTGGCCGGCAGATGAGGTGTTGATGGAAGACCTCATCGTTCCATGCATTCGTTCCTGATCGACTCAGAAATCAGTTGAGATTATTGAATCAAGGTCATTCGGCGCCGTTTCACACTGAGCAACAAGCCCAGGGCGGCCATTGTCATTATTGTGGCGCTGCCCCCATAACTCAGTAAGGGCAGTGGAATTCCAACAATGGGCGCAAGACCAACGGTCATCCCGATATTGACCACCATATTAAAAGCCATCATGCCCACCACTCCCACAGCCAACAGTGCACCTAACATATCTTTGGCTTTCGAAGCGATGTCCAGGCCGAGAAGAAATAAGATCAAAAATAACATGATTAACACGACTGCACCTAAAAATCCCCACTCTTCGGCAAACACGGCAAATATAAAATCCGTATGGCCTTCCGGGAGAAATTTAAATTGGGTTTGGGTTCCGCCATAAAGGCCTTTGCCCAAGAATTCTCCAGAGCCCACGGCAATGCGAGACTGCAATCCTTGATAACCTTTCCCGCCCGGATCATAGGCCGGGTCAACAAAACTGATAATTCGTTCTTTCTGATAATCATGGAGCGATCCCCACAGCCCGCCCCAGGCAAAAGGAAACATCATGAGTGCAGAAAGCAAGACCAGGCCAAACGCTTTAGACTTCACGCCCACCGCAAGCAGGAGGGTAATATAGATCGCGAGAAAACTCAGGCTACTCCCTAAATCAGGCTGTTTGAGAATTAAGAAGAACCCTGGCAAGGCCAACAGACCCGGAACAATCACCCGATAGAGCCACCCGCTCCGTGTCTGCGTCGCATAATACGTGGCCAGCATCAGCAGGAGCGGTATTTTGATAAATTCAGATGGTTGGAAGGCCACAGGACCTAATGCAATCCACCGTTGAGCGCCTCGACTGCTTTTGCCGCTAAACATCACGATCACGAGTAGGAGTAATCCCAACCCGTAGAGAATATAGGACAACCGGGCCAGCTTGTGGTAATCCATGCTGGCGATGATCACAAAGGCTAATGCGCCAACACCGATCCACACAGCCTGCTTGACAAAGATGGGGAATGTGCCACCCTGTCCATTCGAGGACACGCTATAGATCGTGACAATCCCGATAGCCAAGAGGGACAGAATCACCCCCAGCAAGCCCCAATCAACACCATCGAATCTTCGACTTCTGGTCACGTAATTCCCTTGGAAAGTACAGCGTCTCTCGTCGTTCGTCTCTCGTTCTTTCAGGAGATACACATCACAAAATTGGCCTCTCGCGTTTCTGGCCCAGACGCGTCTTATCACCGCTTTTCTTGATAAAGGCTTCGATTAATTCTCTTGCCAGTGGGGCAGCGGCAGACCCACCATGTCCAGCATGCTCGGCCAGGACGGCTACCGCGATCTGAGGATTGTCAAATGGAGCATACGAGAGAAACCAGGCATGGTCGCGAAACTGCTTCGGCGTTTCTTTTCTTTTGTCTGCGCGAAGTGCCACAACTTGAGACGTCCCGGTTTTCCCGGCAATGGTGACCAGTGGGGAATTGGCCCGTCGCGCCGTTCCCTCTGAGACGACAGATGCCAGGGCACGTTGAATGGCCTCCACAAACACGGGATTCAAGCCTAATGGTACGGCTTTGGCCATTGGCCAAGTTTCGACTTCCCCGGTATTGCGGCGTCGCACACCCCGAACCAATCGAGGTCGGTGGGCCACCCCATTATTGGCGATGGTGGCAATCACCTGCGCCATTTGAATTGGGGTCACGGTGACGTATCCCTGCCCGATGGCGACCGAAATGGTTTCTCCCGGATACCAGGGTTCTCCCCGAGCCTGTTGTTTCCATTCTGTTGAGGGGACGATGCCTCGTTGCTCCGACGGCAAATCAATCCCCGTTTTTTTGCCCAGGCCAAACAGGCTGGCGTAGGTCGCAATGGCATCAATGCCTAAGCGATGACCCATTTTATAAAAATAGACATCACACGACTGTGTGAGGGCTTTGTGTAAATTCACTGTACCATGTCCGCTCGCTTTCCAATCACGAAACGTTCGTCTGCCGAATCGAAACCTCCCGCGGCATTGAATCGTTTCGGACAAATTCACCTCATTGGTTTCTAATGCGGCTGCGGCCATAATGATTTTAAACGTCGATCCGGGAGGATAGAGTCCTTGTATGGCTCGGTTGGTGAGCGGATGCCGCTTGTCCTGGAGAATTTTTTGCCATTCCTTTGAACTCAATCCTCTTGACAGGGCATTCGGGTCAAAACTGGGGCGGCTGGCTATTGCCAACGTGTCGCCGGTTTTGGGGTCCAACGCAATGATGGCCCCAGCTTCTTCACCTAATAAATTTTCTGCTAATTGTTGCAGATCAAAATCAAGGGTCAGATAGAGGTCATGGCCGGCTTGCGGTTTCTCGACGGAGATTGTTCGTTTTTCATGCCCCAGAGCATCCACCTCGATCAGCTTGCGGCCGGCTTGTCCGCGCAAGAGTTGATCGTACTTCCGTTCCACGCCATATTGCCCCACGATACTCCCCGGATGAAGTCCTTGAAAGTATTCCTGGGACAGTTGTTGCTCAGACACTTCCCCAACATATCCAATCACATGTGCGGCATAGGGGCCATGGGGATTATTCCGTTGAAATTCCGGGTGAACCACGACTCCTGGTAAATCCAACCGATGAGATTCAATCAAGGCCGCCTCACGGAGCGTCAACCCCCCCTTTAATTTTACCCGGGTCAGGGTCCCTCTTGCTCGAAACTTTTTGCTCAACTCGGATTCGTCAATATCCAGGTACTTCACGAGTTTCTGAATGAGGACTTCTCGATCATTGACATCTTTGAGCTCGACATACAGGTTAAAACTGGGAACATTATTGGCCAGGAGTTTCCCGTCTCTGTCGAAAATGAGCCCGCGGGCGGGGTGTAACAAGATCGAACGCGTTCGATTATTTTGAGAGAGTTCCCGATAGTACGGACCATCACGAACCTGTAATTGCCATAAACGCAACGCGAGAAGGCCGATGACAACCAGCACGCCGATTTTGAGCAGAACCAACCGCTGTTGGAGTTCCGCTAATCCGTTTTCTTGAAGTTTTCTGTCACTCATTTCGAATCCGTTTTGGGACTATTGAAAAGGCATGCCCTAATTTGTCGCTGATCACTCGTATTTATAAGAGTTTTCATGCCATCTTTTATCTCTAGCCACGAGCGACAACTCCTAGAAGCTTGAGGCCTCTGGTGTCCAACGAGTGGCGACCCAATAGGCGGCAATAGCCACCAACCCATCAAAGAGCGCTTGGGGCAAGAGGATGGAAGGAAATCCCAACAACACATCCCCGATGTCCATGCCAACTCTTGACGACACCATAAACACCACCCCGGAAAAGACTGAAAAAACAGCCACAACTAAAAATGCTGAATGCGACGCGGCATTCGCTAAATTTCTCGCAATCAACCCGGCAAAAAATCCCACGCCAGATTTGGTGATTGTATTCAGCCACAAGTCACTGGCGGAAAACAGATCTTGAACAAATCCGAGAAAAAATCCCATGATCAATCCCTGGACCTGTCCAGTGAGAAACCCAATGAGGCAGGCTGCGATAAGACACAAATCCGGGCGAATGCCAAACGGGCTAATGGATCCCAACACAGTCGTTTGGAGGGGGACGAGCAGGAGAATACAGCCGACGAAAAGACCAGTTTTCATGAATCCTTGGGTTTCTTCTCTTGAGAAGTCAGGATGTTGCCAATCGACTCCGTACTTTCCGACGATGGTGGTGGAAGGACGATTAACACTTCCTCCAACTTTCCAAAATCGACGACAGGGGCAACGTGAGCCGTTTGGAAGAGATCTCCTTCACGTTCTCCAACTGTGAGCACCTGCCCAATCAGGAGCCCGCGAGGAAATCCTCCGGTCAATCCCGATGTGACAACCGTATCCCCCTCTTTCACCGCCGCTAAGGGAGGAATGTATTTCATCCTGACAAAACCCTGTGCCGTTCCTTGAACAATGCCCTCATCCCGCGTTCGCTGAATCAGGCCAGTCACCGCCACATTGGGGTCGGTGATCAACAAGGCGATACTCGTTGAACTGGCGACTTTCACAATGTACCCAACGATTCCGGCTGGGGTGACCACACCCATTTCTACGGCGACCCCATCATCCTCTCCTTTATTCAACACTACACCGTGATACCAATTGGAGGCGCTTCGACCAATCACCCGTGCTGCGAGGGTGGTCATGGCGCTTTCTTCCTGAAAATCAAGCAATGCGGTTAATCGCTGAGAGGCCAGGGCTTGTTCCCGGAGCTGATTCAATTCTCCTTCCAGGTTCTGAACCTTGACTTGAAGGTCGCGGTTTTGTTCATAGATGCCTTGTAGGGCGATGTATTGGTTCCACCAATTGCGAACCCCACGATCTACATCGGCCATCATTTCCAAGGGGACGCTGACCACGTCCGCCACGGGCTTACCGACTTGTTGGAGGAGAAATTGCGTTTGGCGAGGAAGGAGAAATAGTAGTACCAGGGCGATAATCACCAACCCCACAACCAGTCGCCTTGTACTGGTACTCCACAGGAATAAAGGCCGGACCCGGCCGATCATACATGTATCCTTTATGAATTAACGGCTGACATGGAAGCCACGTTCCGCAGTAAGGAAAGTTCTTCGAGTGTCTTTCCTACCCCTAACACCACGGAGGTGAGAGGGTCATCCACGGTCACAATCGGAAGCGCGGTTTCGTCACGTAACCGGGCATCCAATCCTTTCAGGAGCGAGCCTCCTCCCGTCAACACAATTCCTCGGTCAATGATATCTCCTGCCAACTCCGGCGGAGTATTTTCCAATGCTACCTTGAGGGCCGACACAATCGTCGAAATCGATTCCTGTAAGGCTTCTCGAATTTCCGTATCCTCCACGACAATGGTTCGTGGGATGCCGGAAATTAAATCCCGTCCCTTCACCATCATCTGTGCCTTTTCGGGAAGAGGATACGCCGAGCCAATTTCAAATTTGACTCGCTCGGCCATATGCTCTCCGATGAGCAGGCTGTACTCTCGTTTCATATGGTTAATGATGGCAGAGTCCATTTGGTCCCCTGCGACTTTCACCGATTCGCTGTAGACGATCCCCCCAAGAGAAATGACGGCAATATCCGTTGTGCCCCCGCCGATATCGACGATCATATTGCCTGAAGGTTCGGTAATCGGTAGTCCGGCGCCAATGGCAGCGGCCACGGGCTCTTCGATAAGATAGACCTCCCGTGCGCCTGCCAACTCAGCGGACTCTTTCACGGCCCGCTGTTCGACTTGCGTGATGCGTGAGGGCACGCCAATGATGATACGCGGACGAACAAACGTACTGCGATGATGCACCTTGGTGATAAAATGCCGCAGCATCCGCTCGGCCATTTCAAAATCGGCAATGACGCCCTCTTTCATCGGACGGATCGCGACGATATTGCCAGGGGTGCGACCCACCATTCGTTTGGCTTCACCACCTACCGCTAAAATCTTATTGGAATTCTTTTCAATGGCCACGACGGAGGGTTCATTCAGTACAATCCCTTTACCTAGCACATAGACCAGGGTAGATGAGGTTCCCAGATCAATCGCCATATCACTGGAAAACAAACTGAGGAAGCGACTAATTAAGCCCACACCTAACTCCCATTTTCAGGACAACTCTTGGCATGATCGATTTCATGATTGGGAGGACCCGGTTTTGCTCAAACGGATGCCGCTCTTCTATATTTCTTTGCCACATCACAAGAAAGACATACTATCTGATTGGCCGATTGGCTTGAAGGTCACATCCTGTGGCAGCGGTGGGTCTGCTCAAAGGAAGACGAGATCTCTTTGTGCATAAGTTCTCAACGGAAAAGGAGTTTTTCCGTCAACGGTCAAACCCTAGACCAAGAAATGTAAACGAAGTCTTTCAAAAAGTATAGCAAATCCTCTGTTATCTACCAAATTACCTCGCTCGGGGTCTTATGAAAAGGGGGTACGAAAAAATTTCTCCCACGAAGATTTTGGTTGCCTCCTGGCCCAAGAGCCCTCTGGTTTTTGGCCCCAATAGCTGGGGAAAGAGGATTATACGAGGTTGCAAGGCGGAAGTCTTCGGCGCATGATATTAGTCCTTCAATTTACTAAAGGAGCCAGGGATGCCCGCAAAGACCCTCTTTGATAAGATTTGGGAAACGCATGTCGTCCATGAGGAGGCTGATGGCACGACCCTTCTTTATATTGATCGCCACCTGGTTCATGAAGTCACCTCCCCTCAAGCTTTTGAGGGATTAAAACTTGCCGGGCGCACGCCTCGACGTCCAACAGCCGTCCTAGCG
>SMVB01315379.1_pt1 | contig 11843 bp, 9 predicted proteins | sample 2456461 | NCBI WGS metagenome assembly SMVB01 (sample SAMN11095934, study PRJNA526329) | marine sediment metagenome | biome: Marine sediment; feature: Surficial sediment; material: Deep marine sediment; isolation source: Hadal surficial sediment | place: Pacific Ocean | collected 2014-05 | depth 0-1...
CCGATCACGGCCCACTTCCTCGCCCGTGTGTTCGCCTGCAGCGGATCAACCGCCGCCGTACGTCTCGGTGATCGACCCCGTCGTCGTCGAGATGGACAGCGTGATCCACCGCGATCCGTGCATCAGCTTGATATGGGGCTGGACCGTCGGGTCGGTCATGCCGCCTCGCTCGTTGAAGCTCAGGATGTCATCGGGCGGGACGCCCGTCAGGGCGAACGTGACGTCCCTGGCGGTCCTGCCGCGACCCTCGCCGAACTTGACACGATACAGCTGTCCGGCGCCGGGGCGCAGGATCGGCGTGCCGGGATCGGCCGCGGACGCGAGCCAGTAGATGCCCAGGGTCGGCTCGAACTTGACGACGATCGGTGCGGCGGGGTTGGAGATCGTCATGATCTGGGCCATTTCGATGTCGGAGCTCAGCAGACGGGAACCGGCGATGAGCCGGAGGCGTCCCTGGTCCTGGAGGCTGGGAAGCAGCACGGTGGCCATGATCGCGACGATCGCCACCGTCACCATCAGGTCGATGAGTGTGAAGCCGCCGGCCGATGCTCGGTGTCGTCGTGTTGAAGGGTTCAACGTGTGTGCTCCGGAACGTGCGCACTCGATGCGCGAGGCCGATTGACTTCCCTAACCGCCGGCGCCGCCGGCGATCCCGCCCTCAGGATTGAACAGAGAGGTTCCACCGCCGGCCTGGCCGCCGCCTCCGCCGGATTCGTCAGAGCCCGGGTGCTCCCATCGGGTCATGTCCGGCCCGAAGGTGACCAGTGTGTATTCGACGGGTACGGGTCGCGGCGTGGGATCGCCGGCGCCGCCCGAAGCCGGTGGCGTGAAGGGTATCGTCGGGACCGCGATCTCGCCATTGGCCTGGATGACGGTGCCCGTCATGTCGGCGAGCGCCAGGAGGGAACCGAAGTCGAGCGAGAAACCCAGCGAGAACGCGGTCGCAAGCCCGTCGGTAATGGTGAAGAGCCCGCTCTCCCGATTCGTGTACCCGACGCGCGTGTCCAGGGCCGGATCGTAGAACAGCGCCCCGTTGTCCGAGATCGTGAGGGTCTTGGCCGCGATGCGGCCGTACACGGCCGAATCCTGATTGATGGTGAAGCGCAGGGTCTCACCGTGGAAGGAGCCCTTGACGACGGAGTTGGCCCGGAGTTGCCAGAGCCGGATCTCGGGGGTCGTCTCGATCGTGTAGAACCGGATGTCCAGCGGGTCCATGTACTGCTCGTTGCCGGAATTGTCCCGGATGTCGTCCGAACGGACCTCGCCGATGTAGCCGTCGGTCAATTCCATGTCGTCACCGACGTAGACCGTCAGTGTCGATCCCGGCGTCACCTCGATCGCGGACGTGGTGACAAACAGGTCATTGAAGATAACCAGCGTGACATTGCCGTCGATGACGACCGTGGAGCCGGCGGTGACCTTGAGGTTGTGCTCGGCCACGATCGTGATGTCGCCTTGCAGTGTCCACTGGGCGCCGTTCTTCACGACAATGTCATCGAAGCGGTCGCTGGTCGAAGCGGTGACGGTGGTCCCGTTGATCGTCGTGTCGGATCCTCCGGCGGAGTCGGGCTCGCCGTGATCGGGGACGCCGGGGAACGGGATGTCGAAGGACAGGCTCTCCCGGGCGACAGCGGGGCCGTTGGTGTCGTTGACGAGTGTGCCCGAGGCTGTATTGGAGTGGTACACCGTGCAATCCACGCACGCGGCGTTGTCGGTGATCAGGATGTCGCCGGAGCCCTGCGCATGAGTTGCGATGTTGATTCGCCGCCCCAGCTTGCCCAGCGGTGCCGTCGGCCAGCGTGCGACCGTGGAATTGCCGTACATCTTGAAACTGTCGCGCGCGAAGATCGCGAACTCGTTGAGACCGACCGCCACATGGGGCCTGGTGATGACCGGCACGTACGCGAGAAACACGGTGGACTGCCGGCCGTCGAAGGTGCCGTCGTTGTCGAGATCGACCTCCGCCGTGGCGCGGATCCGGAAGTACTCCGAGTCGGCGGTGGGGGCCTGGTTGGTCTCGATGTCAAGGGCGGTGATCGTCAGTGTGGCCCCGGCAACCTGGTAATGATCGACGAGCAGGCCGTCACTCTTGAGCCGCCAGTCGGTCTCCGTCTGAAGAATGGCGACGGCCGTCTCCAGCCCCGACATCGCGGCCCACCGCGCCTGGGTCGCGGCGACGCTGTTGTGGCTGATCGCCAGCGAGTTGTCGCGGCTCACCAGGTACGACGAGGCCAGGATCATGGCAACGGCGACGCTGACCAGGACCAGCATCATGGCAATGCCGCGGCGGCGATGCGGGTGCGTGTTGGACATGGCATTCGGCACGGCAGCTCTCACAGTATGGGGGCCTCGGGCCTCAGGATCCTGATCGTGATGACCTGCCGGACGGTGTCACCGCCGGCCGCCGTCTTGAACTCGATGTCGAAGGTGATCGCGTTGCTGCCGGTGGTGACCTGGACCGTGTCCACGCCGTCGACCAGCGTCATGCTCGATGTGTAGTCGTCGTTCGTGTAGGCGCTGAGCACGGCCCACCAGTCCTGGCCGGACGCATATTCAAGGTCTTCCAGCGCCTGGTCCACCCCGGTCCACGAGTCGGGGAAGTCCACGTAGTGGACCTCGATGGTGTTGTTGGCGTTGTCGAAGATGAGCCAGCGGATCTCCGTGGCGTGCACGGTGCCGCCGCCGCGCCAGTCGTTGAGCCAGATGACCGCGTCGCCGCCGTTGACCGCCAGCACCGCCCGGCTCCGGGCGATGTACGCGGACAACCTCGACTTGGCGGTGTATGCCCGGACGATGTAGTCGCGGTTGTCACGGCGGGAGAGTTCGCCGCTGGAGACGGCGCTCACCATCGCCGCGATCGCGGCCGCGACCATGGCGGTGATCGCGAGGGCCATGACGAACTCGAGGAACACCAGGCCACGGCGGGTTGGCCCGTGGTGGAGGGTCATGGTTCCTGGGGCTCGGGGATGAAGAGGTCCAGCTCGGCGAGGAGCGGGTCGCCGGGTAGACCTGGAGGGATTCCGATGTGCACATGAGTTCCGCGAACAATGACGCCTCGATCAGACAGGTCGTGGCCAATCGTCTCCTGATCTCTCTGCGCTTCCATGAGTGTAAAGCCCTGACGAGACCGTCGGCATCTGCGACATGGCGATGGATCGATCACACAGCAACCCTCCGACACCGGGCGAAAGTACCCGTGGTATCAGTAGATCGAGTGGTTGGCCCGGCGGCGTCAGTCACGACCGACCGATGGCCGCGCGCGCGCCGCGCCGGCGACAACACATCCACTATGGACTACGCAGAGTCCCGGAGAACGTCCGATAGATCGTGCTTGGGAGTACAGGCGGACTGTGATCACGGGCAGGTCCTCCTTCCGACGCCGCGTGTCGTGCGTCGGAGTGTGAGAGTGTGTTCGACCGAGCCTCCGGCGACCCGTGTCCCATCCGGCACGGAGTATGCGCTGCCTCGGCCGGTCCTCCGGAACGCCGGCGAGAATTCACCCGGGAGGCAGACCCGTCACCTGGCGGCGCTCTCGTCGACCCGCTGCGCTCCTGCCGGGACCGGGCGGGCGCCGCCCAGAGTGCCCAGAGTGCCCACCCCCGGCGCGTGCCGCCGGGGCTGCGTCGAGTTCCCGACAAAAGTGCAGGCATCCCGGGAACCGGCTCTACCGGCAGTACCATGGCCGACGTTCAACGGGGCGACACGGCAGGAGGAGTTGAATCATGGCCGAAGTGATGGGCGTGGCACACAAACGTCTCAGGCACCTCTGTGGTCTCGCCAAGGCGTATCGGGGGATCAACCAGGAGCAGCTCGCTCGGCGCCTGGGCCGGCATCCCGACCGGCTGGTGCCGGGCAACGGCAATCCGAAGCTCGACTACCTGCTCGCCCTGAGCCGAGTGCTGGACTGGCCGGTCTCGTTGATCGTCTCCTTCATCGGTGCCGAGGCGCCTGACGAGACGCAACACGCCGCACCGAGTGATGGTCGCGACTTCGCGGCGCTCGAGTCGGCGTCACGGGAGTCTCATGCCGAGGGTCGGTACCAGGAGGCCGTCACGCTGGCGCGGCAGGCCTTCGCGGTCGCGGGCACCCCGGATGAGCGTGTCATCGCATGCATTCGCGAGGCCTCCGGCAACGACGGGCTTGGCCGGTACGCCGAGGCCCTGGCGGCCGAACAGCGAGGTCTGGCCGAGACACCGACCTCCGGTGAGCTCAGGCGCCAGCTCGAGTCGAATCTCGCGAACGGGTATTACACGCTGTGGTCGCTGCCGGAGGCTGAGAGCCTCTCGCTGAAGCTGGTGAACTGGTACCGGGCTCATCCCGCATCCACCTACAAGGATCGTGTCACGGACGCGTTTGCGCTGTACGTGCATGGCAACACGCTGCGGAGAATGGCGGCGATGGGCCCCGCGGAATCCGCGGTCCGGGCGCGCGTCGCCGAGACGGCACTGAAGAAATCGCGTCGACTGTATGTCAAGATCGGGCGCGAATTCAAGCAGGACTGGTGTGACGGCATCGCCAACACCATCACCGGCGCCCTGATCCACGTGGAGGTCCTGCTCGGAAAGCGGCTTCCGCGCGAGGCGCTGCAAGAAATCGAGGCCGGACTCGATCGGGTGACCGATCCGGCGGATCCGCTTGTCGGTGACTGGCTGGAGAGTTGTGCCTGGTGGTGCATTTTCGGGTGCTGCATCGCGCGGCAGCACCTCTCCGACGAGACGGCGCTGCAGCATTACATGGCCATGTTCACGGACAAGGCGGACGTGATCGCGCGGCGGCTTGACAACTGGGCACTCCGCGAGCGCGTGTTCTCGATGGAATACGCCAGCTACGAGCGAGTGGAACGCCTCACCGGTCGCGCCGCCCTGCTCACGCTGGACGCGGACGACCTGGAAGCGCTGGTCGGCGTGATGGGACGGTTCCCCAAGTTCGGACCGACCGGCATGAAGCTGTTTGAGGCACATGCGGCGACGATGAAGCTCGCCGTGTAGGAAGACTGCAATGTTCAACACACAGAACACGATGCGTCGGATGGGCCATATGGGTAGAGACACGCTGCGGGGATTGGTCGCGGCCGGCGGCCTGTGCGTTGTCGCCGGCGGCGCGCGGGCCGACGCGAATCACCAGGGACCCCCCTCGACGGTGACGGAGGTTCGCCGGGAGTTGGCGGCCGTCGGCGACGTTGCCGGACTGGTGTCCGAATACCCCGAGATCCTCCCGGCCCTCGCGCCGCCGTACTTGCCCTACGGTGACGTCATCTCCCACTCGAACAACACGCGGGTCGTGGCGGAGGGGTTCGACGACGCGGCGGGCTGGCTCGACTCGCTGCCGGACCCCCATGTCCACCGGAAGGGCCTCCTCGAGGACGCGCCGTTGCCGGCAACGGCGTCACCGTTTGCGGCCGTTCCCGCCCCCGGCTCCCTGTGGCTGCTGGCCCTCGGCACACTGAGCACTCGGCGGCGGCGAAGGCGCGAGTGACCGTACGATCTCGCAGGCAGCCCATCGTGGAACACGCCGCGCTGGACGCGGGGCGAGCCGGCAGACGATAATGTCCGGATGCCCTGGATCCTGCATCGCTACATCATGGGCGAGCTGCTGCGGGTCTTCCTGCTCTGCACGACGGTGCTCGTGCTCGTGGTCGCCTTCGGCGCCGCGATCAAGCCGCTGGCGGCCGATGACCTCGCCGGGCCGCTGCAGGTAGCCAAGTACATCATGCTGGCGATCGTGCCCATGCTTCAGTTTGCGCTGCCGTTCTCGGCGGGCTTTGCGGCCACGGTGGTCATGCACCGCATGACCACCGACAACGAGATCATTGCTGCCTCGGTGAGCGGGCTGAGCTACCGGCGCATTCTCCTGCCCATCGCGGCGTTGGGTGTGGTGCTGCTGGTCGTCATGGTCCTGCTGACCCAGTCGGTGATCCCGCGTTTCTGGGAATCCATCCAGAAGATGCTCGCCAGGGACGTGACCCGGTTGATCGTGTCATCGATCCGCAAGGGCGTGCCGATCCAGTTCGGGGACGTGCAGATCCATGCCGACACGCTGCTTGTCCAGGAGAGCCCGCCGGACACGGGGGCCCAGACGCGCCTGATCCTTCTGGGGGTCGTGGCGGCGAAGCTCGATCCGGAGGGCCGCATCATCGCGGACGTGTCGGCGCGGCAGGCGGTCGTCGACATCCACCGCCTGGAGAACCGGACCGTCCTGAAGATCGCGATGGCCGACACGGTCGGCTACGACGCGGAATCCGGCCAGCTTGCCCGCGCCCCGCAGATCATGGATTCGTTCACGGTTGCCGATCCGCTGGGTGATGACCCCAGGTTCATGACCCGCACGCGCCTCCTGGAGCTGCGCGACGACCCCAACGACTTTCCACCGGTCATCAATGCGAAGCGGCGCGTCGCCGAGGCACTGCGGGACGCCGAGGTATCGAGGGAAATCGCCCGTGCCGTCGGCGCGGACGGATCCGTCACGTTTGCCGGCGGCTGGAGCGGCGGCGAACGGCGACTCGTGGTCACCGCCGACGGGTTCAGCATGGGCCGGTTCATCACGGCCGCGTCGCGCCCGGTCGTCGTGCACCAGCTCGATGCGGCCGGACAACCCGTGCGCCGCATCATCGCCGAGACGGCGACCGTGCGTCGCGCCGCGGGCTCGACTCTTTCCCACCCGTCAGTGGACCTTCTGCTGGGCCGGTGCGAGGTCGTCGATCTGCGATCCTCCGGCGTGACCAACAAACGCCCCGGGCTGGACATTCCCAACCTCACGCTGCCGGCACTGGCCGGCGATGACCCCTCGCTGCTGCCGTACGTGCAACTGCTCGAGAGGGTCAACGCGGCCCACGACGTGGACAAGGCGACGGCGGCCTGGCTGGTGTACACCGTCGATCATCTCAATCGGGACATCCGGAGCCTGATCCTGCGCCGATACGCGCTGTCGTGTACCGCCATGCTGCTGCTGGTGCTCGGTGCGACGCTGGCGATGTGGCTCCGTCACAGCGCGCCGCTGGTTGTCTACGTCTGGGCGTTTCTTCCGTCGGTGGTCGATATGATCCTCATCGCCAGCGGCGATCACGCGGCCCGCGCCGGCCAGATGACCGGTGGGCTCATGCTCATGTGGTCGGGAAATGCGCTGCTGCTCGGGACGCTTCTGTACGTGTACCTCCGACTCGCGCGCAACTGACGAGACCTCACCGTGCGACTGATCGATCGTTACATCATGGGCCAGTTCATCGGCAACTTCTGCATCCTGTTGATGTTCCTGTTCGTGTTCGCGGTGTCGGTGGACCTGCTGCTGGAGCTTGACGAGTACGTGGACGTCGCCAAGGAGCAGATCGGGCCCGACGGAAGTTCCGTGGCAGAGTTCATTGCGCTCGTCAAGATCGTCGTGAACTTCCACGGGCCGCGGATCTTCCAGTTCTACGCGTACATGGTGGGCATGTTGACCGTCGGCGCCATGGGTTTCACCTTCTCCCAGATGTACCGCACCCGGGAACTGGTGGCGCTGCTTGCCGCCGGCGTTTCGCTGCATCGGGTGGCGATGCCCGTCATCGTCGCGGCGCTCGGTCTCAACGGGCTGCAGCTTCTCAACCAGGAGTTCCTGCTCCCCAGGCTGGCACCGATGCTGATTCGCAAGCACGGCGACATCGGGCAGGAGGGTGTGCAGGCCTTCAACGTCCGGTTCACGGCCGATGGTCGCGGCAACCTGCTGCAGTCGCCGAGCTTCGACCCGCAGACCGCCTCGCTGTCCATGCCGACGTTCCTCGATCGCGACGAGGCCGGCAGAACCGTTCGCCGGGTGACCGCCGATCGCGCCGTGTGGAGTCCTGACGACGGCGCGTGGCACCTGACCAACGGCCTCGCCATCACGCCCGGTACCGACACCGCCGCGCACACGACCGCGATGCTGCTGGGTCAGCCCATCGATCGATACCCGACGGACCTGACACCGGACGTCCTGACGATCCGGCGATTCGGCCAGTTCGCGACGATGCTGAGCATCACCCAGATCCGTGAAATGTTGCAATCTCCCGGCGTGGTCAACGCCGATGCGCTGGTTCGCTTCGCCTTCGCGCGGTTCACCACCGTCATGATCAACATGATCGTGCTCGTCATGGTGCTGCCGTATTTCCTGCTGCGCGAACCGGCAAGCCTGCTTCGCAACAGCGTCCTGTGCGCCGCCATGGCCATCCCGGCCTCGATGGGGTCGTTGCTGTCGCTGGCGATGCCCTTTCCCGGAATCCCGCCGGCGCTCGGCGTGTTCCTGCCGGTGCTCGTGCTCATCCCCGTCGCCATGTTCATGGTGTCCTCGATGCGGTCGTGAGCGCGGCGCGCTACCGGTTGGCCTGCCGGGCCATGGCATCCCACGCGTCCTTCAGTGCGGCATCGATGATGGTGACCGAAGCCTGCGACAGTAATCGCCGCGCCTCCATGTCCATCAGCAGTCGTTCCTGGCTGAGCCGGACCTGCTGCTCGATTCGAGATCGCTCATCGGCCAACTCCGTGCCGTCGCCGTCGCGCACCTCGACCAGCATGAGCAACGCATACTGCCGGCTGAGGAAGATCGGCGACGACAGCTCGCCCGGCTCCAGCGCCGACAGCGCGTCGCGCATCACCTCGGGATAGGTCGGGTCGTCACGGCTGATCGGGCTGAGCAGACCACCCCTGGCGGCGCTGGCGTCCGTCGAGACCTCGACGGCGACGTCACCGAAGAACTCGCCGCCGGTGATCCGGTGGAAGGCTTCCTGGGCGGCGGCGAGCGTGGGCACGACGATCAGCCGGGCCCGGCGAGTCGGGCCGTGCAGGATCCGGTACGTCCGGAGCACCGCCTCCTCGGAGACCACGACGTCGTCGGCCACCAGCGCGCGGAGCCCGGCGTTGCGTTGAAGAAGCCGGTGCAGCCGCCGTGGACCGAGACCCTGCCGGGCCCGCAACTCCCTGGCGAGGCGCAGCGCGACGTCCGGGTCCGGGTTGAGCGTTGCGTAGAAGAGTTGGCGCTCACGATCCACGTCGTCGGGGCGGATGGTGATCCCGGCCCGGCCGAGTTCGTCGGTGAGCATGCGGTCCAGGATGACTTCCCGCAGGATCGTCGCGCCGCGAGCCTCGCTGAGCAGCGGCCGCAATTCGCTCCACTGGACGACCTTGCCATCCACCAGCGCGGCGGGTCGGGCGTCGATGAACGTCGTGACCATGAGGTCGTTGCTGACGGCCCCTCCCGGGGACACTGCGATCGGAAATGAATCCGCCGGTCCGGCACATGCGAACAGGCCGTTGGCGATCGACGCCAGCAGCGTGGTTTCCAGGAAAAGTCGGCAGGCATACCCTTGCATATCGCACAAGCCAATACGAAGCTCCGCCCGTTGTCAATGGGGGCCGCCGGACGATGACAAAGACCAAGGTCGTTATCTGCCCGTACTGCGGTGAGACGCAGTCCGCCACCGAGCGCTGCCGGGGCTGCGGGGGCCTGTTCGAGCCCCTCAGCAGGCAGGCGACCCACAACGCGATGGGGCCGTGGTTCATCCGCGATCCCGGCAAGCCCTTTCAGCCCGGCTGCAGCTACGAGACGATCGTCCGGATGATCGACCGCGGGCAGGTGAGCAAGTATTCCATCGTCCGGGGGCCCACCTCCAGGCAGTTCTGGACCGTCGCCAAGCACCTGCCGGGCGTGGCCCACCTGCTGGGATACTGCCACAACTGCGATGCCTCGGTCGATCCGGGCGAGAACGGTTGCCACGTCTGCGGCGTGTCCTTCGGGGCATACCTCGATCGCAACCATCTCGGTCTGCCGGACGTGCGGCCGCTGCCGTGGGAAGCCGGGATCGAGAACTCGTCCTCTCGCCAGTCCGGCGATGTGGCTGCCGGGCCGCCTGGACGTGCGCCCGGTGCCGTGGGGATCTCCGGCTTCGCTTCCGATGACGAGCTGATCGATCCGGGGCCGGCCCGGGCGATGGCGGCGGCGGGCCGCTCGGCGCACGAGCGGTCCGGCGAATCGTCCGGGTCGGCGCCGGGGTTCGACGGCCGGCCCTCGCCGGCCACCATGCGCGCACTCCGTCGCAAGCTTGACGGCCGGCAGCGTATGGTCAACGTGCTGGCGGTTCTGCTGTCGGTGGTGATCATTCTGTTCGTGATCACGACGGTGTCCACGACCGCGCGGAGCTCTCCCGGCCTCGTGCCGGTACAGGGTTCACTGCCGGCGGTGTCGCACGACCCTGTCGTCGAGACGCCCGTGCCGGAATCCCCCGTGCCGGGACCCGAGGCGAACGAGCCCGCCGCGGACCCGGTGACCGTGGTGTCCACGAGGGCGCAGCAGCTCATCGATTCGGCCGGCCGAAAGGACCGCCTGTTGGACGAGCGGATCGGCGATCTCGAACGGGCGCTGCAGGACTTGAAGGAGCTCGACGCGACGGCCTCCTCGCAGATGATCTCGCAGGTCGAGTGGGATCTCGAGCGGCTGCGGCTCGAACGGGACTTCTTCGGGACCGCCGAACCGGAGTGAGCGTCGTCCGCAGCGGGTGGCACGGTCGACGGAGTCCGCCGCAGGCGGACGACGTCGCCCGTGGAGCGACTTTCGCCCACGGGCGATCTCGCTTCGCTCGCTCAACCGTGCCACAAAGATCATCGCAGCCTGTAGAGCCGCTCGCCGCCCGGAGAGACCAGTTCCAGGATCGCGTAACGATCGGCGGCGTCGATGACGCGTTCGGCGGTGATCAGCGGGTCGTTCCATCCACTGCGTTGCCAGATCCGCAGCATCGTCGGGGTCACCAGCATGTGCGTGAAGCCCTCGTCGCGGAGGTCGTCCAGCCACGAGGCCGGATCGTCCGGGCTCGCACGCATCGCCCGCGAGAGCGGTCCGCGGTCCCATGTCGTCTGGTAGGCAACGTCGCCGCGATAGTACAGCGGCGTCGCGTCGCCGACGAGCAGCACCGTCGCCGCCGACGGCAGCGCATCGGCTGACACGATGCGCGCCATACCGATTCTCGCAGCGGGGGCGCCGTCGGCCTCTCGCAGGTAGATCGCGCCCGGCAGACAGCACCACAGCAGCGCCGCCATGACACCCATGACACCCATGACAACCATGAGAGTGCCGGCGCGGAGCCGGTCCGCGACCGCCGCGACACCGACCGCAACGGCCAGGGCGCCGGGGACGACGGCGGGCACCATGAAGCGGGACTTCAGGTGCGTCCAGCCGATCCAGAACACCAGTTGCACCGCCAGGACCAGCCCGATCCGCAACGCAGGTCGTCGCCACGGCGTCCTTGCGGCCGACACCGCCAATCCCGCGATCGCCAGCCAGGGCAGCAGGGACCACTGCGGCAACCACGGTTCGCGTCGAACGGGGTTGGGTCCGAGACCATAGCCAAACAACTGGTGCCAGATCGCGCCGACGCGGCCCGCGAACCCGGTGCCCGCCGCATGGACGCGTGACCACGTCTCGGCCTGCTCTGCCGTCCAATGGCCGAGACCGAGCACGCCGGTTGCAAAGGGAAACAGCGGGTTGCCGGAGTACGCGCCGTTGCGAACCAGCCACGGCCCCAGGCACACGAGGACGGATCCGGCCGCTACCGCGACGAACAGCAGCCTGCGTTGCGGGCGGGTCGAGATCAGCAGCAGCAGTGCCAGCGGTGCCGCGACAAAGCCGACCGCCGTGAGTTTGGCGCCGCACGACGCCGCCGCGAGGATTCCTACGGCCGCCGCGGCGCCGGGCGTCTCAATCGACTCGTCGCCGACGATCAGCAGGCCCGCCGCGAGCAGCAGCGTCACCGCCATCTCGTTGTAGCCCAGCGATCCCACCACGACGACCCACGGCGTGCCCACGATCAGGACCGCCGCGACCGCACCGGCGAGCGGGCCGCCGTA
>SMVB01015491.1_pt1 | contig 11842 bp, 7 predicted proteins | sample 2456461 | NCBI WGS metagenome assembly SMVB01 (sample SAMN11095934, study PRJNA526329) | marine sediment metagenome | biome: Marine sediment; feature: Surficial sediment; material: Deep marine sediment; isolation source: Hadal surficial sediment | place: Pacific Ocean | collected 2014-05 | depth 0-1...
GCGTCTTGGAGGTCCGTGTAGGCTTCCTTGTCATCCAAGGACCTGATCCGCCAGCGCAAGAACTGCATCTCCTCAGTGAGCGCCGGCTCAGGTTCTGCACCGAAGGTAACGGCAAGGCCTGCCACTTCCTTGGTCTCGTGGAACATCGTGGCGCCGCCGGGAAATGCAGCCGCCGTTACGACCACACCGACTGCGACCAGCAAGAAAAGGCTTACAAGCTTCGAGTGTCGTTGCATCGTGTACCTCCGTTTGTGTTAGGTTCGTCCTCGTTTCAATAGACGCTCAGCGAGTCTTCACACGCCCGAGCGTCCGGTCCAGAAAGTCACTGATGGCCGGGATTCTCACCGCGACAGGTGGCACGTGGCCCGCGCCATCCACGAGTACCAGTTCCTTCGGTTCGCGCAACAGGTTCCACAGCGGCAACGCCCGGGTGTACCATGGGTGTTCCTCGTCGTTCCGGCCGTTGAGCAGAAGCTTCGGGACGTCGATGTACGGAGCGAAGTTGACGTTGTCGGCTTCCGGGAGGGTGGGTTTCACGCGTTCGTCGATTCCCCCACCGATGAACACCACCGCCTTGTATCGGTCATCGACGGCCGCGAACCCGAGGCGAGAGCCACCACCCCAGCTCACCGAGATGTACGCGAGACGGTCCATGTCCACATCGTCGCGTTCTTGCAGGTAATCGATGCCGAGCCGTAGCTCGGTGGCGTGACGCACCATCTCGTCGCGGAACCGCACGGAGTGGGTTTCCGGACGCGTGTACCCCGGTCCCCAGCTCCGTTCCACCATGCCCTTGAGCACGGGGGCGAGCACGGCCCGACCTCCTTGAATGAGCGGGCCAATGGACCACTCCGTTTCCTCCATCATCGTTTCGCAACAGAACACGCCCGATCCGGGAACATGGACAATCGTCTGATACGGAGGGAGCGCCTGGTGTGGCACGTAAAAGTACAAGAGCACCGAGTCACCCCCAACGCCATCGATCCAGATGCGTTCCCGCACCCACCCGTCAGTCTCCGTCGTGTTGTCCAACCGAGGATTTGCGGGCTGGGGGTCATAGCGATAGTGCGCCAGCAGCGACTCGAACGTTCCTCGATCGACAGGGGTGTAGACCGGAGTCCGCTCGTCCAGTTCGATGTGCTGAGCACCTTGATCGCCGTCACCCTCTCGAGCGGTGGTCGCACAGCGAAAACCAAGGGCTTCAGAGGCAAAAGTCCCGGGCTGCGAACCGTACTCGGTGTAGAGATATGCCGGGTCTTCCCATGATCCGCCGGTGACCGTGTAGCCGGTTCCCATGCGATTCGCGAGCCACTCTTTCGCGTTGCCGGCGGTGGCATACGCGCCGTAGGGGCTGATCCCGAACGGGAAAGCATCGACGGGCACGGTGCCAGTGCTGTTGAAGTTCGCCCGGGAAGCGCTGGCGCCCAGGGAAGCCATGAGTCCCCACGGCATCAATATGCCCCGGCTGGCCGCCCGTCCTTCCCGGGCCGCTTTTTCCCACTCGAAGATCGTCGGGAGCCGTTTGCCGACAAACGCACAATAGGCCACCGCTTCATGCCACGTCACACCCGTCACCGGGTGTCGTTCCAAACCGGTGGGCATGGTCTGGCTGGACCACGCTCGCGGTCCGGGCAAACCCGTCCGGTCGACCAACGGGGCGCGGGCAGCATCGTGGGTTCCGGTCCACAACTCGGAGCTGCCGTATCCCCCTTGTAACACGAATTCGCGGAAGGCCTCGTTCGAAACCTCGAACCGATCCATGAAGAAATCGTCCAGCGTGGTGACCAACCCAACCGGCGCGTCCGGGCTGACGAGCTTGTATTCTCCCCCCGGAACAAAGACCATGTCCGGACGGCGGTCGTCCGGAACCAGCGCGACGTCGAACACGACCTCGCGAGCACGGAACAGTGCTGCCTCCGCCTCTGTCCCCAGCAAGCCGGCGACTCGCCCGGGAACGAAGGCGGTGCTCCTCATGAAGGACCTGCCGCCTGCCGCGCGGCTGAGGGCCGTCGAGGCGATTCGCTCGGCGGACTCGAAACCCTCCAGCGTGATCACCACACGATGATCCACCCGAGGCATGCGATACCCCGTTACTGGTGTCTCGCCGATGACCTCCATCTGGGCAGACGAACGGGCGCCGCCCGTGAAGGGTTGGATCGCTACCCGGGCGCCGGCGGGCTCGGTCGCCACGGTCAAGAAATCGGCCACGTGGTACATGAGGCGGGCCAGCGTCGAGTCCTCCTTCAAATACCGCTCGGCTGATTGGGCGAGATCGTACGCCTCCGCGTACTGCGCCGCCTCGGCCAAGGTAGAAATGCGCGGCAGGAGTTCGCGAGCCTGAGCGACCTGCGCACTGCGCCACCAGAGAAAGGCCACGGCTCCCAGCGCCAGCGCAGCCACCGCAAGAGCCGCACGGGCCCGCCCGGCACCGGGTGAGGGCGGGGGCGCACTCTCGACGCTAAGCGACTCCGCAAAGTCACGCGCCGTCGCGAAACGCTCGTCCGGTGCCTTGGCAAGCGCCTTGATGATCGCGGCGTCGATGTTCCTGGGCACATCCGGCCGTTCGTTCCGCGCCGACGGTGCCGGATCGGCCAGGGTCTTCGCAATGATGGACTGAAGAGTTGGCCCCGAGAATGCGGGCTCACCGGCAAGCATCTCGAAGAGCAAACACCCCAATGCGTAGATGTCACTCCGCCCATCGATGGTCGCTTCTCCGCCGATCTGTTCGGGACTCATGTACGCCGGAGTGCCGAGGGAGAGTCCGGTGGCCGTCAGGCGGTCACGGCCGGCGCTCGCAACCGCGAGCGCAATCCCGAAATCGGCTACCAGCGCCTCGCCGTCTATCAGGAGCACGTTCTCCGGTTTGATGTCACGATGGACGACCCCGTGTCCGTGGGCGTGCATCAGCGCGGCCGCGATGTCCTTCGCGATCTCAACAGCTTCCTGAATCGGAAGTCGTTTCTCGCGGTTCAGGCGGTCGCGCAGCGACTCACCTTCGACGAATGGCATGACATAGTAGAGGAACGTGTCTGCCTCTCCCGAGTCGAAGAGGGGAACGACATGCGGATGTTGCAGGTTGGCTGTGACTTCAATCTCTTTCAAAAACCGCTCGGCGCCCAGGACGGCGGCTAGTTCAGGCCGCAACACTTTCACGGCCACCTTGCGGTGGTGCTTGAGGTCTTCGGCGAGGTAGACGGTGGCCATGCCGCCGGCACCAATCTCTTTCTCGATGGCGTAGCGGTCTGCGAGGGCTGTTTTGAGACGGTCGAGGAGTTCTGCCATGAAGGCCAAAGATAGGGACCTGTGGCTGTCGCGGCGAGTTCCTAGAACAACTCAGCGCCCGGACCGTTGCAGCTTGATCTGTGCCCGCAATCGATCATCCGTGGCTGCTGTGCTCACAAAATCGATCCGTGGCGACCGATCTCACAACGTCTGAGGAACGGCAGAAACGTCGGGAACTAGATATCCTTGGGCCGGTGCTTGGAGCCACATCATCGCTTCATCCATGTCGCGGAATGCCCGCACGTCGATTCCGGCCTCTTCCACAAGCGCCGAATACATCCGTGCCAATCCGTAGCCCACGTCAGTCTGTGCCACGACGGCTGACCGACGACCGCCGACGAACTTGCGCACGACTTGCGCTATTCCCCGGACATCCTCCCCCGATAATATCGTCCGAGCCTCCCGAACATCCCACAGACGTCCAAAGCTGGGATCAAAATCAGGATCTTCGAGCATCTCCCGGAGCGTCGTACGGAACTCGTCGAAGGAAATCTCGCCGAACACCCTTGCCCTGATGAGCTTGGCTGTCTTGTCGATGCAATATGTTATGGCCATCTGCAGTAACCTGGGTGACGGGCCTGACTCGCCGCGAACGGATATCTGCCGTTTTTAGATGCTCTCAGGTGGCCAAAGGTTACGGGCAAATTCCACTGTAACCTTCGGCCCCCTGAGAGCATCTACTGAATGAACTCCTCGTAGGTGCCCATGACCGTTACCCGCCGCTATTTCCTGCACTGCCGCACCTGCGGCGACACGCGGGCACACGAGATAAAGGCCCCGGGGCACCGTAGGCACGCGCTGTGCACCGCACTCACGTTGGGACTGTGGCTCCCCGGCTGGCTCGCCCTCACGCTACGAGGCCAACGGCCGAGGTGTAGGGCGTGCGGGACCAGGCGGGCCTTGCCCAAGACCAGGGTGTCGGCGGCGAAGACCCGGCCGAGGAACCGGGTTCGGGTGCCCGGGCGGCCCATGAACGACGCAGCGTAGAGGCGAAGCCGTCTCCTCCCTCCTAAAACCCCCACCACTCCATTATTATTGCCTTCCGACGGATTTTTCCGTCTCGACGGGTTGGAGGGGTGGCCGAGTGGCTGAAGGCGCCGGTTTGCTAAACCGTTATAGGGTTTAAAGCTCTATCGGGGGTTCGAATCCCCCCCTCTCCGTGATTGCTTTCTCCCCTGACTAGGTAGGAGAGACGACACCAGGTGAACCAATTGCCTCCGGCTCACGTGCAAACAGGGAGCGGGGAGCGGGGAGCGGGGAGCGGGCCCTTTCCCTCCACCCCGGGGGATGGGCGGGACCCACTCCCCACTCCCCACTCCCCACTCCCCAGATGACAGCCATCCGCGTCCGGTTCGCTCCCTCCCCGACAGGCTATTTACATGTTGGCGGCGCTCGCACGGCGCTTTTCAACTGGCTGTTCGCCCGGAAGACGGGCGGGAAATTCCTGCTCCGCATCGAAGATACGGATCGGGAGCGGTCTTCCGAGGAGCATACCCAGGTCATTCTGGACGGGTTGCGCTGGCTCGGCGTGGACTGGGACGAGGAGGTGGTGTTCCAGGGGGCCCGCCTCGAGCGGCACCGGGAATGGGCCGAGCAGCTCATCGATACCGGCCACACGTATGAGGACGGTGGTGCCGTGAGGTTCCGCATGCCGGATGAGACGCTGGCGTGGGACGACGCTGTCCACGGAACCCTTTCGTTCGAGGGGAGGGACATAAAAGACTGGATCATCCTCCGATCGGACCGCACTCCGACCTACAACTTTTCCGTAGTCGTTGACGACATAGACATGGGAATGACCCACGTCATTCGGGGCAGCGACCACGTCTCCAACACCCCTAAGCAGATCGCCCTGTATCGCGCGCTGGGCATCGACCCGCCGACGTTCGGTCACGTTCCCATGATCCATGGGATGGACGGTAAGAAGCTCTCCAAGCGCCACGGGGCAACAGCCGTCGGCGATTACCAACACATGGGAATCCTTCCGGCGGCGCTGACCAACTTCCTGGTGCTACTCGGCTGGAGCCCGGGCGACGACCGCGAACTGTATGTCGACATCGAGGAACTAGTCGAGGCCTTTTCCCTCGAGGGCGTTCAAAAGAAAGCCGCGGTGTTCGATCCCACGAAACTGGAGTGGATGAACGGCCAATACCTCAGCCGCACGCCCCCAGAGGACCTCCTCGCGCTGACCAAGTCGGAACTCGCCGACAAGTACAGCATCGACGTCGATGCAAGAAGGGAGGACGTACTGCACGCGATAGAATTCGTGCGGACGCGGGCACGCACTACGACGCAGGTCGCGTGGCAAACGGCGGTCCGCCTCGACTCATCCTACATAGAGCGGGAAGCCAAAGCCGACAAGATGATCAGGAAAAATCGGGAAGGCTTTCGCGATGCCCTCGAGAAGGCGGCTGCGCTCCTCGACGGGCTCGACGATGATGCATGGAGTCCCGAGCAGCTAGACACCGCACTGCGAGACCTGGCCGAAAGGCTGGACCTGAAGGTCGGCAAGATCATGCAGCCGATCCGAATCGCCCTCACCGGTCAAACCGTATCCGAGGCTGTGAATGACTTGCTGGTGGTGGTGGGAAGAGATGAATCGCTACGAAGAATGAGGGTGGCGCAGGAGTGGGAATAAAGAATATTGAATATTGAATATTCAATATTGATGGTGGTTATCGCCCTACGCTGGAGTCCCGCGCCGCCACGATCCCCCGGCGCCTGCGCTCGTCGTCCCGCTCCTTTCGCTTGCGCGCCTCCAGCGCTTTCACTGCGCGCTTGAACTCTTTGATTTGATCCATTCTCTGGGCCTGCGTCAAAATCTGATTGCGGACATCGGCCAGCCAGGCCTGCTGTTGCGCCAACTCGTAGTTGCCCAACTGCGGCAGGTTGGAGAAGGCGAGCAGGGCCGCCAGAACCGTGGGGATCTTCACCGGCCCCAAGTGGATGAATTGGGAATCGATTCCCCACTCCTGCCCGCCGATCGTCGTTACCCAACTGGGGATTTCCCCCCTCACCAGGAGCGAGTCCTCGAGTATGTCCGCCAGCATCTCGGCGACCTCCAAGGCCAGCAGCGTCTCCTGCGCCCCCCACTCCTCCTCCTCACCAATGATCCCGACATCGGCCTCATCCCAGAGTATTCCGTCGCCGAACGTCGGCCCGATGCGCCGGCTCGTTCCCACGATTATGGCACCTGGAATCCTGGGCGAAGCTCCGGGAATCCCTATGCTCAACGAATCGGGGATCACGCCCGGTCGCCGGGCACCAGGGGAACCGTAAGCACGTACCGGAACCGCCGAGATGGTCACGGGCCCCATCCCACTGCTGATATTGGACGAAGCCCGCTTCGTCCCAACCCCGACAGGATCCGACACACGCATGCTGAACTGACGCGTGACATCCGGGGCTTCAAAGAACGTTACGAGCCGCGTAACGTTGTATGTGTCTCGTGTGTGAGTACTCACCCATACAAGGAGACCAAGAAATACCACGTGGACCGCGGCGCTCAGTGCATACCAGCCCGGCTCCACAACGGGCGGCTTCGGAGGGAGGAAGTTACGCACGGCCCTTTGCCACACCAAAACGGTCTAGTGCACGGGCCATTCTTACGGCCGCTTCGCGCAATCGCGCGGGTTCCACGATGAATGACAATCTCACGAATCCTTCCCCCCCTTCACCAAACACCGACCCGGCGAGAACTGCAAGCCCTTCCCGCTCCAACAGGTCGCGTGCGAACTCTGCGGAGGGCATTCCTTCGGGCAAGCGCACCCACAAATACATAGTCGCTCGGGGCAAGGCGCAATCGATGCCGACATCGCGGAGGGCAGTCACCAAAGCGTCTCTTCCCACTCTGAACTGCTCGCGGACGGGCGCGATCAACTCCTCCGCTCTATCGAGGACCGCCGCACCGGCTCGCTGCACCGCGAGGAACGCGCCGGCATCCACGTAGCTCTTTACCTTAGATAGTCCCTTTATGACGTCGGAGTTCCCAACCGCCCAGCCGAGCCGCCAACCGGTCATGCCAAAGCTCTTGGACAACGAATGGAATTCCACAGCCACCTCTCGTGCGCCCGGTATCTCGAGGATGCTCGGCGCACGGTATCCGTCGAACGTTAGCTCGGAATACGGATTGTCGTAGGCGAGAACGATGCCGTGCTTTCGGCAAATAGCAACCGTCCTTTCCAGGTAGTCGCGCGGGGCGACGGCCGCGGTGGGATTGTTGGGGTAATTCAGGAAAACGAGCTTCGTCCCTGCCAGACGTTCCCGCGAGAGATCTTCCAGCTCTACGAGAAAATCGGCCTCCGGCCGTAAAGGAAATATCTCGACGTCTGCGCCCGCCAGTCGGGCTCCACCCAAGTACGCCGGGTACCCTGGCTCAGGCACCACGCAGACATCTCCGGGGTCGAGCACGGCGAACGGGAGGTGCGCCAGACCTTCCTTCGATCCGATGAGGGGAAGGATTTCGCTGAGCTGATCGACGCTCACGTCAAACCGCCGCTCCATGAAACGCGCCACCGCATCGCGGAATTCGAGCGACCCTATCTGAAACGCGTAGCGACTCATGGCGCGCTCTTGTGCTGCCCGGTGCAAACTCTCCACCGCAACAGCCGGCGGGGCGAGGTTCGCGTCACCCGCGCCGAGATCGATGACGTCCACTCCTTCCGCGATGAGTTGACGTTTGCGCTCTGCGATTTGCCCCACGGCGTATGCGGGGAGACGCAGCACACGTTGGCTCAGGACATTCATGCTGGAGCCCCCACACCGTGCAGCGCGAAGAATTCCTCCGCGGCCGCTCGTACCTCCTGCCACGTGCCGATCGCCTGCCTGGCCGGAGGCAATGACCGGATCAGAACCTTGCCGTATGTCCGGCTCAACACGCGAGGATCCAGCAGCACCACCACACCAAAGTCGGTCCGGGAACGTATCAAACGCCCGAAACCTTGTTTCAACTTGAGTGCCGCGTGCGGCACCAGGTATCGCGTGAACCCGTCTTCGCCGCCTTCTTGCAGCAGCTCGAGGCGCGCGGCGGTGACCGGTTCGGTTGGCACCTTGAAGGGAAGCTTCACGATGACGAGGCAGCGGAGTGCTCGCCCCGGCACGTCGACCCCCTCCCAGAAGCTGTCTGTACCAAAGAGAATGGCCGATCCAGTCTCGCGGAACCTCCTCAGCAACCGGTCTCTCTGGCCCTCGCCCTGAATCATCAACGGCCATCGGCTCCCTACTCGGCGACGCACGAGCTGGGCGGTTCGTCGCAGGGCGGCATGGCTGGTGAAGAGCACAAACATGCCACCGTCGGAGATTTCGGCCAGCTCGACGATGGCAGACGCAACGGATTGGTCGTAGCGGGGCTCGTCACGCTGGGGCTCCGGCTGGTCGGACGGGATGCCGAAGAGACACTGCTCGCCAAAATCGAACGGCGACCCCAAGATCTCCTCGAACCGCATGCGAGTCGGGGGTAACGACAGGCCGATACGACTCTTGATGAAGTCGAAATCGCCATCTGTTGCAAGGGTGGCACTCGTCAAGATCACGCTGTCAACCCGATCGAACAGTGATTCCTTGAGAATGGGTGCCAGATCGAGCGGTACGCTGGCCAGCGCGATCGGGAACGGGAGAGGTCCAGTCGGCTTCTTACCCCGCTGTTCGATCCATCTGACAGTGGCGGCGTCGGGTTGCGGCCGCAGAGTAAACAACATGCCGTCGAGCACGGCGCTGAGGCGCCGGACGACACCTTTGAGTTCCTTGAGCAGCTGGGTTCGACCGTCCGGCTCTTCGTCCAACTCCAGCCGATCGGCCACGGTCTCGACGCCGTCGCGCAACTTCTGCAACACGAGGACAAAGTTGTCGAGGGCAACGCTCAGCCCTTGCTCCCAAATGGCATCCTTGGAGAACTCATCGGTCAGGCGCAGTACCTGTTCGCTCCGATCCACGAGGAGATCGGCGAGCAAGCCAAACACGCGTTGCGCATGAGTGCGCGCGTCCTGGAGAGCCGGCATCAGGTCCGTTTGCAGTAATTCTACGGAAGCCGCGCTCAACAAATCTTCGCGACGGCGCAATTCGGAGATCAGAGCCGGGATCAACCCTTTGCCGTTGCGCTCGAGTCGTCCAAGCAACCGGATCACTCCGAACCACGTGACTTGATGCCCGAGGTGTTGCGCCGCGGTGTCTTCTAGATGGTGGGCCTCGTCCAACACCAGACGCTTGTAGGGCGGGAGCACCGCCGCGTCACGCCAGTTGTCGGTGTTGCGTCTGATGGCGATGTCGGAGGCGAGAAGATGGTGATTAACCACCACGATGTCGGCTTCTGCCGCGCGACGCCTGGATCGAAAGAGGAAGCACCCATCGAAATGCGGGCACTGCAGCCGTGCGCAAAGATCGGGCTCGGCACACACTTCGTCCCACACTTCCGAAGATGGTTGATCCGGGAGGTCGGCGAGTGAGCCGTCGGTGGTGTGCTCGGACCACTTCACCAATGCCTCCAGCTCGTCCGTTCTGTCTTCCCCCAGCAACGAGCCCTGCTCTTTCTCCGCATACGACAGGCGTTGGAGGCAGAGATAGTTACGCCATCCCTTGAGGAGGGCGAACGTAGGCGGCCTGTCACGGCCGGCCGCCGCTCGCACCAACATCGGGAGGTCCTTCCCCACTAGCTGCTCCTGAAGGTTGATCGTGTTGGTCGAGACGATCGTGCGCTCGTCGTTGGCCCGCGCCCATTCGATGGCCGGGACGAGATAGGCGAAAGATTTCCCAACCCCAGTGCCGGCTTCGAGTATCGAGACGCCACCATCGTTGTAGGTATCCGCCACGTAGGCCGCCATGTCGCGCTGGCTTGGCCTGTTCTCGAACTGACCGAGCACAGCGGCAATTGGTCCGTCGGGGCCGAGCAGATCGGCGACCGCCGGGGCATCGAGCAACTGATAAGACGGAGCACGCGGCACCTCGACGACCACGTAAATGGACGTGGCTTCGTTATCGACAATTGCGAACCCGATGCCTGCATCGTGCAACCGCGAGGCCACTGTGAGGTCGGATTGCGAGGGCTCCAGTACACCACTGGGATGGTTGTGGAGAAGCATCTCACCGCGGCTCGCGACGCCGGGAAGGGCCAACACCGCTTCCACCGTGCCCCGAGCCACGGCGCGCGCTGCCACGAGCGTCCCGTCGTCGTCCACTGAAGCGACAAACGACACCTCGCGCCCCTCGGCAGCAGCGATCTCTTGACGAATAAGCGCGCTGACCGAAGGGTCGATACGGCTCACGTCTTCAGCTCGCGCTTCTTGGCTGCCGGGAAGAGCACATTGTTGAGGATCAACCTGTACCCTGGGGAATTCGGATGGAGCGAAAGATCTGTGGGAGGATCTCCAATCCGGTGCTGCGGATCTTCCGGATCATGCCCGCCAAAGAACGTCCACGTACCCGAGCCGTATTCCCCGTGAATGTATTTCACCCAGGGAGCGCCTTCCTCATCAGCTAGCACGGTAACTCCCGGCTTGATTCGCTCGCGCATGAAAGATGTGGTGAGCCCATAGTAGTCGGAGATGATGGACCGGTGGTTCTGCACCAGCATCGTGGGAACCGGGTCTATCTTGGCAGCGAAGTTAAACAGCTTGAACGCTCCCAGCGGCTGCCGTTTGGCGGCATTGTTCACCTGGTGGCCGTCGACATCCGAGAAGCTGGCGGTCATTGGCGACTGCTCCAAGCGCACGTTGTGGAACGCCATCGTGCGACCCCACCGCAACTTGCCGGACGCCTCGGGATCCATCGGCGTGCCATCGGCATAACGGGCAGCAACATCCACACCTTCAGCCGCCAACGCGATTTCCAGCGTCTCCGTTGCCGTGCACATGGCGAAGAGGAAACCACCCCGATCCACATAATCTCGAATGTTCCGAGCAACAGCCTTCTTCAAATCCGGAACGGACGCGAAGCCCAGGGTTCGCGCTGCATCCTGGTTGCGCTGCACCATTTCCGTGAGCCAGGGGGTCCCGCTATAAGTGAGGTAGAACTTGGAGTACTGGCCGGTGAAATCCTCATGATGCAGGTGCAGCCACTCGTAATCGCTCAACTTTCCTCCGACCACATCCACATCCCAAATGCGGTCGTACTCGATCCCGGCATACTCGAGCGACATCCGCACGGCGTCGTCCCATGGCGCGTTGTTGGGTGGCACGTACACGGCCACCTTGGGGGCCTTTTCCAACGGCACAGCGTCCATGTTGTTCGCCGCGATCGTTCCGCGCACGGCTACTACATCGGTGTCCGTAAGCTGTATAGTGGAAACACCCTCCAACGCGGCATCACGCTGCGTCGTCGAATCGAGGGGGAACAGAAAGCTACCACTGCGGAAATTCAGCAGCCATTCGGCCCTTGTGCCCCGCCGCAGCGCACGGTACGTGACGCCATAGGCTTTCAGGTGATTCGACTGGTCGCCGTCCATGGGAATGAGCAGCCATGCCGCCTCGCGGGGGCGTGGCGTCCCCGACGCGCCCAATCCCGCGGCGGCGACCACCCCACCCAGCGTCTCTACGAATTGGCGCCGCTTCATCGTACCGGCACCGCCCCC
>SMVB01051262.1_pt1 | contig 11841 bp, 18 predicted proteins | sample 2456461 | NCBI WGS metagenome assembly SMVB01 (sample SAMN11095934, study PRJNA526329) | marine sediment metagenome | biome: Marine sediment; feature: Surficial sediment; material: Deep marine sediment; isolation source: Hadal surficial sediment | place: Pacific Ocean | collected 2014-05 | depth...
ACCGTCCGGGCTCGTAGGCAGAAATAATTCCTTAACAAGCCCAGGAGATATTGACTGAAGTTCCTGGGCAACTACGCCTAACATGACTCGTGCAGGAATATGACTCTTGCCAACAGCCGCCCGTTCAGCTTCCTGGTCTACATCAAGTTTAAAACGGAATTTCCTAAACCGGATCTGCAGAAAGTCGTCCCAGGACCCGCCCACAGCCATTGCATCTGCATCTACAATGTCCCTCTTGAGCTTACGATCACTGAAGGCTGAATAGGAATTGTTGGTGTTGTCGATGTCCCCATCGTCCCAGATGACGCACCTATTAGTAAAGCCACCAGCAGCAGTACTAAATTGGTAAAAAACAGTGGTATTGCCAGTAGGAGGTGTGGTATCGCCCCAGTGAATCTGAACACCTGAGGGCGACGAGGTATTGTTGTTTCTAAAGGAGCAAGTTCTTAAAGTAGTAGTGACGATTGCCGTAATTGCAGAGCCGGTAGTTGCCCCTCCTATCCCTATTTGGTTATCGACCCTGAAGTCACCGAAGACCCTGGCCTGTGGACTACTGTTCTGGCACCTGAACCGAGCACCAGCACCAGTGACGAAGTCCATGGTGTCGCCACCGTTCTCATAGATGTAGGTGTGGACTCCACCGTCGATGAAAAACTTCTGCCCTGCTGCTATTACTAGCGCTTCCGGGAAAGTGTAACTCCCTGACCCACCGAACGTGCCTGGATTTATCCTAGCCGCAGCTAACTGACCAGCCGTGATCTTACTCATGTTCAGGTTAGGAATCCGAGCGTCCCCGAGGGTACCAGAATTGACCCGAGCGGCTGGAATCGAACCAGAGTTCATGGTTCCGGTGAAATTGAAATTACCAGTAATTTGGAGCCCGTCAGAATTAATATTTGTCCTCAGACTACCGCCAGTGGCGAAGCCAAGAGTGTTGCCCCCATTCCGGTACATCCCGGTGTCCTGGTCGCTATCAAACGTGTAGGCAGGAGATCCCACATCGCCGTTACTGTTCCGTATCTCCCCAACCACCACAAGGCCAGTAGTGTTAATTGTCAGACGCAGGACATTGGTGACCACAAATTCATGGATTTGACCACCAGTGCTCGTCCAGTACGTGTTGGCTGTACCACCCGGCAGGAAGTGCTTGCCCGAGGGCATCTCAGGGCCACCAGAGCCAATCCCAAACTGCTTTGCACCTCCAAGGAACCAGTTGCTAGAGTCGATGTAGGTGTCGCCCGCGCCATCATCATTAAGAACGAGCTTACCGCTGGCCGGAATGAAGATACTGAAGTTGAAATGGGCATTACCCGTATAGTTCAGGCCAGCAACACCTCCGCCACCTGACGCAATGGACCCAGATAAAGTGGAATCCGTATGGTAAAAGGAGATCTTGCCGCCTAAGGCCATGGCCACATCGCCAAAGATCCCTAGGGTAGAACCATTCCAGAGGAAATAGTCTCCGTTAGGAGGATCTCCGGCCCGGAATACGTACTGACCGCCCTCCAGGCCCATAAAAATACCAGCACCAACTCCTAGTGCAGAGGCATTACCAAAACGTATCCTCTCAGTAACCGATTCAATGAACACGCCTGCCGTAGGCACTCCAGTGGTGATGGCATCCAGACTCTTCTGCCAGTCCCCTATCCGTCCTACGGTCTGAGTCCGTTCCTGGGCCTGCTGTTCCCACCGGGAGCGTAATCTAGGAGCCCGATTGATCATCTTGGGCCCTACGGCAGCCTTCTCAGGCAACTTCACCCGTAGGGGATTGGGGTCTTCTCTAAAAGCCATTAGGCATCCCTGACCATGTCATAGGCCCTGAGAGTCACCCCATGAATGACGAACAGGGTGGCAGCCTCGTCCAGTGTGAGCTGAATCCTGAGCCTATCGCCCTGACCCCCTACATCCACCCTATAGTCCTTGGCCTTCGTACCACCCCTGCCCAAGACCTTGGTGGTCTCCAGGGCGTCATCATCAAAGGCGTGCTTGAAGTCCAGGTTCACCCCAGTTGTGATCTCTGCCTGAACATGTGCCCGGTACAGGGTAGAGATCTGACTGGGCCCATTCTGAAAGAATATCGGTGCCAGTTCAGCAGTCATGGTAAACGCACTACCGCCAGTAGCGTCTGCCAGGACGTCATCAAGTGTTCCAATATCCAGGTGCCTGACAAAGCCGTCCGAACAGCCGGCCACAACGCCTTGAATGCCCGAACTGTCCTCATACTCTGCCAGGCACGTAATCCCGAATGGGTAGATAAAGGGCCCGTACCAAATGCCCAAGTCCAGATTGTAGATGTAAACGGTCTTGTTCAGGCCCCCGTCACCGGTCCTGGCAACTGCCCACAGGATCTCACGCTTACTGGGATTGAAACCCACCACCGCGTTAGCCAACACCGATCGGTCCAGGGCCATAAAATCGTCAAAAACCTTATCGCCCAGGAAGATGCTCTCTTCCTCATTGACCGCGTATGGACCCCTGGTGTCCAGCATGGCAGCAAACTTCTCGATCTTCCTGAAGGCCAGCTTGCCCACACAACCTTCAGTGCTAGACACGCCATCGGTGTCCTGCTCGATCTGAATGTCACTGGCCGTGTAGCCCGTATACCGGACCACAGAATTTTCTGTAGCCACGAGCAACGACCCCCCAATTACTTCCATACTGATCACGCCTTCTCCTGATAGTACGTCCATCATGGCTTCACCGGCGCCGTTGCCAGTATTGATGGTCTGGTCCTCAGGGTCTCCCAAGACACTCCACTGCATGTGTACAGGCCTATCACTGTCCACATAGAAATTCCTGATGTGGTAGGTCTTCACATGAGTGGCATTTTGAGGAGGCTCATTGGCGCCACCGGTGCTCAATCGCGTAAGAGCTGATCCGGTCCATCGCCAGACATTGGTACCGTCCACGAAGTACAGCCTCAGGGGAGCTCCACTGGCACTCTGCCTCATGAGCGTAATGTCCACCTGATCAGTACCAATTACAGGAGTTGGACTATTTAAGGTGAACTCCCCTAGGTCCGTGGTCTTATGGTGCAGGTCCCCATTTGCCAGGGCCACCAACTGCAGGGTTCCAGCATTATTCCACTGCTTGATGCCCAGGACACTGCCGCCCAAAGTAGTGGTATGGATCCTCTTGCTGCCCAGGCGGATTTGAATGGCGCCCCTCTTGGCAGCCAGCCGGCAGTTGGTGACCTCTACCAGTTCGTTGGGCTGCAGAATATCAGGATTGTCCCTGGTGTTTAACCCACCGCGGAAGTCGAACCGCCTTTCAACCATCTTCTCCTTAGGCATCCTGCTTCTTCTTCTGCGCTGCAAGGATTTTAGGTATGGTCTTCTCAGCACTCCGGCCTACAATATATCCGCCCAGGCCAAGAGATATGAGATTCCACAGCTTATCCGGCACCGCCCGGAGAGCCAGCACATCCATAAGCCCCGTTGCAATCAAAAAGATCAAACACCCAAACATCAGCATCATCAGGGGGCGCCAGGATCTAGTAATCCAACTCTCCGACTTAGCCTCAGCAATAATGATAGAGGCCTGAGCCTCAGCCAGAGCCTGATCGTGCTCCAGGCCAGCAATGGCCAGATCATTGGCAATCTTATCCAGGACTGCCTTGAGCTCCAGCTTCTCTCCCGCACTGGTATGCAGAGTATCCACCAGTCCTACCAGTGGCTTGAGAAACCCAGGTAGAAGTCCAAGAAGTCCCATCAGTTCTCTCCGTAGTGGTCTTCGCCGTCCTTGCCATCCTTACCATCCTTACCCGGCTCCCCTTGCGGCCCTGGAGGTCCTGCTGGTCCTACTGGTCCTCTCTCGCCGGGGTGATGATCTGGACTATCCTTACTGCCCCTGTGTAGCGATATAGCCATCCAAAGGAGCAGCGGTCCCACTACACCCAAGGCGAACTTGGTGGTCGTTGACGTACCCCCACAGGAGTTACACTCCCCGGCCGCAATCTGCTCTCGAAGCGCCTCCAGATTCTCATTGAGATTAGCGATCATGGCACTATCACTCATCACCGTGATCTCAATGGGGGTCGGCTCGACGTTCACGATGTTGTCGATCTGCACATCGGGATAAACAACGGTCTGCTGGCCCGACAATGGAGCGACGATCAGGAACGCAGCGAGCAATAGGTATTTCATTGTACGCCTCCAGTGAACAGATCTACAAAAGTCCTGAGCCCATCCATAATGGAACTGAAGACCGTAGCATAAGCCTCGGGGAACAGTACCGCTGTCGCAACCACCAGGATAAAAAACAGGATCTTTTGCCAGCCACTGACATTATCCCAGAATCTAGCCATAGGACTTCAGTCCCCGAGATACTAAAGCCTCATTGGCTCGCTCCAGAAGCTCCCCCTCGACAACCAACTTGGGCCAGGAAGGTACCCAGAGCTCCAGATGCGGCATATCGTCAAATGACTGGTCCAGAAAATCATTATCTCGGTCCCAGTCCTGACCCTGCCGAATCTCGATCTTCTCTTGGTGCGCGATCTGCCGCACAATACCCTGCATGAAGTAGAACCTGCCCTTGAGCTTGGACTGCACCTTAGGCGAGTCATCATCCTGGGGCCAGGGATTTACACCCTTCCGATAGGGTACAATATCTACAGCAATGCAGGGCTTGGTGGGATCGTAGAGCCCATCATCGTCCCTAGGAATATGCCTGGAGTCTAAGGTCCTAGACACGCCCCTCCTGATGTTGGCAATCTGCTGATCTACAGTTCTGGCTCCCTGCTCCACGGAATGGTCATAGACCTCCAGGAGCCCCGTAACAATGATCTGAAGATCATGGTGTAGGGTGGCTAACTCCTTTAGGGAGTTCCTGCCATGGACATAGGCCATCTACGCCTCCTTCTGAAGCGCCTCTAGGACCGCAATGTCCGTAGTGTTCTTGCTGGTCTCTGTCTGCAAATCCTTCAGCCACTCCCGAGTCTCTTCCCGATCTATCCGCATCTGCTCCACAAAGGTCGTGAACTTTTCCTCAATACGCTTTGAGGCCCCTTTCATGACAACGTAAAAGCCTCCACCAGGACCGACCACAACTGCTACCAGGCCAACAATGATCCATACCCAGTTAAGGCCTTCCATCAAGTGCCTCCCCACCCAACATCATCATCCATATTGAGTATCATGACTGGACCCAGGGATCTCCTTTGTACAGCAGCCTTCAGCCTACCAAACTCACTGTCGGCTAAGATTAGGTGCCCCTGATTGTCTTCAGCACCCCCCTTGGTCAACATCCGGCCTGAAGTCTCATATATGGGAGCGGTCTCGTAGCCGTCAGGCCAGACCACATCATCGCCGTCATCCTGATCATTATAGGAAGCCGGCTTGAAGCTGTAGCTGACCTCCACATCATCGGCAGTGTCCAGGGGCGTTACGTAGATTCGATCGCCAATGTGCCAGTAGGCAGGACGGAAACCGGCAAGCAGGATGTCGTTCTCCAGCACAAAATTTCTGGCATCCCCCTCTTCCAACTCCCTGCCATTTCTGACAATGCTCTTAATCCGGTACAGCCTCTGACTGAGATCGCCCTTAAATGCAGCCGGCAAACTGGAGAGCCTCTTGTCTATATATCCAGGGCTCGTGAGGCTCGTAAGGGTGTCCACCTGATTGGTGACAAAGGGGTCTATCTGCAGGAGCTCACCCCACATGGAGTCTAGGGTAAGGCCCGTGAACAGGTCCAGGATCTCGTCTTTCCAGCGGGCCTGCTTGGGATCGTCTAGGGCATCCCGCAACAGCTGCCTGAAATCAAATTTCGTCAGCACCCAGAATACTCCTGGTTAGGCCTCTTGCTTCTCCGCTTCCCGCGCCCGCTTGGCCCTCCGCTCCATGGCGAACTCTTCGGCCTGCTCGTCCTCAGAACGCTTGTCCTTAACCGAGTTGGCCATTTCCTTGGAATGGAGCAGCTTGATATGCGTCTTGAACTCTTCTCGGCCCTCAGCAATCTGGCCGCACCAGGGACATTCGATCCGGGCCTGCCCCGGCTGATGGGTGGCATCGTCCACGGCCTGGTCCAGGGCGAGGTCGGCAGCGTTCACCGGCTTGGGATCCGCTCCACCCGGAGCACTGATGTTATCCGGCCTCTCACCACTGGGATCCGGGCCCAGATACATGTCGCCATTGGGCAACTGAGTCGGCATTCTCATGTCCCTCATCGTACTACCTCCTTCTTGGGGTAATATTCCTTCTGTCTCCACCACCTAAATGTATAATGGGCTTGCCCTCGATAAAGTGCCGATTGTACATCATGTGGTCCAGCATCTCTTCTGCACCCAGAGCTTTAACGCTCTGAGTCTGTTTCTGATTGTGCTCCATGGTCCTACGCATCCTGACCTTCCAGTCCTCCCTCTCATTATCGCACTTGCCCAGGAATTCCACCACCCGATCCAGGATGCTTGATGGGTCCACAGGTAGACTGGTAGGCTCATGGAAATCGCCCCTTCCTGCGGCCTCCGTGAACCAGCCCATAATATCAAATGGTTCACCGATCTCCCCTGAGTGGTACATCTCCCAACGCTTGTCCGTTTCGGGCCACTGACAGGTCAGGGCGTACCGGCCATCCATGCCTTCCTTGGCCCGTACAACGGTGGGAACCCACAGGAGATCCAGGAGGGGATCCATGCCCTTGAGATGGGCACGGACCAGACGTTCGGTGGTCTCATCGACCTTGGCAGTTCGTACAGCTCCAACGGTAATCATCACGCTCTCCCTCTTGGGTTAGGAGAATAGAACGGGAGACCAGAGTCCAACCAACCATTTTCAGGCCGGTCCCCAAGATATGGTCTCTGGCCCCCCGCCCAATACTAGGCCTGGAAGGTGCTCACGATCCTGATGTGAGTAGGCGGGGGAATCGCCGCGTCACCCAATTCGATCTCATGGTTGGCTGCCAACGCAACCACCGTGGCATTCAACACATGAGGCTCACTGGCATCCAGACGGCCCCTGTTCCTGTAATAGTTCACTGCCGTAATCTGCACGGTGTCCGCAGACTCGTCGCAGAGAACCTCCAGCTCCAAAATTCGATCGTGTACCTTACTCATTTCCTACTCCTTGTCCGTGCTAGGACGCTGCCCCAGGGGGGCAAGGAACCCCCCTGGGAGTCAGCCCTAGACTACGTATTCACTCGGATGATCTACCCGAGCTAGGTCGTCGTAATCCGGCACCGGATGCCACTCCACACAGACACTGACATTCGGATTCGCTTCGATCGCCGCCGAGTCGCTGACCAGATCGAAGAACAGGCTGTCGCCCGGCTCCAACGTGTTCTGCTTCTCAGCGGTTTCCGCCGCCAATGTAGCCTCAAACCACTGATTGGCTGCTGGCGTAAGAGTCTCCAGATTGACCGCCGCCAGGATGATGTCCTCAGCACCTTCACTGACATCCTGAACGGTACCAATGAGATTTATAACCCCATCGGCATCTGCCGGAATCACACTGGAGAGTACATGCAACCCAATGATCCTGATGGCCCGTACTCCTACCGGACACCCGAACCTGGGCGCTGCCTCCACTGACACATCGACCGTAAACGCGCCGAGCGACAGAAAAGTCAGCCTTCTCTGGGCCTCGATCTTGGCCCCGTAAACCTCACTCATGATAGCCTCCTATTGGTTAGAAGACCGGCGAGAAGTTCACGGTATCCGTGATACCAGAAATCACCCCGTGGGACGATCTCAGGTAGGCTCCAAAGTTCCAGTACGACGCGAAGTTGGCTTCCCAAGCATCACGCGTATTGGACTGTCTCCACCTCGGGGCGTCCTGGAACGAAATCTCCCCGAAGTCCATCAGGTCAATAAAGACCGTAGATGGACCGTGGATCGCGTTCACTCTACCTCTGGGCGCCCAAGGATCATCGACCAGTGCAGCCCCTGCCACCTGTACCGCAGTGAACCCACCCTTGAGCGTCATGATCGGAGCATCAAAGCGCCTGATCCCCAAGAGGGAGTCACCATAGGCCTGCCAGATGCCCGTGGTGGTGATGAGAAGCATTTCCTTGGGATCGGTGCGCCAATCCACACCAGCACGATTCCTGATCGTGTTGAGCAGGCGCATCAATATCTTCTCGTCAATGGTGGTACTGGTCAGCTTCTGCGCCACCCAACGATCGTCCTGAATGCCCTCAAATGTGCCGAAGGCTGCTTCCACGTCTAGGATGGACTTGATCCCGTGGGGCTCCGCCCCAAACGAGGTGTCATTCGCATCTGTCGCCGCAGTCACACAGGAAACGATGATGTCTGTAGGCGCTTGACTGGATACAGCAGCACCGTAGGTAAGGGTAGCGTTATCACCGGATAGTACGATGTTGGTGATGTTGGTCTTTCCCCGGAGCGTAGCTCCAGTGAGAGTCAGCACCGCAATCTGATCTCCGACCACGAGATGCAGATTCCCTGGACCCGCTCCTATGATCCCATAGGGCGCGGAACAGATCACATGAGTAGTGTCTGTTACCGTGTCGATGATGGCCCGAATGGCGAGAGAATCGGAATACAGAATCCGGTTCTGTTCCAACTGCCACTCTTCCATCACATCCTCAACTACCTTTTTGGCAGCTGGGATGTAACTGGACTTGTTGCCCGCGGTGGCCTTGATCGCCAAACCGTCTACACTGACAGTGGCATAAGTCCTGGCAATCGAGAGTCGTCCTCGCTTCTCAATCGCAATCTTGCTGTCAGGCAAGAATCCCCGAGCAGAGGCAACGAATCCACCTCTACGCCCGAGCTTGACCTGGAAGAACAGGTCGTTACCCCCGTACTGAACCTCTTTCTTACCAAATCTACGGGAATTGGCGAGCAAGGGGGTCATCAATGGGAACGCCTTTTTCCGTACAGGCAAATAGACGTCCTTCAAGACGGGAGTAAAGTCCTGTAGTTCGTGTGGGGCTCCCGGCATATGCGGAACTCCTAATCACGAGACATAAGGTACTTCACGCTTTTCAAACCGTCTCATGGTGCCAGCCCTGGGCAGGTGCTGTCAGGCTGGGTCACTCAGGTCCGAACTTCCGCAAGAGGGTGTATCCGCCGGGTTGGGCAAGAGGTCCTCCAGACTAGGGCAAATAGACCTCCAGCAACTTTCTCATGCAAGCCCCTTAGCACATAGTTCTTGACCTATCATACTGATTTGCACATATTTATACACAGGGAAACACACCATGAGGTACCAGTAGGTATGCAACTAGAAGTCCACAAATCACTATCCCGTAACTCCATACACACCAACGACTTAGGCCACCAGTGCCTGAATGAACGTAATAAAGAGAAGTGAATGAATGTACCCTATCTTCCCCAGGAGAGATACCATGGCTAAACACGAGGCTGTATACGTGCAGCTCAGGATCCCCAAGCCCCTCTGGCAGGCCGTGGGCGACTGTGCCGATAGCATCTTCCAGTCCAAGAACCAGTTCGTCTTACAGGCCCTAGCACAGCGTACCCGGAACTGGACCGATCCCATCACCGGCGAAAAGGTGGTCCAGACCACTACTGTACTATCCCACTACGAGGGCTGGATGTGCGGTCATGGATCACATGCCCTCCAGCCGGCCGCCGAGTGCCGCCTGAAACAGTCCACCCATAAGAAGGAGTTCTACAACGACGGCTACCCCGGCACCAGCTGGGCCGAGTTCTGCAGCCAGGAGGGCCATACCCCATGAGCCTGAACGTAAAAGGCCTCCAGGATCCTGGCTGGCCCCTAAGAGAAGTGGGTCCCCATAAACAGGTAAAGGATCTCAAGGGCATAGAGGATGGTGGCTACTATTCAGTCTGCCAGGATTGTAAGGCATGGTGGGCCGAGGGCGGTAGGTTCAATCCTGAATGCGTGCCCCCTGACACCAGTGATCAGGTACCCGTTGCAGATCCCAGTGGTGCTGCCTAAATTCCTCCAACAGATGGCTGGCCAGCCTAACGGAGAGAACCCATGGCAGTTGCATACAACAAGATCGAGGTCTTTGCCCTAGACCTCTGCAACAAGAAGCACGATCTGGGTGCCGACAATCTCGATATTTACCTGAGCAACGCTGCCCCAAGTGTCAGTGCTGACGAGGTAAAGGCCGACATCCTGGAGATCGGTACAGGTAGTGGATACGCCGGACCCCAGGATACCCAGAATACGGGCGCCGAGTCTACCGGGACCTATACCCTTACTGGAACCAAGGTCGTCATTACCGCCAGTGGCGGAACTATCGGCCCCTTCCAGTACGTGGTCCTGTTCAACGACACCCAGAGCACTCCACTGGACCCCCTGATCGCCTGGTGGGACCGAGGTGCTGCCCTAACCCTCCAGGACGGGGAATCCTTCAGCATCAAGTTCAATTCCAGTGACACTACTGGCACCATCCTGACCCTGGCCTAGGCCATAGGAGCCCCAAGTGGAAATCGTAACCGAAGTCCTAGAAGTTGTTTCCTGCGGCTGCGGCGGAGACCCCAGTGACAAGTCTGCCCCCAGCATTACCTGCACGGGCTGTACGGCCCAGGTTCACGGGGCTACTACCAGGGCCAGCGGCATGTTGTGGAACCGAATGCAGGAAAGGGTCCAGAACCTGAAGGCCTGCTGCAAAAAGGCCACCAACCAGAGGGACGTGGAATCCACTGACGTGCAGCCCCTGGTCAAGTGCGAGAAGTGCGGCAGGAAGTTCCTGAACATCGGCAACTAAACCAGGAGGTATTCCCAAGATGCCTATTGGAATCTGGTACCCAGAGGGTACCGAAAAAAACAGTGACGGCCTCTATCTATGCTGCGCCAACCGGGCCAACAGGAAGCATGTAGACGTATCCCCCGATGGGGCCACCCAGGAGATCTGCACCTATAAGGACGTGCATGGCCGGGTCTGCGGAAGGCGGCATTTCGAGATTGAACTGGATCCTGGCCTGTACGACATGAAGGAAGGCAAGATAGGAATGCGCCTGCTCAAGGATCCCATATGATCACGAAGTTCATGGTCAAGGATCTCAACCTGGAATGCCTCCGGGAAGAGATCGCCAATGCCGGCCTGCCCGAACAGTCCAATATGCTGATCGCCGGGTTCCACCTGCTCAACAAACGGACCTACAATCCATTCAGATCAGGGAGAGAGGTCATTGCCACAGCCACCGGGCAACCGGATACCTGGGCCGAGCCCGGAGAGCTCCAGTTTAGATACGATCCCGAGCTGACAAGCGCCCAGGAAGATGACCTGGACCGGGTGCTCATGGCCCATCAGGCAACCAACCTGAGCCGAATGCAGATCAACCAGGATCAGGATGTCCTGGACTGCGAGGCCATAGCCGAGAACTATCGCAATTGGTCCAGCCTGAACAACCCTGCCAAAGACGAAAATGCTCGCCTGGTGGCCCGCCTGATCTGCAGGAACCAGGACCGCAGCCTGGATCTATAAACCGTGGCAATTGAAAAAGCTGCGGCCACCGCTAACTACACCTTAGATACCACTTCTCCGACCCTGATCACCGGCCTAACACTATCTCCCGCGGCCGGGAATTACTTCCTGTACTGCACCGTCGTACAGGATACCCCAGGCACGGCAGGCAGCAATCAAGGTAACCGCTATCAAGTTTATGTAGGCGGCTCCCTAATCGCTCACAGTGAGAGACTGCACGACGAAGACACCAGTGTGGATGACGACACCACCACATACGTCATAAGCTGTATGGTCAGCCCCACGGCAGGCCAAGCAGTTGAAATCCGGTACGACGCCAACTCCAGTAGCACCCCCCAGATTGCCATGAACCGGGAGATGAACCTGTTCCCCATTGCAAGTGGGGAAGTAGAGGTTACGGCAACGGGCACCAGCACCACCAGTAGTGGCACCTTTGCAGATCTGCTCACGGCCATCACCCCGGCAGCT
>SMVB01040281.1_pt1 | contig 11837 bp, 12 predicted proteins | sample 2456461 | NCBI WGS metagenome assembly SMVB01 (sample SAMN11095934, study PRJNA526329) | marine sediment metagenome | biome: Marine sediment; feature: Surficial sediment; material: Deep marine sediment; isolation source: Hadal surficial sediment | place: Pacific Ocean | collected 2014-05 | depth...
CGGGTGCCGCAACTGACCGGGTTGAAACACTCGGCGGTCGATTTCGGCCCCGTGCGCGCCTTCGTCAACATGGGCCTGACTTGCTTCATCGGCCGCGCGCCGTGGATGCTGCCGGCGCTGATCATGGGCGCCGCGGGCTGCGTCGATGGCTGGCAGGGCATCGCGCCGGAGCACTGGGTCGAAATCTGGCGCGCCTTCCAGAGCGGCGACACGGCCCGCGCCCTGGCCGCCCAGGACAAGGGCATCGAGGTGTGCAAGCTGTTCGGCATGGGGCAAATGCACGGGGTTCTGAAGGCCGCCACCGGCTACCGCTTGGGGCTCGACTGCGGCGCGCCGCGCCCGCCGGGACTGCCACTGACGCCGGACCAGGACCGGGCGGTGCGCGACCACCTCGCCAAACTCGACCTGTTGCCGGCCGACTCCGCCGCCGCCGAGTAGGTCGCGCGCCCGAATTATTCTTCTATCGTGAACACCATATTTTGAGGTTCGGCAAAGACGCGAGATAAAAGAGCATGAAGACGTTCTTTCGTACCGCGCTATTGATTGCCATAATATGCGCTTCCGTACTGGGCCTTTTCGTTCTTATACCCTTTGCCAAGGAAGGCTCGTCATGGAGCGACATGCCCCTGTTCGCCGGCACCGTCGGCGCGGCGTTGGCTCTCGCTCTCATCTGGTGGCTGGCCGTGGGCCGATCCTTGCCGAAGGCGCGAATCGCGCGGCGGCTATTTTTCTGATGCCGCGATTGGAATGGGACCCGCCGTGGCCGGCCGCGCGGCGCGGACGAGCGCGTAGGCCAGCACCGCGGCGGCGAACAGCGGGCCGAGTTGCTGGTCCAGCGCATGGGGCAGGATAAGCACCAGGAGCGGTCCGACCCAGATCAGCGCCAGCACCGCGCTGGTCTCCGGATTGAGCCCGCGAAGGCGCGCTTGCCAGGCGAGGAAGGCCAGCGGCACCACGAACATGGCCAGGTCGTAGTCGTAGATCCATGGGGTGCTCAGGAATGTCCCGGCGCACAGCGCCATGGCGCGCAAGGCGATGTCGTCGCTGCGCCACCATATCCAGGCAACAGCCGCCACCGAGAACAGCGCGACCAGTCCTTGAATGGTCGCCGCCAGGCCGTATGCGGCGGTCGCGTGGTGCAGCGCCATCATCACCGAGGGCATGCGCGACCAGCGCAAATCACGCACCGAGTCCGCGTCGACCCCGCCGGATATTTGGACGGCGAACGTCAGCCAAGCGTCGAAGCCGAAAACCGCGAGGCCCAACAGGGCCAGTCCGATGCCGGTAACGATCATGGCGGCGAGGGCCCGGAAATGGCGCCCCGCCAGCAGGCATATGGGGATCAGCAGCGCCAGATGGGGCTTATACGAGATCAGTCCGAAAAAGAGTCCCGCCAGCCACGGGCGCGTCGGCAACGCCCACATGCCGAACCCGATCAAGGCGGCGGTCAGGGTGCCGTTCTGGCCGGCGAAGGTGTTATGCGCGACGCCGGGAAACAACAGGGCGAGGGCCGGCGTCGCCGGGTGCGGGGCGATGCGCCAGATCGCGGCGGCCATGACGCCGATTTGCATCGTCACCCAGATCCACATTGCCGGTAGAAAGGGGAGCGCGGCCAGCGGCGCGACGATCAGCAGAATGGTCGGCGGATAAAGCCAGGTCATGTTGAGCTCGGAGCCCGCGACCGCCACGATCGCGGCGTGGTGCCGGGCCTCGTCGTAAGACGCGGCGGCGCCGGACTCGTTGGTAACCTGGCCGGCGGCATAGAAAGCGACGAAGTCGCTCCCCGCCACGGTCCCGGCGATGTTTTCCAGCCCGGTCCCGGCGACCAGCAGATTTTCGACCACGCCCTTGCCGAGATAGACCAGCGCCGGCAGCAGCACGCACAGCGCGACCAGCACCGGGAACAAACGGTCCGGTTTCCGTAACTCAGGCATTACCGCGCCATGGATCGCACAGAGTCGCGCACGTCGTCCACCGTCAACGCTGACAGGGGGTCGCGGCGCAGTACCGTGACCGTGCCGCGCGGCGCGCAAAGCGCCGGGTCGGACTCGTGGCTGAACAACACCGCGGTGGGGCAGCCGCACGCCGCCACGATATGCATCGGGCCGGTATCGTTGCCCACCGCGAATTCCGCGCGGCGCGCCAACGCGGCGATCTGCCCGAGCCCGGTGCGTCCGAAAAGATCGATCGCGCCCGGCGCGCCCGCCGCGATTTCCGCCAACAAACCGGCTTCGGCGCCGGCGCCCAGCAGCACCGGGGTGACGCCACCGTCCGCCAGTTGGCGCGCCAGGGCGGCGTAGCGTTCCGCCGGCCAGCGCTTGGCGGGCCGGTGCGCCGCGCCGCCCGGCGCCAGCAGCGCGATGCGCGCGGGCATGTCGAATTCCGCGATACCGGCGTCGAGCCAGTCGAGATCGGGCGGCGGCACGTCGGCGATGCCGGCGTGCGCGAGTTGTTCGGCCTGGCGCTCGACGGTGTGCATGAAGTCGCGCCGGGGATTGGCGTGCGGGTGCGAGCAACCCCGCGACGCGCCCGACCATTCGGGGCGGCGCGCGCGCGGAAACAAACGAAAGTAATGGGCGCTGCGGTCCGAGGTCTGCAGGTCGTAGACCCGCGCGAAGCGCCCCGCGATCAGGCGCCGGCGCAACGCCGCCCAGGCCAACGGTTGGGTCCAGCCGGGCCGGTCGTCGACCCACACGTCGTCGAACCATTCCGTTTCGCGCGCCAACGCGTCGAACGGACGGATGGTGATCAAGGTGATTTCCGCGCCCGCGTGGTGGCGGCGGATCGCGGCGAACGGCCCGGTGGCGAGAACGAAGTCGCCCAACGCGCCGTGCTTGATCACCAGGATGCGTTCGCGCTCACGCACCGGCCGCATCCAGCACCTCGCGGTAAAGCGCCACGGTGCGGCTGCACATCAGCGCGGTGCTGAAGCGCGCGCGGACATGTTCCGACGCCGCCCGCGCCATCGCCGCGCGGACCGTCGGGCTCAGCGCCAGCGCTTCCTCGATGCGCTCGGCCAGCGCCTGGGCATCGCCGGGCGGCACCAGCCAGCCGGTGACGCCGGGAACTATCGTCTCGCGCGCGCCGCCGTGGTCGCTGGCCACCACGGGCCGGCCCATGGCCTGGGCCTCGATCATGACCCGGCCGAAGGCTTCCGGGTCGGTCGAGGCGGACACCACCACATCGGCATGCATGTAGGCGGCGGGCATGTCGTGGCAGTGGTCGATCAGTTGCACATTGGCGGTCAGCCCGTATTTGGCGATCAGCTTTCGCAGCTCGCGCACGTAGCCGTCGCGGCCCTGGGCGTCGCCGATGATCAGGCAGCGCACGTCGGGCCGGTTCATGCGCGCCAGGGCCTCGATCAGCACCATCTGGCCTTTCCAGCGGGTCAGGCGGCCCGGCATCATCACCACCGGCGCGGCTTCCTGGAGGCGCCAAAGGTTGGCCATGCGGACCATGCGCGGCGCGCTGACCTTGGCCGGGTCGAACATCTCCGGATCGACGCCTCGGTGGATCACCCGCACGCGCTCGCCGCCGACGCCGTAGACTTGTTCGATATGCGCGGCGATGTGGTCCGAAATCGCGATCACGCGGTCGCCGCGCGTCATCACCGCGTTGTAGCGCCGCTTGAGCCAGCCGCGGTGGCCGTAAGTGCCGTGGAAGGTGGTCACGAAAGGCCGCCCCGTGGCGCGCGCCGCCCACGCCGCGCTCCATGCCGGCGCGCGGCTGCGCGCGTGCACCAGGTCGACGCCGCGCTCACGGATCAAGGCGGCCAGGCGGCGCGCGTTGCGGCCCATCGCCAGCGGGTTCTTGGTCTCCAGCGGCATCGCCACATGTTCGATGCCGGCCTTGGCGAGATCGCTCGCCCCGTCGCCGACCGCCGAGGCGACCAGCGCGGTCCAACCGATGTCGCCCAGCGCGCGCGCCACTTCGAGCGTGCCGCGTGGCACTCCGCCGGCGCCCATGTGCGGCAACACCTGCAGCACCACTGGCGCCCGCCACGGCCGTTCCGCGCGCGCCCCGGCGATGATAGACTCGGCCTCGCTCATGGGCCGCAAGATATCCTAGGAAACACCCCGCCACCATGCCCCAGACCCGCGCCGGCGAACCCACCCCGGGGCGCCTTTCCCGCCCCGACGGCAACGCCGTCGCCTATGTGCGCTCGGCCGGCGCCCAACCCGGCGTAATTTTTTGCGGCGGCTTCATGTCCGACATGACCGGCACCAAAGCGATGGCGTTGGAACAGTTCTGCCGCGCGCGCGGCCACGGCTACGTGCGCTTCGACTATCTCGGCCACGGCCAATCCACCGGGCGTTTCGCCGACGGCACCATCGGCCGCTGGGCGGCCGATACGATCGCGGTGATCGACGAAGTGGCGCAAGGCCCGCAAGTCCTCGTCGGCTCCAGCATGGGCGGTTGGATCATGCTGCTTGCCGCCCTGGCGCGGCCCGAGCGCATCCATGGCCTGGTCGGCGTCGCCCCCGCGCCCGACTTCACCGCCCGCATGGTCGCCGAAGATTTCAATGAGGCGCAACGCGCGGCGCTGGCGCGCGACGGCCAGGTCGAAATCACATCCGATTACGACACGCGGCCCTACGTCATCACGCAAGCGCTGATCGACGACGGCAACGAGAACCTGCTGCTCGGCGGCGCCATCGATTTGTCATGCCCGGTGCGCCTGCTGCACGGCATGAAGGACGACGCCGTGCCCTGGCAAACCTCGATGAAGATCATGGACGCGCTGGCCGGCGCCGATGTCACCGCCACCCTGGTCAAGAACGGCGACCACCGCCTCAGCGAACCCGACGACATCGAACGGCTGTGGGCGGCGGTGGGCGAATTGCTGGATCGGCGGGACGATGCGGGGTAGCGGGCCATGGTGAGCCGGATTTTCGATCGCCGGGCGCTGCGCCGCCAACGCGACCGGGCGGCGGCGCGTATTGGCGAGCATGACTTTCTGTTCGACGAGGTGGCCGGGCGGCTGATCGAGCGCCTCGACGACGTGCGCCGCGATTTCGCCGTGGCGCTGGACCTGGGCTGCCACGGCGGACACCTGGGCCGGCGCCTGCAGGGCCGCGTCGCCACGGTGGTCCAGTGCGACCTGTCGCCGGCCATGGTGGCGCGCGGCGGCGGGCTTCGCGTCGCGGCCGACGAAGAGGCGCTGCCGTTCCGCGAAAACAGCTTCGACCTGGTGGCCAGCGTGCTGTCGCTGCACTGGGTCAACGACCTGCCCGGCGCGCTGATCCAGATCGCGCGCTGCCTGCGCCCCGACGGCCTGCTGCTGGCCGCCTTCTGCGGCGGCGGCACCCTGGCGGAACTGCGCCAGGCGTGGCTCGAGGCCGAGGCCGCGGGCATCGGCGCCAGTCCGCGCGTCGCGCCGTTCGTGGAAATCCGCGACGCCGGCGCCCTGTTGCAGCGGGCCGGATTCGCCATGCCGGTGGCCGACGTCGAGACCATAACGGCGACCTACGCCGATCCGCTGGCCCTGATGCGCGAGTTGCGCGGCATGGGCGAGGCCAACGCGCTGCATGCGCGAACGCGCCACTTCACGTCGCGCGGCGTGGCCTTCGCCGCGGTGGAAGCCTACGCGGCGCGCCACGCCGACGCGGACGGGCGCGTGCCGGCGCGCTTCGAGATACTCACCCTGACCGCGTGGAAGCCCGACCCGTCGCAGCCCCGCGCGCTCAAGCCCGGCGCCGCCACGACCCGCCTCGCCGACGCGCTGGGGACGGACGAACATCCGGCGGGCGATCGATGACAGGCCGGTTCGGCGCCGCGATCCGCCCGGAGTGGTTGCTCGACCCGGACGTGGCGTTTCTCAATCACGGCTCGTTCGGGGCGACGCCGCGCCGCGTGCTCGCCGCCCAGGACCGCTGGCGGGCGGAGATGGAGCGCGAGCCGGTGCGGTTCATGTACGAGGTCGCGGGCGATGGCCTGCGCGCGGCGGCCGGCGCGGTGGCCGATTTCGTCGGCGCCGACGCGGCGGGCCTGGTGTTCACCACCAACGCCACCGAAGCGGTCAACGCGGTGGTCCGCTCGCTGGATTTCGCCCCGGGCGACGAAATCGTGACCACCGATCAAGCCTATCCGGGGGTGCGCAACACGCTGGATTATATCTGCCGGCGCAGTGGCGCGCGGCTGGTGGCGGCGGCGCTGCCCTTCCCAGTCGAATCCGACGACCAGATGGTCGCGGCGGTCGGCGCGGCGATCGGGCCGCGCACGCGCCTGGCGGTGCTCGATCACGTCGCCTCCCACGGCGCCGTGGTCATGCCGATCGCGCGGCTTATTGCATTGTGCCGCGAGCACGGTGTGCCTGTGCTGGTGGACGGGGCGCACGCGCCGGGCATGCTGGACCTCGATATCGCCGCGCTCGATCCCGACTGGTATGTCGGCAACGCCCATAAATGGCTCTACGCGCCCAAGGGCTGCGGCTTGCTGTGGGCGCGGGCGGAGCGGCGCGCGGACCTGCACCCGGCGGTGATCTCCAACCAGCTCGACCAGGGCTACACGGCCGAGTTCGACTGGACCGGCACGCGCGACCCCAGCGCCTGGCTGGCGGTAACCGAGGCGCTCGATTTCTTCCGCGACCTCGGCGTCGACGCGGCGCGGCGCTACATGCGCGCCCTGGCGGAAGAGGCAGCCATATTGCTCGTGGAACGCTGGGGCACGAGGCGCGGCGCGCCGCCCGCCATGACCGGCGCCATGGTCGCCGTACAGGTGCCCGGCGCGCCCGAGGCAACGCGGGAGTCCGCTTATGCGTTGCACGAGCGGCTGCAAAACGACCACCGCGTCCAGGCGCCTATACTGGCCATCGGCGGCGCGCTGTGGGTGCGCGTCTCGGCGCAGGTCTATAACGACATGGACGATTACCAACGCCTGGCCGACGCGCTTGCCTGAACGGTGGTTGCCGCCGGCCCCGGTCTGTTATGCTGCGCGCCGACGCGGGAAGTGGGAATTCGGCAAACATGGACGAGACCGAGCGCGCGCGGCAAATCATCTGCGCGATCGATACCGGCGACCTCGACCAGGCGACCGCCCTGTCAAACGCCCTGAAGGGCCGGGTCGGGGCGGTGAAGCTGGGCCTGGAGTTCTTTTGCGCCGCCGGGCCCGCCGGCGTCAGCGCGGTCGCCGAAAGCGGCCTGCCGATCTTCCTCGACCTCAAGTTCCTCGACATCCCCAACACGGTCGCGGGCGCGGTGCGCGCGGCCTGCGCCTGGAGCCCGTTCATGATGACCGTGCACGCCTCGGGCGGCGCGGCGATGATGCGCGCGGCCACGGCCGCCGCCCTGCGCGCGGCGGATTCCAATGGCGGCGCGCGTCCGCTCCTGGTCGGCGTCACCGTGCTGACCAGCTTCGACGACGGCGATTTGGCCGAGACCGGCGCGCAGGGACCGCTGCGCGATCAGGTCAAGCGTCTGGCCGCCCTGGCCCAGGACTCCGGGCTCGACGGTGTCGTCGCCTCGGCCCATGAAGTCGCCATGCTGCGCGCCCAATGCGGCCCCGAGTTCACCTTGGTGGTGCCGGGAATCCGGCCCGGCTGGGCATCCGCCGACGACCAGAAACGCATCGTCACGCCGGCCGACGCGCTGGCCCATGGCGCCGATTTCCTGGTCATCGGCCGCCCCATCACGCGTTCCGACGACCCGGCCGGCGCGGACGCGCGGATCGCCGCGGAAATGGCGGCGGTCGCCCCGTGAGACCATGGCCCGACTCTCCGCCAAGATTTGCGGCCTGACCGATGCCGCCGCCGTCGCCGCGGCGGTTGCCGGCGGCGCCGACTTCGCCGGGTTCGTCTTCTTCCCGCCCTCGCCGCGCAACCTGAGCCCTGAGCGGGCCGGCGAGCTTATCGCGGGTCTCGCCCCGCACGTTACCCCAGTGGGCGTGTTCGCCGACCCCACGGACGCGGCGTTGGAAGCCGTGCTGAGCGATGCGCCGCTGCGGCTGATCCAGTTGCACGGCAAGGAAACGCCGGCGCGCGCGGCCGAGATCAAGGCGCGCTTCGGCATGGCGGTCATGAAGGCGGTGCCGGTGGCGGAGCCCGGCGACGTGGCGCGCGCCGAAAGCTATGTCGAGTCCGTCGACTGGCTGATGTTCGACGCCAAGGCGCCCGAGACCGCGACCCGGCCCGGCGGCAACGCCTTGAGCTTCGACTGGGAACTGCTGGCCGCCGCCGACTGGCCGTTGCCCTGGATGCTGTCCGGCGGGCTGAACGCCGACAACCTGGCGCAAGCCGCGCAAGTCTCCGGCGCCCGCGTGGTCGACGTCTCGTCCGGCGTCGAGGACCGCCCCGGCGTCAAGAACCCGGAAAAAATCCGCGCCTTTCTGGAAATCGCCCGTACTCTGTGAACACGCCCACGCGCGGAGGCCCACCATGGAGCATTTGCAAAACTATATCGACGGTCGCCTGGTCGCGCCGGCGGCCGGCGATTACCTCGAGAACATCGAGCCGTCAACCGGCCGATGCTATTCGATGGTCCCGGATTCGGGCGACACCGATCTGGAAACCGCGGTGGCGGCCGCAAGGGCCGCGTTTCCGTCCTGGTCGGCGACCCCGGCCGAGGACCGCGCGCGGCTTCTCGACGACATCGCCGATCGCATCGAGGCGAGATGCGACGAGCTGGCCCGCGCCGAAACCGTGGACACCGGCAAGCCCCTGAGCCTGGCCCGCGCCATGGATATTCCGCGCGCGTCGAGCAACTTCCGCTTTTTCGCCGCCGCCATCACCCAGTTCGCGAGCGAAGCCCACGCCATGGGGCACCTAGCGATCAACTACACGCTGCGCGATCCCCTTGGCGTGGTGGCGTGTATCTCGCCGTGGAACCTGCCGCTTTATCTACTGACGTGGAAGATCGCGCCGGCGCTGGCGGCGGGCAATTGCGTGATCGCCAAGCCGTCCGAACTGACGCCCATGACGGCCCATCTGCTGGCCGGTATTTGCATCGAGGCGGGACTGCCGCCGGGCGTGCTCAACATCCTGCACGGCACCGGCCCCAAGATCGGCGCGGCCCTCACGGGCCATGCCGAGGTCAAGGCGATCTCGTTCACCGGCGGCACCCGGACCGGGGCCGAAATCGCGCGCGTCGCCGCTCCCAAGTTCAAGAAGCTGTCGCTGGAGATGGGTGGAAAGAACCCCACCTTGATCTTCGCCGACTGCGATTACGACCGGACCTTGGACATGGTGATGCGCTCCGCCTTCACCAACCAGGGCCAGATCTGCCTGGCCGGGTCACGCATTCTGATCGAGCGGCCCTTGTACGAGCGCGTGCGCGACGACCTGGCGCGCCGCGCCGGCGCCCTCAAGGTCGGCGATCCGCTGGCCGACGACACCCAGCAGGGCGCCGTCGTGTCGGCGGCGCACCGCGATAAAATCATGTCCTGTCTGAAGCTGGCGAAGGACGAAGGCGGCGCCATCCTGACCGGGGGCGGCGTTGCCCAGGTCGGCGGGCGTTGCCGGGACGGCTTTTTTGTCGAACCGACGGTGATCGAGGGTCTCGACCAGTCGTGCCGAACCAACCAGGAGGAAATCTTCGGCCCCGTGGTCACGGTGCAGGCGTTCGACACGGAAGACCAGGCGATAGAGGCGGCCAACGCCACCGATTACGGGCTGGCGGCTTCCGTTTGGTCACAAGACGTGCAACGGTGTCACCGCGTCGCGCGGAAACTCGACACCGGGATCGTCTGGGTCAATACGTGGCTGCTGCGGGATTTGAGAACGCCGTTTGGCGGCATGAAGAACTCGGGCGTGGGTCGCGAGGGCGGACACGAGGTCCTGCGTTTCTTCACCGAGCCGAAAAACGTATGCATCTATCTGGGTGACTAGCGGATCGAATCGCGGAGGTGAGTCGTCATGAGCCATGTCGCGCCGCCGTTTAATTTTCAACAATGGATCAGCGATCACCGGCACCTGTTGACGCCGCCGGTGTGCAATAAGCAGGTTTTCGAGCAGGACGATTTCATCGTGATGGTGGTGGGCGGACCCAACGCCCGGCGCGACTATCACTATGACGAAGGTCCGGAGTTTTTCTATCAGCTCGAAGGCAAGTTGCTGCTGAAGACCATCCAGGACGGAAAATCGGTCGATTATCCCCTCACCGCCGGGGACATCTTCCTGCTACCGCCGAAGGTGCCGCATTCCCCGGTGCGCTTTGAGAATTCCATCGGACTCGTGGTCGAGCGCAAGCGTCTGCCGCACGAACAGGACGGTCTGATGTGGTTCTGCGAAAGCTGTGACACCAAGCTCTACGAGGAATATTTCCATCTCAACGACGTCGAGAAAGATTTCCTGCCGGTCTTCGATCGCTTCCTGGCCAGCGTGGAGTATCGCACCTGCAAGAACTGCGGTACCGTGATGCCGGCATCGAACCGGCTTTAGGGACAACCGGCCGGCTTGCTCGCGCGTGTCCTTAAAGCGCGCGTCCTTAAAACGGCGCGAACCTGAATGCTCAAGATCGATATCCATACGCATATCCTGCCGAAGAACTGGCCGGACCTGCGCGAGAAATACGGCTATGGCGGCTTCGTCAGCCTTGAGCATCACAAATGCGGCGCCGCGCGCATGATGGTCGACGGCGAATTCTTTCGCGAGATCGAGGCCAACTGCTGGGACCCGGCCGCGCGCTTCGAGGACTGCGCGCGACATCATGTGGACGTACAGGTGCTGTCCACCGTGCCGATCATGTTCAGTTACTGGGCGAAACCGGCCGACGCGCTGGACCTTGCGCGCATCCTCAACGATCACATCGCCGAGGTCGCCAACGAGTACCCGAAGCGTTTCGTGGCCATCGGCACCCTTCCCATGCAAGACCCCGCGCTGGCGGTCGCGGAGCTTGAGCGCTGCGTGCGGCAACTCGGGCTTCCGGGCGTGCAGATCGGCTCGCACGTCAACGAGCGCAACCTGGACGACGAAACCCTGTTCCCGGTGTTCGAGGCGGCGCACGACCTCGGCGCCGCCGTCTTCGTTCACCCCTGGGACATGGTGGGGCGGGAAAAAATGCCCAAATACTGGCTGCCGTGGCTGGTCGGCATGCCGGCGGAGACGTCGCTGGCCATCTGCTCCGTCATCTTCGGCGGCGTGCTGGAACGGCTGCCGGGCCTGCGCATCGCCTTTGCGCACGGCGGCGGCGCCTTCCCCGCGTCCATCGGCCGCATCGAGCACGGCTTCAACGCGCGCCCCGATCTTTGCGCCGTGGACAACGATGTCAATCCGCGCGCCTATCTGGACAAGATCTATCTCGACACGCTGGTGCACGACCCCTTGATGCTTGAGTACCTGTTGCGGCTGATGGGGCCGGAGCGCCTGGCCCTGGGCTCCGATTATCCGTTCCCGCTGGGCGAGGCGGAACCGGGCGCGCTGATCGAAGCCACGGTGAGCGACGACAACGTCAAGGCGCGCCTGCTGCATGGCACCGCGCTGGAATGGCTGAACCTCGACAAGGCGCGGTTCGTGTAATTGACCGAAGCCGCCGCCTATCGAAAGGGTCTGGACTTCGCGCGGGGGCTGGACGCGCGCGACCCCCTCAGCCGGTTTCGCGACCGCTTCCACATCCCGCCGGCCGCCGCCGGCGAGCCCGAAATCTACCTATGTGGAAATTCGCTCGGGCTTCAGCCCAAATCCGCCGCCGCGGCCGTGACGGCCGAACTGGACACGTGGCGGCGCCTTGCGGTCAAGGGCCATTTCGAAGGGGATTATCCGTGGCTGCCCTACCACGAGTTCCTCGCCGAGACCATGGCCGAGCTGGTCGGCGGCGCGCCCGGCGAAGTCGTCACCATGAACTCGCTGACCGCCAATCTTCACTTGATGATGGTGAGCTTTTATCGCCCGACCCGCGCGCGCCACA
>SMVB01162918.1_pt1 | contig 11831 bp, 9 predicted proteins | sample 2456461 | NCBI WGS metagenome assembly SMVB01 (sample SAMN11095934, study PRJNA526329) | marine sediment metagenome | biome: Marine sediment; feature: Surficial sediment; material: Deep marine sediment; isolation source: Hadal surficial sediment | place: Pacific Ocean | collected 2014-05 | depth 0-1...
ACCATGTCCCAGTCGTCCACCGTGCCATCGGTCGGTTTAACGTAGTAGTAGATGTCGTCATAGTCGATTGACTCGAGCCTGCCACCGCCGCCCCAGGTTGGATTTGGCTTCGCGAGGAATCGCTTGTAGGCCTTCAGACGGAACTTGAGCATCCACTCAGGCTCGCCCTTCATGTCAGACATCTGACGAATCAGATTCTCGTCAAGGCCCTTTTCTGGTTTGAAGACAGGTTTTTCCTCGTCCGACCAGCCAAGCTGATACGAACCGAGATCAATGTCGACGGTTGTCATGATTGCTCCTTCGAACAATTGCACTACGCGGCTAGTGGAATCATATCAGATATACCGCGGGACCGGTACATAACTCTCCCCGGACTGTCCACGGGCCAAACCGCGGGCTGGTTTCGGACGTTCGTGGTGCGACTCGCCCGGATGGCTACGAGTGGGAGTGGGGGAAGACCGAGCCACCCGGGACGAGCCGCAACTCATACTCATACAACGTCGGAGACGGCGACCGTGTTCCCGATCCTCGGTCTAGGAGCATGGGTCGCTCCTAGAACACTTCGTTGCACCACGGGGCGCGTGCTGTGTGGAACAGGTCGTGAAGGAGGGCGACGCTTGTGGCATCGCCCCTCACCCTCGACCCAGAGGCGTAGGCGTGTGCATCTCCACCCCCGAGATAGAGAGCACCAAGAACATCAATATCAAGCTCAAAGTCGGCGTCCTCCATGTAAGTTTCACCAGTGGCGCGTTCCACGGACGCCACGCCATTGTTGACAACCATCTCATAGACACCCTCTGCTTCAGGCCTGAATGGACTCGCGACGGAGAAGCGAAGAGAGCCGTCTCGCTCATAGGTACGAGCCTCGAGGGCAACGACGACATCCAGTAGAACAATCCACAACGCATCGAATGTCGCCGCAATTGAGACCCGCCTCGGTGCCACGACTTTCATAGCAAGGGGATCGTCGATTGGAGAATTCCAGTACCTGACGTTCGGGCAGCCATCGACATGCGTGACATAGTGCCAAAGCGCCGTGTGTGCCCGATCGGAAGCCGCCACCAACTCGCTGATATGAACCGTTCCGTTGGCGTGACCATCATCGGCCTCACTCGACTGCTGGCGATAGATCACATACCCGTCCGGACCGTCAGGCCCGTCGTGAACAACGACACGCCGTGAAGTCTTGCCGCGCTTGGTCCAGTCCGCATCGTTGAGGGGACCTGCCTGCCACCAGGTGTCGTCGCGTGCAAACACGCCAGGAGTTCTGGCGCACACATCGTCAAAGATGGGAGAAATAATGTTCAGCGCCTCATTGACGTCGACTCTCCTCACTCTGCCAATCTCGATTTCATCTCGAAAACGGATACGGCTGCCGACCATCTTCACGGTGTTCGAGAACGTCGAAGCACCGTACCCATATCGACCGTACAGGCTCGACTCAGACGCCCAGAGCCCAGCAATCGCATACCCGTTGGCCACCGCTGTATCGAGGTGAACACGCATCATCTCATTCATCAAACCCATCCGACGATGGGTTGGGAAAACGGTGACGACGGTTGTCCCCTCCATCGGAAGATGCCCTCCCGGAACGGTAACTTCAAGGTCGAGCCCTGCGAACGTTCCGACTATCTCGTCACCATCGAAAGCGGCGAGCGTCCGTTCCGGCGGCAACATGGCCTTTGCGGAATCCACGAAGCCGTCACCGGGAACATCGTCGGAGAACCCTTCGACGAACGCCTTTGCGAACGCTGGGTATTCCTCCTCGGTTACGGGTCTGTAGACAATGTCCGCCATGAGTGCAGCTTAAAGGGCGTCGTCGACGGTTCGAGTAGCCGGTATGGTCTGGGAATCCGATCGAGGAGCCACAATGACAGACGTGCGCGTCGCCGTCCAACTTCATCCGCAGCATGCCGAATACGCCGACATAAGACGGGCATCCTCTCAGGTCGAGGAGCTCGGTGCAGACGTCGTGTACAACTGGGACCACTTCTACCCGCTCTATGACGGGAAGCCCGACGTGAACGTCGGCAAACATTTAGAATGTTGGACGATGCTTGGCGCATGGGCAGAGTCAACAGAGAAGATCAAGTTCGGAGCGCTGGTCACCTGCAACAGCTATCGCAACCCCCAGTTGCTTGCAGACATGGCGCGCACCGTTGATGTCATTTCGGGCGGGAGACTCATCTTCGGAATCGGGAGTGGATGGTTCGAGAAGGACTATGACGAGTACGGCTACGAGTTCGGAACGGCTGGCGGCAGGCTACGCGCCCTCGATGCAGCAATGCCAATCATTGTCGACCGGCTCAAGAAGCTCGACCCGCCACCCACCGGAAAACTCCCGATCCTGATCGGTGGTGGAGGCGAGAAGGTGACCCTTCGCATCGTTGGCCAATTCGCCGACATCTGGCACGGGTTTGGCAGCCCAGAGACCTTCAGCCACAAGTCAGCAATCCTCGACGACTGGTGTGTGAAGGCGGGAAGAGAACCATCAGAAGTCGAACGGTCCGTTTCGCTTGAACCGAAATTCATGGACAAGGCGGACGAGTATGTCGCAGCTGGCGCCCACGAACTCGTACTCGCACTCAATGGGCCAGACTATGACATGGGTTCTGTTCGAGAACTGATCAGTTGGCGCGATAGCCGCTGATTGAAGGCGGCACCGCAAGGCCCCCCTCAAGGTCGGGATCAGGCTCTGGAGTACCGGCAACGGTTCTCAGAGGAATGATGCCTGCCCAGATACCGCTATTCATGTCTTCGGGTTCGTCGACCGGTGGACCTGTCCGTACCTTTGCAGAGGCCTCCGAGATGTCGATGGCGATGAGTCGTGTGCCTTTGTTCTCTTTCTCGTTGGGTCCTCGAATCTCGTCCGACCTGCCGGGGATCACGTGGTTGACGATCGCTTCGAATGCAACGTCCCGTTCGGCTTGATCGGTAACACGTCTCGGTTTTCCGAACACCATGACGCTGCGATAATTCATTGAGTGGTGGAACGCTGATCGAGCCGCAACGATGCCGTCAACAATCGTGGCCGTAACACAAATCTCGACCTCGTCCGTCGTCCCCATGAGTTGACTCGCCGGAGAACCATGGAGGTAGAGAACATCCCCGACCCGCGCGTGAATCGTAGGAATCACGATGGGCCAGCCATTGGCCGTCGAAAAACCCACGTGGCATATCAGGGCTTCGTCGAGAATGCTGTGGATGACGTCGGCGTCATATACGCCGCGATCCCTTGAGCGCTTGACGGCGGTCCTGTCTGAGAGAGGTTGCATCCGACGATGCTACTCTTCACTGAGTGCCACGTTGCCACACTTCAACGAGCTCCCTGTAGCGATGCGAGCTCTCGATCAGCTCTGTGTGTGTACCTTGCGCAATGACCTGGCCAGCGTCGATCATGACGACCCGGTCGGCGCGTTCCGCAGATCTGATTCGGTGCGCAATGACGATTGAGGTCCGTCCCGCGAGGAGTACGCGCAACGCGCCCTCAACCTGAATCTCAGTCTCTGGGTCGAGGTTGGACGTTGCCTCGTCGAGCACGATCACCGTTGGGTCAGCGAGAAAGGCTCTTGCAAGCGCAACGAGTTGGCGTTCACCGGCAGAGAATCTTCCGCCACGCTCACGCACCTCGGTTTCGAAGCCATCAGGCAGCGATCTCACCCAGTCGTCGATCCCCATTGCACGAAGCACGTTCCATATAGCCTCGTCTGTGGCCGTGGGATCGGCGTATCTCAGATTCGACCGCAAGGTACCAGCAAACAGAAACCCGTCCTGGGGAACGAGCGCGAGCATGTCTGCGCGAGAACGAGCAGTCACGTTGACAAGGTCGACATCATCGAGCAGTACCAAGCCAGAATCCGGGTCGTAGAAACGCATGATCAGTTTTGCAATCGTCGACTTCCCTGAACCGGTCTCCCCGACAATCGCGACTCTCTCACCCGCATCAACTTTCAACGAAATGTCGGTGAGGACCGAAACGTCAGGCACGTAGGAGAAGGAAACGTCCACTAGCTCGACGACACCGGCGGCATTTTCGGGTATGTCGAATGCGCCTGGCCTGTCAGCTATCACCACGGGTTCGTCCATCAACTGGAACAGCTTGGAGAGTGCCGCAAGTGCTGATTGCAGCAGGTTGTACACGTTCGACAGGTTGATTATCGGCTGGAAGAACCAGTCGAGGTACAACAAGAACGCCACGAGCGTGCCTAGCGTCATCGTGCCGTCAAGCACCCGCCGCGCACCGATCGCGAGCGCTGCTACAAGGGCAACGGTTCGAAGGAACGCTACCACAGGGAAGTACCACGAGATGGCCCGCGCGGCTGCCATGTTTGCGTCAAAGTACTTTTCGTTCACCCGACCAAAAGTCGATGCCTGAGCCGACTCCTGAGTAAAGGCCTGGACAACACGCACACCGGTTATGCCCTCCTGAAGTGATGCGAGTACCCGCCCGATTCGTTCTCGTACCTGGTCGTATGCCCTGCGTGCCTGTCTCTGGAACACCACCGATACAGCAACGAGGACTGCGACAACTGCAAACACTGCGCTCGCCATCTGCCAGTCGACAAGCGCAAGGGCAAATGCCACACCAACGACTGACAGCAGATTCGTCAATGCCATGACCGCACCGTCAGACGCAAACTCCTGCAACGATTCCACATCCGAGGTCATCCGTGATACAAGTACGCCGCTCTTTGACCGCGAGAAGAACCCCATATCGAGTTTCAGCATCTGTGCGAACACTGCTGATCTGAGCCGAACAAGATACCGCTCTCCGACCAACGCAACACTCCACTGCGATATCGCCCCAGCGCCGTACTGAACCACAAGCAGTGCCATGAAGACGGCAGCGGAAGTGAGAATCGCGGACTTGTCGCCCAGTGCAATCCCGTTGTCGATACCACCCTTCACGACGAGAGGACCCAAAAGCCGGACAATTGTCGCAAGAAATGTGACGACAATCGTACCGAGCATCTGCCACTTGAGATCGGGGGCAATGCGTGCTGCACGCATCAGGAGCCGCCCAGGCTGCTCAACGTTGTAATCCCCAGCAGACGAGATGAACTTCATGTCTTCAGCTCGGTCCGCGCCGCAAGTACATCAACGTACCGCTCGACTGTGTCGAGTAGAACGTCGTGAGGAGCGAATGCAACAACCCTGCCATCTTCGATGAACACGACATTGTCAACAAGCGCAAGGGTTGAAGTTCGATGAGCGACGATAATCGTCGTGCGTCCGGACATGACCTGTCTCAGAGCTTCCTGAATCTCAGACTCAACAATCGCATCGACCGACGACGTTGCGTCATCGAGTATCAAGATTCTCGGATCCCTCACGATGCCTCTGGCGAGGCTGATACGCTGCCGTTGGCCACCCGACAACGTCGAACCCCGCTCCCCTACAACCGTTTCATACCCATCGGGAAACGAACAAATGAAGTCATGCGCTCGTGCAAGCCTCGCTGCTGCACGCACCCTCTCATCGGACGCCATCGGATCACCAACTCGAATGTTGGCTTCAATCGACGTTGAGAACAGATAGGACTCCTGGAACACGACAGCAACCTCGCTGCGCAGCTCGTCGAGCCTCAGGTCGCGTATGTCGACACCATCGATCGTGATTGAACCGGCATCAACGTCATAGAACCGTGGAATGAGATGAGCTATCGTCGATTTGCCTGATCCGGTGACACCAACAACACCGACTGACGTCCCGCCAGGGATCGTGAGGTTCACGCCGCTCAGAACCGCTGTGCCATCCGGATAGGCAAACGAGACGTTCTCAAACCGAATCTCGCCTCTGCCCGGTTTCAACGTCTTCGGGTGCGATGCTTCGATGATGTCGGGCGCAGTAACCAGCAGCGCGTCGATGCGTGAAGCCGCTGCGGCAGATCGGGGAAGATTGGCGAAGAACCAACCCGTGATGAGGAGCGGCAGCACCATCACCGCGAGATACTGGGTAAACGCCACGAACTCGCCAAACGTCATCTGACCGTCGACAACGCGAATTCCACCCACCGCCAATACCGCAACGGTTCCCATCGCTGGAATTATTTCGAAGAGCGGTCGATAGATCGCGCGCTGTTTCGCCATGCCCAACGCAGCCGAATAGATCGTCTCAGCTTGTGCATCCGCTCTGTCGCGTTGCTGAGCCTCCTGCCCATAACTCTTGACAACCTCGATTCCGGCAACGGTCTCCTCAACAACGTGCGACAAATGGGAGAGGCGTTCCTGGAGGTCGAACGAGAACCCGACAACACGGTTCGCGAACTGTCCTGAGGTCGCAAGAAGAGCAGGAACCATGAGAGCAGCGGTGAGGCCAAGCACAGGATCGATGAGTACGAGGACGATCGTGACGACGAAAAACATGACGAGGTTCGCAAGCGTGATGGGCGCCATGGCGAGGATGAGCCGAAGCTGGCTGAGATCCGACGAAGCCCGCGCCATCAGCTCACCGGTGGATGTCACATCATGGAACGAGAATGCCATGCGTTGGATGTGGGTGAAAATGTTGTTTCGGAGATCCGCCTCGGCGCGATACGAGACCTTGAACCCGAAGTAACGCCGCACAGAAATACCGATTGCCTGCACAAATCCTGCAATCAGAATCAATACCAGAAGAGGCCAAACGGCGGACATTCCCTGCCCCGTCAGGATCTCGTCAATGATCCGGCCCACGAGGTACGGCATCGTGATCACCATCGCCATCCAAATTAGTGCGCCAACGATCGAGAGGGCGACGATGGACCGAAACCGAACGAGGACGGACCACAACAGAGCGATTCCGACCTTTAAATCGGTCAGGCGAGAATTTTCGTCGGGCATTGCGGTCACGCTACCGCCGCGACTTCGTCTCAAGAACCTTGATAAGCGACGCCACGACAATGGGACCGCCGACGACCACGATGCCGACGCCGTAGAGCCACAACAGCACAAGACCGATTGACCCGAAAACCGCGACCGAGCCTACGACGTCGGTCGGAAACACCTTCAGCGCAGCCGCCGTTCCTGCAGCGATCAGCACAGCGACCAGAATCGCCGTTGTGGCTGGCCACACGATGGGTTCCGGTGCCCCCCATCGATACACAACGTATATCAGCGCAAATAGCCAAACCACGGTAAGCGTGACCATGCCGAGTTGTACGAGGATCTGAACTGATCGACCGAGCTTGTCGACAATGCCAAGGCCGACAATGAAAAGAACGTAGCCCACGATCACTGCAACGCCTGCCCCAATGGTGACCAACACGGCCGTGGTCCTCATCCGGATGTACCCGGCTGAGACATCTTCGCCCGTTGACTCCATGAGACGGAGGGCCTTTTGTATTGCGTAAACCGCCCGCGATCCAGACCAGAGAGCCACGATCGTGGTCACCAAAACGATGACGACACGATTGGAATTCAACGCGTCAACCGAGTCCGTCATGATTCTGATCAGGAAATTCGCCAAGTCCTCTGGCAGCGTTTCCTCTGCAAAGGCATACAGCCGATCGAGCATCTGAAGCGTGGAATCAAACATCGTCAACATCGATACGAACGCAAGCGACAACGGGACAAGTGCGAAGAGTGCGTTGTACGCAAACGCTGCACCCATAAGCAGAGGGTCAGCGCGACGCAACGGCAGGGATGCATACCCATACCATTCTGTGACAAATCTGAGAGTCGCTCGCACGAAGAAAGACTACGGTCAGAACAGAATCTGCACTGCGTCTCCAAGAAGATTCACGCCAAAGATGAGGAGCAGCACAGCCATCACAACGGAGTTGTTCTGTATCAGCCAGTCCTTTGCCGCGACAAAGGAGGCATCTGCACGTTCACCGACGATCAGGTATCCAATGACGGGTACTGCGACCGAGCTTGCAGCGACCAGGGTGAACAACACCAGAGCGGTCGCCTGTTCACCGGTGGACAACCCTGCATCTGCAATGGTGACAGTGGCTGCTACAACAAGCAGCAGGTTCTTTGGGTTGGCCGCTAAGAGCAGGAAGCCCATTCCAAACGACTTTCCGACACCGAAACCATCGAGAGCGTCCATCCACCTCGGTGTATCAGCAGCCTCGCCCGATCCCGGCCGTTTCGTCCACAATTTCCAACCTGCAGCGAGCAGCAGCAGACCGACAAGACCCTTGACCACCCCTGAGGTGGTCGAAGGTTCGCCACCGCTCTGCTCCACACCGGGGACCAGCAGCACGACAGACCCGACCAGCAGCAGACCGACGACCCAGCCCACGAGAAAGGCTGGCCCATTGGTCTTTGCCCTCGGGGTAAACAACATGACAATCACAGCGGAAATCGGTATAGGACTGATAGCTATGCCAACAGCGAACGAAAAGGTTTCTGCGAGAACATCGATCATCATTTCCTACTACCTACGAAGCTCCGGATCAACTGCCATCACCTACGTGCGCGGTCTATACATGGTAGACGCATGCAGCGAAATTTTCGCTTACGGTCGCCTTCGATTTCAACGCCAACGGACGCCGAAGCCACGGATGCAGACGCACCGCACGATGCCCTGTGTGAACGGACTACCGAAGTTCCTTGCGTACAATCGCGTGTGTGCGAAAGCTAGCCTTCACAGCAATTTCCCTCGGTCTGCTCGTGAGCGCATGTGTCGCTGGCGGACAGAACATCGTGTCTGTCGGCGATACGGCACCGGTCACGACACTCGAGACATTGACGACGGTAACCACACAGCCAGGGGGACTACCGCCGGCAACACTGCCACCCGAGACGACCACAACGACGGTACCGGAAAGACCGCTCGGCGTCGTAACGCCAGAGACGGTTTTCGAACCGTGGGGCTCGGTTGTCGGACTTACAATGTTCCGCGGAAACCCGACACGCACATTCTTCGGCACTGGCCCTGTTCCGAGGACAACGCCTCGTGTCCTTTGGAGGTATCCGGAACACGCCATGACCGGCTCGTCGCCGGTTGGTAGCCAACCGAAGACGTGGTCAGGCACAGGATGGACCGGCCAGCCAGTGGTCTACGAACGTGCGGACGGTAAGACTGAGCTGATTTTTGGGGCATACGACAAAAAGATTCACTTTGTTGACGCAGACACGGGCACTGACCTACGAGCTCCCTACGACATGGGGGACATCATCAAGGGCAGCGTCACGCTCGACCCAGACGGTTTTCCACTCGTCTACGCGGGCTCGCGCGATCCGCGATTCCGAATTCTTGCCATTGACGGAGACGAGGTCAAGGAGGTCTGGTCGTTGCACGCAAAGTCAGTCGAGGGGATGTGGAACGACGACTGGGACTCCAACCCAGTGATCGTCGACGACATGCTGTACCAGGGCGGGGAGAACTCGTGGTGGTTCGCCATCAAATTGAACCGCGGGTACGACGAGGACGGCAACGTGACTGTCGACCCGAGGGTCGTCTACCAGACAAAAGCGTGGTCTGAAGAACTTCTCGAACTTCTCGGACGAGACCAATCCGTGGAGAACTCAACAGCGATATTCGGACAGAAGGCGTATTTCGCCAACAGCGCCGGACGAATTCGAGGCATTGACCTGTCGGATATCGAAAATGGCAACGCGGAGACGTTCTTCGACTTCTGGATAGGTGACGACACCGACGCGACGATTTCGATCGATGCCGAGGGATTCATATACGTTGTTGCACACGCCGACCATGAGAAACGAAACAACACCTCGGCTCGACGGGTGCGCGAGGTCGGCCAGCTGGTCAAGCTCGATACCTCGATCGAGGTCGGTGACCCACTCACAAGCGTCGCACCCATCGTCTGGCAGGTCGACATTCCTGCCGCACGAGGCCAGGATACCGGCGCATGGGCAACACCTGCGCTCCACAGGGATGGCGTGATCTTTGTCGCGACAGATGCTGGCGACCTGCTTGCAGTTGACACGGACACAGGTGAGGTCGTGTGGAAGGACACGGTGGGCGTGAACGCATGGTCGTCGCCAGTAATCGTCGACGACACCCTTGTCATTGCGGTAAATTGCTTCTCAGAGGACTCTGGCATCCGCGCATATGACCTAACAGATCCCCGGAATCCGGTCGAGATGTGGACAATGTCGCCGGCAAGCAGCGGATGTATCGAGTCAACGCCTGCGATATGGAACGGAATCATATATGTGGGGTCTCGCGACGGATTCATGTACGCTTTCGGTTCGTGATCAGTAACACCGAAACCGGCGTCGTCAACGCCCTCCGAACTGCCGCAATAATTGGGATATCGGTCGCTGGGACTGTCGCCGCGGTCTTTACTGTTGGAGCACTTTTCGGCAACTTGTGGTGGCTATTCGACTACGCAGCAAATTTTCGGTGGCAGATGTTCTGGCTACTGGTCGCTGCAGCAATCCTCTACGCCGTCATGTCACGGGGATTCGCTTCGGTGGCCTTCATCGTTGCGGCAGTTATCAACGCATGGCTCATTGCTCCTGCCTGGTTGGGTGATCAGCCAGAACCAGGCGGTCAGTCGTCAATCAGTATTGTTCAAATCGATCTCTTTCCAACGGTTGACGACACGGGAGTTGTCAGCCGCTGGCTGAGCGACTCTGGCGCAGATGTGCTGATCGTGTCAGGCACATCCGTAAATCGGATGAGAAGCCTGACCCAGAGCGACTCCCATTACGTGATTATTTCGGCTCCATTGGCTCAGGACCGCCTTGGCGTCGTGGTTCTCGGCCTGCAGTCGTGGCCCGTCGAGGTGTTCCACTCGCAGGGTTTCGCCGAACCTGTCTATCGCATCTCCGTCGGCTCCGCTGGTGGGGTGACCGACATCGTCACGGCCTGGGGACCTATTGGCTCCAATCCACAGAACGCTGACAAACTTCGTGCTCGGCTGGATGCCGTGTCACAAGCCGTTGCATCAGCGGAGAATCCTGTTGCCGTAATCGGCAGCCTTGGAGCAACCAGGTGGACAAGCGGCATGACGGCATTGCGCGAGCAGCACGAACTCAGAGATGCCACGGAGGGATATGGGTACCTGCCGACGTGGTCAATATTCGACGTTCCAATCATCGGAAAGTGGATCGGTATACCGATCGATATCGTTTTGATGACCCCCGAGATCACACCGTCGTCGATTACGACGGGACCCGACATCGGGGCTGGTCATCTTCCGGTGACTGTTGGAATCTCTCGCGTAGCAGCCGGCTAAACCGTCGACTGCCCCGCGACGAGCGCTGACCTGACTGCTGCACGATCGTGTTTCCCATTCGGCAACATAGGGATGTCCGTCCGCACGACAAGGTTTCTTGGTCTCTGCGAGTTCGATGTGACTCCGCGAATCATCTCTGCAACTGTCGAGTGCTCACATGTCGAAATGACCATAGCGCCTGGAATCATGCCCCACTCGTCGTCGTGCAAACCGACAACGCACACGTCGTCAACTCCCTCAATGCTCGATATCAGCTCAGCAACCCGTACCAAAGACACATTCTCGCCACCCGACACGATCACGTCATCCGCTCTGCCCGATATGAAAAGTCTGCCGGACGGATCAAGATGCCCATAGTCGCCAGTTACGAACATGCCTTCTCTCAGCTGCTCGCCGAGATATCCTGAGAACACCGCTGGACCAGCCACCGTGATAGCTCCTGATTCGAGAATCTCGATTGTCATGCCGTCAAGGGGCGTACCGCTTGATCCTGCAACTCGTTTTGATGGATCGACCGAGGCCGTCGTCACCTGGGATCCGGTCTCTGTCATTCCATATGTTGGAACGAGATTGATGTCGAGAATCGCGGCAGTCTCCGCAAGACTTTTTCTGAGTCCCGCTCCGCCCACGAGGACGAATCGAAGCAGCGCCAACTCAGCGGAATGTGACTCGACGAGCCGACGTACCATCGTCGGCA
>SMVB01171263.1_pt1 | contig 11829 bp, 7 predicted proteins | sample 2456461 | NCBI WGS metagenome assembly SMVB01 (sample SAMN11095934, study PRJNA526329) | marine sediment metagenome | biome: Marine sediment; feature: Surficial sediment; material: Deep marine sediment; isolation source: Hadal surficial sediment | place: Pacific Ocean | collected 2014-05 | depth 0-1...
AGGTCAGCGACGAGGTCGAGACCCTCGACCTCGACCATATGACCGACACGATCCGCGCCATCGCCATGGCCGGGGCGACGATCATCTCCGGCGAGGCGACGCCGACGCGGGTGGACCCGGATTTCGTGCGTCGACGCTAGCCCGGATATCTTGACGGGTCACGGCGGCGCGGGCGCGATGGCGCGCGAGTGGAGCGCGGGCAAGGAGCGACGACGCGGCCCGCCAGCAAGCCGCAGGCCCTGGTCGCTATTCCGTTCGCAAAGCGACCATCGGGTCCACTCGTGCACCGCGTCGCGCCGGGATGTAGTTGGCGATCAGCGCCACCACGACCAGGATCGCCGCCGTCCCCAGGAACGCGACCGGATCCACGGCGCTGACGTCGTATAGCAGGCTCAGGCTGCCGAGATACGTCGCGAGCGCCAGGGCGCCGAGGAGGCCGAGAGCGATGCCGACAAGGACGACCTTCATCCCCTGACCGACGACCATGCCCAGCACATCATTCGAGCCGGCGCCGAGGGCCATACGAATTCCGATCTCTCGGGTGCGACACGAAACCGCGTAGGCGATCACCCCGTACACACCGACCGCGGCGAGGCCCATCGCCAAAAACCCGAAGACCGCGAGCAGCGCCGCTCCCATTCGTACCGGAAACAGAACGACCGAGATGTTCTCATCCATCGTGCGAGCGTCGAAGAACGAGATGTCGGGGTCAAGCGCGGTGATCTCCTCACGCATGCGGGCAACCATCGGGCCGGGATTACCCTCGGTGCGCACCATGATGGTGTCGAAAATGAACGGCCCCTGCTGCATAAAAGAGGTGTGGACCATCGGCTCGGGAAGCTCACCGATGCTGCTCATCTTGTAGTCGGCCGAAACGCCGACGACCTCGATCCACGGATCGGACTCCGAGTCGAGCTTGATGCGCTTGCCGATGGCGTTCTCGCCCGGCCAGTAGGCGTCGACGAACGATTCGTTTACGACCGCCACCAGGGGGGCGCGGCTGTCGTCGGTTTCGGCGATCTCGCGACCGACGAGCAGGGGAATGCGGAGGATCTCGAAGTAGCGCGGCCCGACCATGTTGTACGTAACGGTCACCGATGGATCGCCGCTGTCGGGCTGGTAACCTTCGATGAAGAAGTCCTCCGACGCGTTGGTCAAGTTCATCGGCAGGCGCGCCGTGTACGTCGCCGCGACCACCCCGGGCAGTGCACCGATGCGCTCTGTGGTCTGGCGCAGAAACTGCCGCCCTTCCTCGCGGCTGTAGTGGGCGGCGCTCAAGCTGGTAGAGACGAAGGCGATGTTGGTCTCGTCGAAGCCGAGCTCGACCGACTGGGCATTGCCGAGGCTCCGGGCGAACAGGCCCGCGGTTACCAGAAGCACGAGCGACACCGCGATCTGCGCAACGACGAGCGCATTGCGGAGGCTGAATCGACCGCCGGAACGCGTCGTCGGGGCATCTTCTTTGAGCGTCGCGACGAGGTCGGGCTTCGAGCTGCGCAAGGCCGGCGCCAAACCGAAGGCGATTCCGGTCAACAGCGCCGCGCCGAAAGTGAACCCGAGCACGCGGCTGTCGGGGCTCACATCGAGGACGATGAGTACCGGGAGCGGTGGCTGAAAGGTTGCCAGCAATCGGCTGATCCAGTACGTGAGAACCAGCGCGCCGCAGCCGCCGAGCAGCGACAGGAGGATGCTCTCGGTCAGCAGCTGGCGGACCAGCCGCCAGCGGCTGGCGCCCAGCGCCAGGCGCACGCCGATCTCGCGGCGGCGCGCCGAGGCGCGGGCCAGCAGCATGTTGGCGACGTTGGCGCAGGCGACCAGCAGAACCATCGCTACCAAACCCATCAGCAAGCCGGCGACGGGAGTCACCATGCCGTCGAACTCGGGATTGATGCGGACCTCGCTGAGCGGCTTGACGTTCACCGAGCGGTTCTCGTTGCTGCCCGGGTACTCGGCGGCAAGGCGCGTCGCCACCGTTTCGAGCTGGGCTCGCGCCTGATCGATGGTGGCGCCGTCGGCGAGCCGTCCGTAGATGCGCAACGAGCCGCCGCCACGCCTGTCGATCAGGCTGGTGTTGTCGCCGAAGTTGAAGATGTTGACGATCGGCTCGGTCATCAACGGTGTGAAGAGGTCGGGTTTCAGTATGGGGATCGTGCCGGTGAACTCCGCCGGGGCGATGCCGACGACCGTGAAGTGGGTGCCGTTGAGCTTGATCGTGTCGCCGACGATCGACGGATCGCCGCCGAAGTTACGCTCCCAGAAGCCGTGTCCGAGCACCGCCACGGGGTGGGTGGCGGGGGTGCGGTCTTCTTCGGGCAGAAACCATCGCCCATAGGCGGGCTCGATGCCGAGCACCTGGAAGTAGTTGCCGGAGACCAGCTCGCCGAACAGCGTCTCGGAGTGGGTCTCCCGGTTCCAGCTATACAGCATCGTCATGTTGGCGGCGAGGCCGTCGAAGGCTTCCACCTCGTCCCGGTAGTCGACGTAGTTGGGGTACGACGAGAGGTTGAACTGCCGCGTGACGCTGGTAGAAAAGACCTCGATGACCTCGTCGATGTCCGCCACCGGCAGCGGCTTGAGCAGGAAGCCGTTGATCACCGTGAAGATGGTCGAGTTGACGCCGATGCCGAGCGCCAGCGAAAGCACCGCGACGGCGGTGAAGCCCGGGTTGGCGCGCAACTGGCGCACTGCGTAACCGAGGTCGTATCTGAAGAAACCCATGAACGCTCTTCGCAGTCTGGGGGTGCGGCGACCCGAGCTCGGGTCGGGAGCATTCGCGGAGCCGCCGCGCGCGTAGCGCAGCGATTGCAGAGCCTGGCGCCAGTACCAACGGCGCGCGGTGGAGCCGCCGTTTTCGGCAAGGCGCCACAGAAATCCCTCTTGAAGGTCCCCGAGCACGTCGTCGCGAAGCTCCAAGGGGAGAACCGTGTGGGCGAGGGCCAACGCCAGCCGCGGTGGTGATGCCGTCACCGGGGGGGCGGTGCGGCCTTCCTCCGGTGAATCGTCGTTGAAGTTGCTCATCATCGGCCTCCGCTCAGCCGCGCAGCGCGGGATGCGATTTGGCGCCCCGCCACAAGACGTCGAACTGCTCGCGCGAGCGCCTGAGCACCTCGGCCCCCTCGGCCTCGAGGCGAAACAGCTTCTTGGCGCGACCGCCCCTCTCCGGTGTCGAGTCACCCATCTCGGCGGAGACATAGCCCTTCTTCAGCAGCCGGTTGAGGGTCACGTAGACGGCCGTTACTGCCACGTCGCGGCCGGTCGTGCGGGTGATTTCCTCGTACACTTCGCGCCCCGGAGCGTCCTCGCCCACGGTCGCGAGGGCCAGCAGCACGAGCTGCTCGAACTCACCCAGGTAGCTTCCTTTGCCCATGGATCCGGTTCCCGATCTTTCCGGCGCGGGCCGCGGTGGAGCGGGTTTTGGCGCCGGAGTTAATCAACAAGATTTAGTAATAAACAAAATATAGTTAATAGTACGCGGATTCAATCTCGGAAGTTTCACGGAAGCGACGGGCAGCATTCTGCGGCGCCTCACATCTGGCCTTTTGTCGTCGCAACCAGATTCATCCCACCCGCACCACTGCCTGCTACCATCGAGAGATGCATGAGGCGAGAATTTCTTCGCGCGCTCGACCCGTTGAGAAGTTCGCGTTGGCGACTTGCAGAAGCCGTTTCCTGTCGCTGTGTGCTGTCGCCATCGCGGTGGCATTTTCTCCCCAACCCGCCGAGGCCCAGGATTGCGGTAGTTGGTACCGTCCGGTGTTGTGCCAGGTCGAGCTCGTCGCGGTCGACAGCAACTACCAGCGCGTTGCCCTCGGCGAGCGCTCGCGTATCGAGTTGGCGCCACGCGAGCAGATCTCCCTCTCGCTTGAAGCCCGCGACCAGGGTGGACGGCGTTTCCCGCGCGAGCGGCTGGCGATCGGATACGACGACGGGAATTGTCGGGGGATGTTGGACGTTGACGACCGCGGCGAAGGCGAATTCCGCGTTTCCGCCACCGCCGCCCAGGGCCGCTGCACTCTGGAGATCTGGGTTCCCAACAACCTGAATTTCTTTTGGGAGATCGATGTCGTGATCCGCGCCGCGGCGCGGATCACCTACAGCCGCGCCGAGGCCGAGGTGGTTGTCAATGCCGTGTACGCGGCGTTGCTAACCCGCGCGCCCGATGCCGCCAGTTTCAGCTCCGCCGTTGCCGAGATTCGATCCGGCAACCTCGAGACGCTGCTCAACGCCATGCTCCGGTCCCAGGAGTTCCGCGAGGTCACCTCCCGGATGACCGCCGCCCAGATCCTCGAGCAGTTCTACCTGGGAATCCTCGACCGCGAGGGCGACAGCGCCGGTGTGCGTCTTTACCTCGGTGAGATGCAGCGGCGGCAGTACGTCAGCGTGCTGCTCAAGCTGATTCGCTCACCCGAGTTCGAGAGACGTCTGGGCTGAGAGGTCCCGTTGTGTCGGCAATCTGCGAGCGGTAACTTTGGCCGGTCCAGCACGGTGCCGAGAAACTCCCCAGAGCTTTTTCGGCACCTTGCAAATTAACGTCCTCGAACCAACACCGCTATGGGTCGCAAGCTCCTCGCTCTCGTTGTCGCCGCTGCCGCTTTCGGCCTTGCGTCGTGCGGGGAGGCGCCCGATCCGTTGGCCCCGGCGTCAGATCCGTCTGCCCCGGCGCCCCCAACCGCGGATGACCGGGAGCCCACCGTTACCGAGAGAGAGTTCGGCACCCTCCCGGACGGCCGGGTGGTCCATGTCTTCACGCTGACGAATACGAGCGGCATCGAGATCAGGGTCATCGACTACGGCGGCATCATCCTGTCGATCATGGCGCCCGACCGGAACGGCGACTTCGGCGACATCGTCCTCGGCTACGACGATCTTTCGGGCTACCTGGAAGCTACCCCATACTTCGGGGCCATCGTTGGCCGCTACGCCAATCGCATAGACGCCGGACGCTTCACGCTCGACGGAATCGAGTACGAGCTGGCGACCAACAACGATCCGAACCATCTGCACGGAGGCGACGTCGGCTACGACAAGGTTCTGTGGTCGGGTACGCCGATCGAAACTGCCGACGGGGTCGGCGTGACCCTCGCCTACCTGAGTCCCGACGGCGAGGAGGGATATCCGGGGACGCTGGACGTTGAGGTGGACTACTTCCTCACCAACGGAAACGAGCTTGTCATCGACTATCGTGCCACCACCGATGCGCCGACGCCGGTAAACTTGACCCACCATTCGTATTTCAACCTGCTCGGATCCGGCGATGTGCTTGGCCACGAGCTGATGATCAACGCCGATCGCTTCACCCCGATTGACGCCACCGGGATACCGACCGGCGAGCTCGCCGTGGTCACCGGCACCCCCTTCGATTTCACCGAGTCGACGGCGCTCGGAGCGCGCATCGATGACGACGACGAACAACTTGTTCGCGGCATCGGCTACGACCACAACTTCGTCCTGGTGCGCGACGACGAGGGCGCCTCGGTGAGCGCCGCCGCTTCCCTTCCGCAGATGGTCTCGGCGGCGCGAGTCGTCGAGCCCGTAAGCGGCCGCGTCCTCGAGGTAGAAACCACCGAGCCGGGGCTACAGTTCTACTCCGGCAACTTCCTCGACGGCACGATTACCGGCAAGGGAGGTGTCGTCTACGAGCACCGCTCCGGTTTCTGCCTCGAATCACAGCACTTTCCCGATTCACCGAACCAGCCGGGTTTTCCGCTGACAGTTCTACGGCCCGGCGAATGGTACCGATCGCGGACGATCTACCGCTTCGGCGTCGATCGGTGAGCCGCGGACGCCACGCTGAAGACGGAACTCTGAGCCGCAGATGTCGCCCTGAGTCTGGACGATGACGAAGCGAGGAGCGATGCGATGATCTGGTTGGACTGGACCGTCATCGCCGCCTACTTCGGCCTGCTCGGGTGGATCTCGTGGAGCGTCATCCGGCAAAACAAGGACACCGCGGACGACTACTTCCTCGCCGGCCGTAACCTCAGCTGGTGGATCGTCGGCGCCTCGATCTTCGCTTCGAACATCGGCTCCGAGCACCTCGTCGGGCTGGCCGGCTCGGGCGCCACCGACGGCGTCGCGATGGCGCACTACGAGTTGCACGCCTGGTGCCTGCTGGTGTTGGGCTGGGTCCTGGTGCCGTTCTATATGCGCTCCAAGGTTTTCACGATGCCGGAGTTTCTCGAGCGTCGCTTCAGCCCGGCGAACCGCTGGGCGTTGTCGGTGATCTCGCTGGTTGCCTACGTGTTGACCAAGATCGCCGTGGCGATCTTCGCCGGCGGCATCGTGTTCTCGGTCCTGCTTCCGGACATGCGCCTCGGCCCGCTCGACAGCTTCTGGGTCGGCTCGATCCTGGTGATCGTGCTCACCGGGCTGTACACGATCCTCGGCGGGCTGCGGGCCGTCGCCTATACGGAAGCGCTCCAGACGGTCGTCCTGGTGACCGGCTCGGTGTTGGTGACGTTCTTCGGTTTGCAGGCGCTGGGAGGCTGGGGCGAGCTGCGCTCGATCGTCGGCTCGGAGATGTTCAACCTCTGGAAGCCGCTGGTGCCCGACGGGGTTATCGGCACCTGGTCGCCGGTACGGGAGCTCAACGCCGCCGGCGATGTCGTGCGCGAAGCCTGGTACTTCAACACCAACTACCCCTGGCTGCCGATGCTGTTTTGCGCGCCGATCATCGGCCTCTGGTACTGGTGTACCGATCAGTACATCGTCCAGCGTGCTCTCGGCGCCCCGGGGGAGCGAGAGGCGCGGCGCGGTTCGATCTTAGCCGCCGTTCTCAAGTTGCTCCCGGTCTTCATCTTCATCATCCCGGGGCTGATCTGCTTCGCCCTGGCTTCGAGCGGGAAAATTCCCGAGATCCAAGCGCTGCTGCTGGATGCCAACGGCGAGGTCATCCGGGACCAGGCCCAAAAGGCGTTTCCGCTGCTGGTGACAACGGTGCTGCCGGCCGGCGTTCGCGGCATCGTCGTGGCGGGGCTACTGGCCGCCCTGATGAGCTCGCTCGCCGGTGTGTTCAACGCTTCGGCGACCCTGTTCACCATGGATTTCTACAGCAAGCTGCGCCCCGGCGTCTCGCAGCACCAGCTGGTGTGGATCGGCCGGGTGGCGACCTCGGTGATGGTGCTGATCGGTTTGGCGTGGATCCCGGTCATCCAGGGCGGGCGCGGCCTGTACGATTATCTCCAGGGGGTGCAGGCATACCTCGCCCCACCGATCGCGGTGGTTTTCTTCCTCGGGGTGATCTTCAAGCGGCTCAACGCGCAGGGGGCGCTGGCAGCGTTGATCATCGGCTTCGTGCTCGGTATCTTCCGCCTCGCCGTCGACACCCCGGTGAAGCTCGGCCTCGCCGGCTACGAAGACGGCTACGGCTACGGCTCGTTCTTGTGGGTGATCAACAATATGTTCTTCCAGTACTACAGCCTGTTGATCTTCTCCGTGTCCGTCGCCGTGATGGTCGGCGTCAGCTATGCGACCCCCGCGCCTGACTATGCGGCGATCAGCGGGCTCACGTACGGCACGATGACCGGCGAGGACCGCAGCGATTCACGCAACAGTTGGGACCGGCGGGAAGTGGCCGTCTCGGTGGCGGTCGTGCTGGCGATCATTGCTTCGTATCTCTACTTCTCGGGTTAGCGGGCCGTGGTGAAAGTGTGCCCATCACACTTTCACCACGGCCTGCTGGGGGGCTTGCATGACGGCTGAACCGCTGATCGGGTCGCGCGAATACTTTCCCGGCATCGAGCCGATTCCTTACGAAGGTCCCGACTCCGACAACCCGCTGGCGTTCAAGTACTACGACGCTGCCAAGAGGGTCGCGGGCAAGACACTGCGCGATCATCTGCGCTTCTCGGTGGTCTACTGGCATTCGTTCTGCGGAACCGGAGCCGACCCGTTCGGCGTCGGCACGCGCCAGATGCCTTGGGTGTCCGACGATCCGATGCGGACGGCCGTGGACAGGCTCGACGCCGCCTTCGAGTTCATCACCAAGCTGGGGGTGCCGTACTACTGCTTTCATGACCGTGATCTGGCGCCGGAGGGAAGCACGGTGGCGGAATCAGCGGCCAACCTGGCCCAACTCACCGAGGCGGCCGCCGCGAAGCAGGAAGCATCGGGCGTGAAGCTGCTTTGGGGCACCGCGAACCTGTTTTCGCATCCGCGCTACATGAACGGTGCCGCTACCAATCCCGACTTCGGCGTCGTGCCGTACGCCGCTGCCCAGGTGAAGGCGGCGCTCGACACGACGATCACGTTGTCGGGTGAGAACTACGTCTTCTGGGGTGGCAGGGAGGGCTATTTCTCGCTGTTGAACACCGACATGAAACGTGAGCTCGACCACCTCGCGACGTTCCTGAAGAAGGCGCGCGACTATGGCCGGGCGAAGGGCTTCGGCGGCACGTTCCTGATCGAGCCCAAGCCGATGGAGCCCACCAAGCACCAGTACGACTTCGACGTCGCGGCGGTCATCGCCTTCATGCAGCGGCACGATCTTGTTGACGACTTCAAAATCAACATCGAGAACAACCACGCGACGCTGGCACGCCACACGTTCGCGCACGAGATCCAGACCGCGGTCGATGCCGGGCTCTTCGGCAGCATCGACGTCAACCAGGGCGACCCTCACAGCGGCTGGGACACCGATGAGTTCCTCCACAACCTCTACGACGCGGTCGAGATCATGCTCGTGCTGATGCGTACCGGGGGGGTAGGAGGCGGAGGGTTGAACTTCGACGCCAAGCTGCGCCGCAGCTCGACCGATCCCGAGGATCTCTTCATCGGTCACATCAGTTCGATGGACACGCTGGCGCGCGGGTTGATCATCGCCCAAGAGATCCTGGAAGATTCCGACCTGGAGGCGCGCCTTGCGGAACGCTACGCCAGCTACGACGATGGCGCCGGGGCTCGGTTCGAGAGGGGTGAGCTGGGGCTCGGTGAGCTGGCCGGACTCGCCGCCGAGCTCGGCGAGCCGGACCAGCGCAGCGGCAAGCAGGAGCTCTTCGAGAGCATCATCAACCGCTACATCCGCTGATCGCCAAGGGCTCGAGCTTGGCGTAGCGGCGCCGCAGGCGCGCGTAGGTTTCGACATCAGAAGGCTGCGGCATGATCGCGGAGTCGTCAGTGGGCTCGGCGATACCGCGGACGACCTCTTCCCACGACAGATCCCGACCGTCCGTCGTGACGTCGGCGTGACAAGCACGCAGCGCCGCCCCGAGGCATGCCGAGTTGCCTACCTCGAAGCGTCGGACCTCGGCGCCGAACACGTCGGCCATGATTTGAAGGATGTCGCCGTTGACGGCGGCGCCGCCGGTGGCGTGAATGACATCGATGTCGACGCCCATCCAGCGTGAGTGGTTGGCCAGCGCCATCATTTGCGCCTCGACGACGGCGCGGACGTTGCGGGCCGTTTCCCCCGCGTCCAGGTCGATTCGTCGGACCCCGGAGGTGCGTACCTCCGGGGTGATCTCGGGCTCGAACCAGGGAAACATCAGGGCGCCGCCGTTTCCGGCCGGCGTTGCCCGGAGCGCCTCGGAGAATCCGTCCCAGTCGAGTTCGTGCTCGTCGCGGATGCGCTGACGCGCCAGCGAGCCGTTCAGAAAGCAGGTCAGGCCCATGTAGTCGCCGGTCGGGGAACCGAACACGTGCCCGGTCCCCGTTCGATCGACGCGCGGTTCGTGCATCAACCCGAACAGTGTGTCGCTGGTGCCGAGTGACACCGCGATCTGGCCCTCGCGTATCAAGCCGGTGCCGACGAGGCTACAGGGGTTGTCGCCGGACCACGCGACGATCTTCGCGGGTGGCAATCCGAAGCGCTGCTGCCAATAGGGTGCGAGCTCGCCGACGATGGTGGACGAAGGCACGATCGCCGGCAGCTTGGCAGCGAGGTCGGGAGCGGTGGCATCGAGGGCCTCCTCGGACCAGTCGCGGGTGTGCAGGTCCATGAGGTTCATTCCCGAAGCGTCGCCGGGATCGAGCGGCGCATGGCCGCCTATGAGCAGCGAGGCCATGAAAGAGCTGACCATATGCACGCGGTCGGTCGCTTCCCAGCCGGTGGGATCTCGCTTGTAGAACTTGCGGATTTGCGGTCCGGTGAAGCGCTCGAAGGCGCGCGACCCGGTGAGCTGCGCGAGACGATCGGCGCCACCGATCGCGTCGGTGATCTCCCGACACTCCGCGGACGTACTCGAGTCCATCCAGATCGGAGAAACACGGCGCGACAGCACGCTCTCGGCGGTGTCCTCGTCGCCGGTCGCTACGACACGGAGTTGCTCGGCCAACGGACGCGACGGGATGAGCCCGGCCAGAATGTCGGTGGCGCGGGCGTTCATGTACACGCTGCCGTGCTGTTGGGCGGCCCCGCCAATGGCGGCGAGCCGAGAGAGGTCGAGGCCACTCGCCACGATCGCTTCGAACATCCGGTCGAGCGCCTCGGCCCACATCAGCGGGGGCGATACTGCCACCGACGGATCCTCGTTCGGCAGAACGCCGTGTTCTGTTCCGTAGTGCGGAAGCTCCGTATCGAAGGGGATCGCGTGCTCGAAGATGACGGCACGGTTTCGGGTGCCACCAGGATCGGCTTTCCCGAAGTCGGCGATCTCGAGGAGCATCGCGGTCAAGCTCTGCGTACTGGAGTCGAGGCCGAGATAGAGGGGCACGATCAGAGCTCCGCCGACACGCTCATCCGGCCGTTTCCCAGCGGCCTGTCTCAGCCGATCGAAACACGGCCTCGATCAGCCGCATGTTCTGCAGCGACATTTCGAGGGGATAGGGAACGTCGGTGTCGTCGAGAACCGCGCGCGAGAACTCGTCGCCCTGGATGCGGTACTGGTTGCAAGTGTCGATCTCGATGGTTTCGATCCCGCCGCCGAGCAGATCGCCGTCGTTGTCGACCCATAGCCGGCACGGCCGGTCGTTGGGTGCATTGAACGGGATCTCGATTTCCAACCGACCCTCGGTCCCGAAGACTTGCACTCGTTGGTGGTAGATCATTTGGGTGCTGCAGGTGCCGATCGCCTGGCCCGACGGAAAATCGAGGATCATCGAGGTGAGGACATCGACCGAAAAGGAGGGGTCGTGTTGAACGAGCCCCATGACGCGGCGTGGTTCCTCGCCGAAGATCATCCGCGACGTCGTCAGCAGGTAACAGCCGATGTCCATCAGCGCGCCGCCGCCCATCTCGGCGATGTTGCGGATGCTGGTCGGGTCGTCGTTGAAATAGCTGAAATAGCCGGCGTACGAGCCGACCTTGCCGAGGCGCCCGGAACGGCAGATCTCGACCGCCCTGAGCCACTGGGGATGGGTCCATACCATGAACGCTTCCTGGATCTTCACGCCGGTACGGTCCCGTACGGCGATGAGCTCCTCGGCCTCGGCCGACGACATGCCGATGGGCTTTTCACACAGCACGTGCTTGCCTCGCTCGGCGGCGGCGATCGTCCACTCGCGATGCAGGTGGTTGGGCAGCGGGATATAGATCGCGTCGAGGTCGGGGTCGGCGAGCAGCTCGTCGTAGGAGCCGTAGGCCTTGGGGATTCCGAGCTTCGCGGCCGCTGCATCGGCCTTTGCACGGTCGCGCGAGGCGATGGCGGTGACCTCGGAGAGCTCGCCCCCCTGCATCGCCGGAATCACCTTCTCGGTGGCGATCTTCGCCACCCCGATCACACCCCAACGTACCTTCTGCATTCCATCCCTTCGTTGTAGCGCGGCCCATCCTAGCCCGGCGAGCGCGACGGGGCGAGTGCGCGGAGCAGCGACGACGGCGAGAGGGTCTCGGTTCTGGAGACCGTTGGCGGGCAGCGGAAACGGCCATACGGCGACCGTCTCAAAGGTCTGAGG
>SMVB01017042.1_pt1 | contig 11827 bp, 10 predicted proteins | sample 2456461 | NCBI WGS metagenome assembly SMVB01 (sample SAMN11095934, study PRJNA526329) | marine sediment metagenome | biome: Marine sediment; feature: Surficial sediment; material: Deep marine sediment; isolation source: Hadal surficial sediment | place: Pacific Ocean | collected 2014-05 | depth...
TCGGGCAGCGCGCTCCATGAATCGGAGTTGGCATAATACGATCCACACCAGGCTCCGTAGATATTATTGGTCAGGAAATAGTTGGTGACATCGGCCCATCCGACATTGTAATCCTCAGTAATACCGGACCAGGCAATACCATCCAGTTCACCCGTTTTCACGGCGTCCTCAATATCTCCCCAGGGCAGCGTTACTGGCTCAACGCCAAAGCGTGACAGAAACTTGCCTGCAGTGGGGAAGGTAAACACGCGTAAGCCCTTTAGATCCGACAGGCTGCGAATCGGTTTGACGGTATTAAAGTGACAGGGATCCCAGGCACCTGCACTCAACCAGGTCACACCGTCGATCTCTCCATAGGCTTCTTCCCAGATTTCTTTTAAGCCATATTGGTGAAACAACACCGGCACATCCAGGCTATAGCGCGTGGCAAAGGGGAAGTAGCCACCAAAGACAGAGATATCTACGGGTGCCGCCATAGAATCATCATCACTCTGTACGGCATCGATTGTGCCTTTTTGCATAGCCCGGAACAGCTCACCCGTAGGGGTTAGCTGTTCCGCAAAATACAATTCAATAAACATCTCGCTATTTGCTACTTTATTAAAGGCATCGATTGACGGTTTAATTACATGCTCGGCCAGAGCCGGGCCGGCATAGGTTTGCAGCCGCCACTTGATCGTCGTCTTTTTCGCAGCATGCACATAGGGCGCGTTTATAGCTGCAACTGTGGCGACAGCGACAGCTCCTGCTTTTTTGAGAAAATCGCGTTTTTTCATTTGTCTTTCCTCTTTGGTTTATGATAGAGATCCACTCGTCATATATTTCAGGGTTAAACCGAGTATCAGAGCCGATTACTCGCAGTGCGGTTGTTCAGACATATCACTATGGTCGGCGCAAAAGGAGCCATCTAGGTAAATTTCCGAAAGTTCGGAAATAGTGTCGGTCGCGGAGTAGAGATTCTTTACCATTATAGAAATTGTGTGGCGCAACAATGCGCCACACAAACCACAGGGAGTAAACTAATCGTAGCGATAAGGACGACCGGCCTTTTGCATATCGGCGTTATACTTTTTAAAGATATTCACCACCTTTAACTTGGTTGGGGACTCACTGGCGATTTCGTCCCAGAATTTGATTGCTGCATTTTCAACTGTTACCCATTCGTTATCTGGAATGGTGGTCAGTTTCATCTTGGTGCCATGTACCCGTAATGAAGCTTCGCCACCCCAGTACCACCACTGACGATAGTAATGAGAACTATCCATGCTAAGTTTAAGCAATTCCTTGAGCCTGTCCGGTAGTGCATTCCACTGATCCATGTTGGCAAAGAAGGAACCCGCCCAGGCACCGGAGATATTATTGGTCAGGAAATAGTTGGTCACATCCGCCCAGCCAACGGTGTAGTCCTCTGTAATGCCGGACCAGGCGACACCATCGAGCTCACCGGTCTGCAACGCCACCTCGATATCTTCCCAGGGCAGGGTCACCGGAACCACGCCAAATTGGGTCAGGAAGCGTCCCGCAGTGGGGAAGGTAAATACGCGCTTGCCCTTCAGATCACTGAGGCTGTTGATCGGATCCTTGGTGGCAAAGTGACAGGGATCCCAGGCACCTGCGGAAAGGTGTTTGACGCCTAACTTGGAATATTCAGCGTCCCAGATTTCATTCAGTCCATACTGATTGAATAGCACTGGGACGTCGAGCGAGTAGCGACTGGCGAACGGGAAATATCCACCAAATACGGTGACTTCGGTCGGTGATGCCATCGAGTCATCGTCTGATTGTACCGCGTCGATGGTACCCTTTTGCAAGGCGCGGAAAAGCTCGCCGGTAGGCAAAAGCTGATCGGCATAATACAGCTCGATCTGCATGTCACTACCAGCGATCTTGTTAAATGAATCGATTGCCGGCTTGATAACATGCGCCGCCAGTGCCGCACCCGCATAGGTTTGTAAGCGCCATTTTATGGTTGTTTTGCTAGCCGCGTGCACGGCTGGCGCACTTAGCGCCGCAGCCCCAGCTAAGCCGGCTGCTGTGGTCTTCAGGAATTGTCGTCTTGTATTTTTGTCTTTAGTAGTCATAGATTCTTCTCCGGTTGGTTGTTTATTAAACGCTATTAATCTTCTATTCGCCGTCAATACTCTCCTGTTGTTAACGAGCGTAAACATACTCAGGAAGCCATAATGCGATCTGCGGAAATACCATTACCAGCATTAACGCGATAATCATGAGAATTACAAAAGGTAATATGGAACCATAGATATCCCGTATGGATATTTCGGGGGGTGCCATGGCTCGCATCAGGAACAGATTGTAGCCAAAGGGTGGCGTCATATATGCGATTTGCGTGGTAATCGTGTACAAGATGCCATACCAGATCAAATCAAATCCGAGGGCACCGACCAGGGGAACGTAAAGTGGTGCGACAATCACCAGCATCGCGGTGTCATCGAGAAAGGTTCCCATCACTATAAATGACAGCTGCATTAAAATCAGAATTGTCCAGGGACTCAGCCCGAGTTCTTCGGTGAACAGGTGTTCAATCGCTTTAACTGCGCCGAGACCATCAAATACCGCACCGAAGCCCAGCGCCGCCAGGATGATCCACATGAACATGCAGGAAATGGCCAGGGTCTGGCGCACCGAGTTTTCAAACACCAGGCGTGTCATACGGCGCTTGATCACGGCAACCATAAATGCGGTCATCGCGCCGATGGCCGAGCTCTCGACCAGGCTGGTCCAGCCATTGACAAATGGCACCATCATCGCGGCAAAGATCAGGAGCGGTAACGAGCCCGCGCGCAACAGGCGCAGTTTTTCCGCCATCGGCACATTGCGTTCCTCCTTCGGTAATACCGGGCCTAGCTCGGGATGTAGATGACAGCGAATGGCAATGTAGACAATAAACAACCCCGCCATCATCAATCCCGGAAACAAGCCGGCGAGCCACAACTGCCCCACTGGCTGGCGTGCGATCATCGCATACAGCACCAATACCACCGAAGGCGGTACCAGTATACCGAGCGACGAACCCGCCTGAACTACACCGGTTACCATGCGTTTGTCATAGCCTCTGCGCAGCAACTCAGGTAAGGCTATGGTGGCGCCGATTGCCATGCCTGCGACTGATAATCCGTTCATTGCCGAGACCAGCACCATCAAACCGATGGTGCCTATGGCCAGTCCGCCATGTATACCCCCCATCCACACGTGAAACATTTTATACAGGTCATCGGCTATTTTGGACTCCGACAGCACGTAGCCCATAAAGATAAACAGCGGTAGTGTCAAAAGCGGGTACCACTTCATCAACTTCATCGCCGATGAAAACGGAATATCTGATCCGCCGGTACCCCACATGGTTATCGCAGCTATGGCTGCTACCACTCCGATAGCGCCGAAAACCCGTTGTCCGGTGAACATCAACAACATCATCGAGGAAAACATCAATAGCGCGATCATTTCGTAGGACATCAGAGTTTTACCCCGCGAATCCTGGCGATGTCTTTAATCAACTCACAGGTCGCCTGAAGCAGCATTAGAAAAAACCCGATACACATAATGACTTTTATCGGCCACATATAAGGCCGCCAGCTGGAATAACTACGCTCGCCGTATTTAATCGAATACTGGGTGCTTTCGATTCCGCCGTAAAGCAGCACTCCCAGAAAAAAAATCAGGAAAAACACGGTAAAGGCATCAACCCATGCCTTTTTCCGCTCCGACCAGGGCTCATAGAACAAATCCATGCGTACATTCGATCCCAGCTGCAGCGAATAAGGGCCACCTAAAATATAATATGCCACCATCACAAACTGGGCGGTTTCCAGCGTCCATAACGATGGCGAAAAGAAGGTTTTCGAAATCGATGACCACAGCAATACCCCAACCATCAGGAAAATACCATACATCACGATACGCCCTAGCCGGTAATTCACTGCTTCGACGAATGCTACATATTGGCTAATTATTCGTGGCATAGCTATTCCTCAACTGATTACAGGAAGTACAAAAAATGTTATCTGATTCCAAAATATTAAAGCACATGGTTATCTATTCCTCATCTGGAACCGGATAAATATTTGTTTTTGTTATCTATTTTTTAATATCAGTGCTTATTTTTATACGACAATGAACTGTGCGCACTCTGCTGATATGCATGCAATTACCAGTTCAGTATAGTAAATATTTCTTATACATGCTTAATCCAAGCATATTTGTACCCTGTTAGAAGTACGTTGGTTTTAGATCTATTTGTAAGAAAACTTGTTAATCAATCATCATTGCTAACAAGAAAATTACCCACTGACTTTTTATCGCTATTATCATGCTCAATCATTTCAGCTTCATCCTTCAAGTTGACACCGGAAAGTTTCCGCTGCCTGGCCTCACTCAAGAGATAAAATAACTTATGCGCCGCACCTTCATAACTCTGTCCTTCAGAACGGATGTTGGAGATACAATTACGATCAGCATCATTTCTGCCAAGCTTTGGATCATAAGTCAGATAGATACCGAGACTATCGGGTGAACTCAAGCCTGGCCTTTCACCAATCAGGATAACTGCCTGGTCAGTGCCCAGTAAGGCACCAATCTCATCACTAACAGCGACTCGACCCTGTTCGACAATGACAACTGGCGCGATTTTCCAGTTTTCATTTATTAGTTTTTTGGTCATCACATTAAGAAAATTAACTGCATGTTCCTCTATAGCAAGAGCAGATAAACCATCGGCAATAATAAAGACAATATCGTAAGAATGCGGCGTTCCACTTTCGAGTGCCTGTAAATGTTGCTCAGATTTTTCATCCAGGCGCCGCCCAAGATCCGGTCGCTGTAGATAGGTTGAACGGCTATTGGCAGCACTATACAAATGAATTGTTTCGTAACCGTGGACATTCAAATTTTGCCGTAATCTTTCTATGTCCAGATTGCTATGCACGGCATCCCGCGCCCTGGCGTGAGCCAATTGAAACTCGAGGTGGTGATGTGTTGGTAGACTTATCCCGGCACGACCAAGCCCGATTCGAGCTGTCGTATACTTACGCAAGGAGCGCCATGGATCATCAACAACCTGCGCGGGTTCATGTAACTTTATCGACTTATCTTTACTCATGCTTCGATTACTCAAGTAGCGCTTATCAATGCACGGTTAAACGGTTCAGGTAATTGATCATTCAATCGAGGAACTTTCAAATCTTTAAATATTCCCATCTTTATCAACCATTCACCAAATTCAGGAGCTGGTTTCAGACCTAACACCTCACGAGCATAGAGTGCATCATGGAATGAAGTCGTCTGGTAGTTCAACATGACATCATCAGAACCGGGAATACCCATGATAAAGGTACAACCTGCAACACCTAACAGGGTCAATAATATATCCATATCGTCCTGATCGGCTTCGGCATGATTGGTATAGCAGACGTCACAACCCATCGGGATACCCAGTAATTTTCCGCAGAAATGATCTTCAAGGCCTGCGCGAATGATTTGTTTGCCATTATAAAGATATTCAGGACCAATAAAGCCGACAACGGTATTCACTAACAATGGTTTGAACTTACGCGCGACCGCATAGGCGCGAGCTTCGCATGTCTGCTCATCCATGTCATGGTGAGCATTGGCAGACAAGGCGCTACCCTGGCCTGTTTCAAAATACATGGCATTGTCACCCACCGTGCCGCGTTTTAAACCTAATGCAGCCTGATAACCCTCCTCCAGAATAGCAAGATTAATACCGAAACTTGAATTAGCGGCTTCGGTGCCTGCGATAGACTGAAATACCAGATCCACTGGTGCCCCCCTGTTAATCGCTTCGATACTGGTGGTCACATGTGTTAGCACACAAGATTGGGTCGGGATCTCATATTTTTCGATGATCTGATCCAGCATATGCATCAAAGTCATTACGGCAGCTATGCTATCGGTTGCCGGATTGATGCCAATTACTGCGTCGCCGCTTCCATAAAGCAATCCATCAAGCACCGTGGCAGCAATTCCTGCCGGGTTATCGGTCGGGTCATTTGGCTGTAATCGTGTGGACAAATGTTGCGGCAGACCTATCGTGTTACGGAACCGGGTTACAATCCGACACTTTTTACCGACGAGAATCAAATCCTGGATACGCATGATCTTGGACACTGCTGCGACCATCTCCGGTGTAAGCCCAGGTGCAAGATCCTGCAAGACCTCTTCAGTTACAATATCCGACAACAACCAGTTACGAAAATCACCTACGGTTAGATGGCTGACTGTCTTGAATGCCTCTGCATCATGATCATCCATGATAAGACGAGTTACTTCATCTTCCTCATAAGGGACCAATGCTTCATTCAGAAATGTCTTAAGTGATACTTCCGCAAGGGCCATTTGAGCTGCGACACGTTCTTCATCATGTTCTGCTGCGACACCAGCCAAAAAATCACCAGAGCGGGCCGGTGTTGCCTTTGCCATCAGATCCTTAAGATCTTTGAAAATATACGAATTATTACCAACTGTATGAGAATAACTACTCATTGCAATACACACTCTTTTTTGATTTCAATTTAATACCAACCTTCTTAGGCTCAATAAAAAAAACAAGCGCAATAAGATTCAGGTCAGTCCCTTTAATACTTAAATTAACCCAGCAACATTGTTGTAATTATTACTTCATATTAGCCTTCAGTATAGGAGCTATAGTCAAATCTGTATTCTCTGGAATAGGAATGGAAGCACTGACCGTGGGTAATACACTTGCTGCCTCACGGGGTCGATTACAGTCGTATGCTAATCTCGAGTAGCGCTGCAAAATGAGTGGCGCATCGAGCCGTTGGGCGAGCAGCCTGGCGACGCTTGCCGCACCAATGTCCCAGGCAATATGGCTGGACGCCTCAACTGGGTTAAGGCCTAATGCTCCAAGTTTACCGGGGAATTGCTTACCGGCATGTTCACAAATCAAAATCACTGGTAGTTGCCCACCCCCATTTTCAATTATGGCAGAAGGTTCTTCTGACGATAACTGTAGTGACGCGCTATCCATATAATTTTTACTTTGCTTATTGACTTATATATGCCTCAAAGTTACTCCCATATCGTTTGGCATTCAATGAATTTGTGGTATTAGCTCGAACGAACAATTGCTATGAAAATAAGTCGCTATAACAATTTTATAGCCTTCCTTGAGCATCTGGGATCCCCATAGCTATGCGTCGTTGAGTGGAACGAGTCAGCATTTCATATAACATGATGTACCGGCTCCAAGAAAATAACTAGCTTTAAGTCAAACTGGAAAACCATTTCAGAACTTGAAATGGTGCGATGGCCGGAGTCGAAATACATCTGCTGTCTTCTACTTATTATCAGGATCCAAAAGGACTCTCAGATAAAATAACTGTTTTGTTTGGCCCTGATTCTGTCGCGTGTGCAAAATTAATTGAAGCAGGAAAATGCATTCTGGATTTCGAGCAGAATAACCAGCGATTTTCTATCCCTTGTACGGTTGTTGATTTGCAATCAGATGATTCGTTTTACCAAGCTACATTCTGGCACAACAGCCTTTTTAATCCATCCCTGCCAGGCAATGTTATTATTCTGGCTTTTATTCCTGATTGGTCTGAATCAACGGCAGAAACAATATCATGAAAACGTTGCACGACGACTGTATTCGGCTACGTTTCGTCAATACGTAATAGAAGATAAAGCATTGAGGCAATAAATACTTGTTTTGCAGAAATTATCTAACTGCCATACCTGGCAACAACTTTCTCAACCTGTTTTATAAAGTCATCCTCATGATGCTTCTTGAATTCACCCCAGGTACATAAAGATTTTGTATCCTTCACTTTATCCAGAAAAAGAAGACCATTCAGGTGATCATATTCATGCTGGAAGGTTCCTGCGGTGATGCCCTTAGCTAATATCTTGACTGGCTCTCCTGCCCGATTAAATCCCTTTATTTTGATCTCAGGACACCTCTCAACAACACCTCGCAGATTAGGCACTGATAAACAGCCTTCATAATTATCAAACCGATCCTCAGTTAAAAACTCGATCTGTGGATTAATTAATACAGTTAGAGGAATGTCTGGCTTGTATGGATAGCGAGCGTTGTCCTTAACTTCGACCACAAAAATCCGCCATGGAACAGAAACCTGATTAGCTGCCAGACCAGCACCGTTGGCAAAGTGCATTGTTTCAATAAGATTATCTATTAACGTTTGAACTTCTTCAGAATCTATTTGTTTAATAGTAACTTCTTTCGCAACTTGTCTTAATATGGGGTTTCCAATATTGGCAATTTCTAATCGCATTAGTCTTTTTTTACGTGTACTAATTGGATTGTATTTTATATCAATCTCCACGGTACTGACAAGTTCAACTGAATTAAGTGACAATCAATAGCATATAACCTGTTCAATCTTGGTCGGAACTTTATCTCAGCCGAGTATACTCGGTTACTAAGACAGTGTGCCTTTGCGTCTTCGCTACAGGTAATATCTGTTTAATTGAAATATGCCGAAGAATTTGTACCGTTCGAAAATCAACTTGCCAGTACCCTTGAGTAAGCTCTTTATATAGGGTAACTAGCTGAATTCTTAGAATATGAGAGAACCTCTGTAGAGATGTTCCACAGAAATCAGACTGTATGGCGGAGAAAGAGGTCATTCTCGCCTACATCCCAAAAGGGGGTATCGAGATCCATGGATTCCACGGCACCTGTGCATCCATGCACATTGGGATTCTCCACCCTCTTCTCGGATTCGAACCACTCAATAATAATCAAATACAGGGTCGCTGACCCTGTATTTGATTATTGGCGGAGAGAGAGGGATTGGCTGCGGTACATTCCCTGTACCTTGCCGCTTCACGGTCGCTACGCGCTCCAAATCGTCTATCCTGACGATTTGTCGAACCCAGCGAGCTTTCTCACACTCAAACCCCACAATTAAATAAAAGGACTATGAAAATCCTTTTATTTAATTTGGCGGTGGTTCTAGTCTGTAGCTAGCTCGTCTCTCGTAGAAATTCCCTGATACCTGGGAAAATACAGGGAATTTTACGATTCTTGGCCATAATAAAAACAGGAATATACTCTGAAACCGCCAAACCACGCGCATTCTAGCAGATCACATTTGCAAGTCGTCAAAATTAACAGGGAATTATCAGGGATAATCTACATGGCTACTCGTTTGCCATGCATAACAGTTTTTCACACAACACCATAAATGACTATAAGGACATATGAGGTTTTTGCGCCCTACAACCACTTAGGGAAGAATATTGATAGCGCTTTTAACCTCCTTTACTATGATGTTTGATCGCAAACTCGTGGATTTGATCTAAGAGGTCATTGTAGTCTGGAGACTCCTCAGCTACATAGTTGAAATTCTTGAATAGGCCGGTGAGACGTACGAAATAGTCACGTGCATCTTCTTTTGTTTTGAATTCATAGTCGTGAGAAACCAGGCTATAGACCTTGTTAAAGGTGAGTTGTTGACGTTCCAGCGAAACCGAAGCGTCGATGGGGTCGAATGCATCCTGTTGCAGATAGACCATATCGAGGAAAAGCGCCTTTTGATGTGTGATGAAATCCGTCATCGTCACCCCTTCCTCGCCGGTGACCTGCATCATTTGCAGAACTGCATCACCGCGACTAAGTAAATCCTGCATTTCGATAACGCGCGATGTCCAGCTGACTCCCATCTTCTCCTCAAACCATGCTGTCAGTTAAGGAAGTCAGCAACCCACAGCGGGCATTAGTATTTAAATAATTCACCAGTAAACCAAGATCCTTTTTAATATGTCCTACACTTGCTATATATAAAAGGTTTACGATAAACGAATTAAATTTTTAAAATCATGAACAAGAAGTATATAGAGGGGAGAATGTAAAGCAACGAGATTAATTTTACTTGGCCCACCGGGGGCAGGCAAAGGGACTCAGGCAAAAATGATCTGTGAAAAATACGGCATACCACAGATTTCTACAGGAGATATGTTAAGAGCCGCCGTCAGTGCCGGAACGCCTCTTGGAATTGAGGCAAAAAAAGTAATGGACGCTGGAGAATTAGTCTCAGATGACCTGATTTTACAGTTAGTTAAGGATCGTATCTCTGGAAATGATTGTACTTCAGGTTATTTACTTAATGGCTTTCCCAGAACAATCGCACAGGCAGAAGGAATGAAAAAGTTAGGGATTGATGTCGATTTTGTCGTCGAATTACAGGTTAATGATGAAGAAATTATTGAACGAATGAGTGGCAGACGCATTCATCCTGCATCAGGTCGTGTTTATCATGTGAAATTTAGCCCACCAAAGATAGAAAACCAGGATGATGAAACAGGTGAAGCACTAATTCAGCGTGATGATGATGCAGAAGACACTGTACGTAAACGTCTTGATGTTTATCATGAACAAACAGCACCATTAATAGATTATTACTCGACAAATAAAGATGAAAGATTAGAAACAGATCCGGTTTATGTTAGAACCAGTGGCTCTGGTGAACTTAAAGTTATAAGTGAGACTATTTTCAGTTTATTACAGTAAAAAATCTAATTGAACGCCGCTGTTCAATATATTGAGGAAAGGGGAGAAGGTAGCGATGTCTGAAATAAAAACATATCCAGTTCCAGAAGCCATTAAAAAGAATGCTCATATCAACAATGAGCAATATCTGGAAATGTACAAGCAATCATTAGAAAATCCAGATGAATTCTGGGCTGAACAAGCTGAAAAATTTGTCAGTTGGTTTAAACCATGGGACAAGGTTCAGTCAAAAGAATATACCGGCGAAATAAATATAAAGTGGTTCGAAGGTGCCAAGCTGAATGTTTCTTATAATTGCCTGGATAGACATCTAGAAACACGCGGTGATCAGGTTGCAATCATCTGGGAGGGTGATGATCCTGAAGAAGATCGGCAGATCACCTATAAGGAATTACATGAAGAGGTTTGTCGTTTTTCTAATGTTTTAAAATCACGCGGTGTAAAAAAAGGGGATAGGGTTTGTTTGTATTTGCCTATGATCCCTGAAGCGGCCGTAGCGATGTTGGCCTGTACTCGAATTGGCGCGGTTCATTCAATTGTCTTTGGTGGGTTCTCATCTGAGGCGCTTCGGGATCGTGTGAATGATTCGGATTGTAAGGTTGTGGTTACCAGTGACTACAGCTTACGAGGCAAGAAGCAAATTCCATTAAAGGCAAGTGCTGATAAAGGCCTGGCTGATTGTCCCAATGTGAATACCTGTATTGTGGTAAAACGTACCGGTGGCGATATTGACTGGAATGATGATAGGGATGTCTGGTATCACGAGGCAGTAGAAGCAGCGTCACCAGATTGCCCACCTGAAGAGATGGATGCAGAAGATCCTTTGTTTATTCTTTACACCTCGGGTTCTACAGGCAAACCTAAAGGTGTATTGCATACAACAGGTGGTTATTTATTGTATGCCGCAATGACACATAAATATGTGTTCGATTATCAGGAAGGTGAAGTCTATTGGTGTACGGCTGATATTGGCTGGGTAACCGGCCACACTTATATTGTTTATGGGCCATTATGCAATGGGGCAACGACCCTGATGTTTGAAGGCGTTCCGAACTATCCTGATGCCAGTCGTTTCTGGCAAATTGTCGACAAATGGAAAGTGAACTCATTTTATACTGCCCCCACTGCGATCCGCATGTTGATGGGCCAGGGTGATGAATTTTTAGAAAACACCGATCGTTCCAGCTTGCGGATCCTGGGTTCGGTGGGCGAACCAATTAATCCTGAGGCCTGGGAGTGGTATTACAACAAGGTTGGTCATGGTAAATGCCCCATCGTCGATACCTGGTGGCA
>SMVB01362141.1_pt1 | contig 11827 bp, 8 predicted proteins | sample 2456461 | NCBI WGS metagenome assembly SMVB01 (sample SAMN11095934, study PRJNA526329) | marine sediment metagenome | biome: Marine sediment; feature: Surficial sediment; material: Deep marine sediment; isolation source: Hadal surficial sediment | place: Pacific Ocean | collected 2014-05 | depth 0-1...
CGCCAACAGCAGTCCACCGATCACGCGCGATTCACGGTGCTTCGGTTGTAGGCCCACGAAGGAGAGTGCCAGTAGGACGACGTAGCCCATAACCCCGATGACGGACACTGGGACCGGCCCAAGCGTGGCATACTGGCTGGACTGCACGGTGGCACAGTCGCCCACACCACATACGATGGGGCCGCCCAGCCCCAGGTTGTGGGCGAAGAGGTAGAGCGCCACGAAGAAGCCTCCCATCGCCAGCACCGCCACGACCATACGATTCATGGGCGGCGCGGCCACTGCCGCCGCGCCGCCCACGTTCTGTGCTTCGTCGCTCACGCGTGCTCCGGGCGTGTCAGTTGCCCTCGCCGGCGTCCGCAGAGCGCCCGATCTTGTCCATCGCCTCTTGGATGCCCTGGAAGGTTCCGCTGGGAACCTGCAAGAACTCTCCGGGCCTGCCCACCATGATCGTCGGCGTCGAATTAACGCGCAGCTCGTAGCCCAGACGCATATTGGCCGACACCAGGTCGGCGTGGCGATCGCTCTTCACGCACCCTTCGAACTGGTCAACGTCCAAGCCAACGTCCTCACCGAAGCCCACGAAGTTTGCGATGGGGCTCGCCTCGAACTGCCACGAAGCCTGATTGCGGAAGAGCGCGTCGTGGAACTCCCAGAATCTGTCTTGATCCTGGGCGCAGCGCGCGGAGCGCGCGGCGAGGAAGGACGTCGGGTGAAGCGAAGGGATCGGGAAGTCGTAGAAGACGAACTTGGCCTTCCCGGTCTCGACCAGCAGCAGCTCGATCTGAGGCTTCACGCTGAGCGCGAAACTAGCGCAGCCCGGACACGCGAAATCACCGAACTCGATGATGGTAATCGGCGCGTCCTCGTCACCCTTCGTGACGCCTTGAGCCATTTCGGCCAGCAAGGTCAAGTCGTCGAGCCCCTCGACCTCGATCGGCTCCATCGCCGCGGCGCCCAGCGCCGAGCTGGTCACGGAATAGGTGACGGCACCGATTCCGATGACCGCGACGGCACCCAGAATCACATAGAACTTCGTCATGTCGGAGCCGCCCTCACGGGCCTTTCTCCGTTCTTCGCCTCTAGACACAGCCTACTCCGATGCTGGACCGCCCGCCCCGCGGCGAGGTCGGTACCGTGTGCAGTGCGCCCGTCGCACAGACCCATAGCTAATGGGTTTGGACCTTCAAGATGTTTGCGCGGTGGAGCGGGATCAAGCGATGAGATGTGACGGACTGGCTCAGGCCGTCAGAAGCGCAACAACCTCGTCGGTTGCGGAAAGATCCTCCAGCACATGATCCGCACCCGTCTCCGCAAGCTGACGAACGCTGAAGTGACCCGTCGCGACGGCAAGCGTACGCGTGCCCTCACGCTGCCCGCACGAAACGTCCCGAGGCGTGTCACCGACGACGATCGCGTCGCTCGGCTCGAGGGTCTCGCGCCAAGCTCGCCGCGCGCGTCCGAGCGCAATGGCCGGGAGTTCGTCCCGCTCCTCGTGGTCGGAGCCATAACTGCCGAGCTCGAAGTAACCCCACAATTCGGCCGATCTGAGCTTGAGCTCGGCACCCCCCACGATGTTACCGGTGAGCAGTCCGATGCCTATGTCCTCCATCTCGCTGAGCGCCGCAAGCAACTCACGCACGCCCGGTAGCACATTCACTGGACGATCGACCAGCTGGACCTCGAGCTTCTCGAGGTAGCGACCGAAAAGATCCGGCATACGCGACTCGACTCGGTCGCGGGCGCAGCCCGCGCCCTGCAAGAGCTCGCGCACGATCTGTGGATCGGTCTTGCCCGCGAAGCTCACTCCGTCGACATCACCCATCGTCCCGAACGTCTCGAGCATCGCCTCGCAGAACGCATCTTTCGCGGGCCCGCCGGAGATGAGCGTACCGTCGATGTCGAAAAGAACGACCCGGCGCACCCTCAGGCCAAACCGGCCAGTAGGCTCGGATCCAGGTTTCCGCCACTGACCACCACCGCGACCGCCCGGCCCTTTACGTCGACTGCCCCGGAGAGCAGCGCGGCGGTCGCTGCCGCGCCCGAGAATTCGACCACGAGCTTGCGGCGGCTCACGAGCCACGACGTGGCCTCCCGGATCGCGTCGTCGTCGACGGTGACGACATCGTCCATCAGGTCACGCGCGTGCTCGTACGTCAGCTCACCGGCGATCACGGGAGCCAACCCGTCCGCGATCGTGTCGATGTCCTCGAGTATCGCCGGATGACCCTCGTCGAGCGCCTTGCGCATCGAGGCAGCTCCCTTTGGCTCGACGCCGATGACCTGCGCACCCGGCAACATCCTCTTCACCGACGCCGCGATCCCGCTCGCGAGTCCTCCGCCACCGATGGGCGCCAACACCAGATCGACATCGGGCCACTCACGCGCGATCTCGAGGCCGACCGTTCCCTGTCCGGCGATAATGTGCCGGTGGTCGAACGGCGGCACGATCACCAGCCCTCGCTGCTCGGCGATCTCTTCGGCGCGCACCATTCGCTCGACAGAGGTCGTGCCTTCGTATTCAATCTCGGCGCCGAGCCGCTCGACCCCGTCACGCTTGACCTTGGGCGTGGTCGTGGGCATGACCACGACCACGTGCACGCCCCTGAGCTTGCCCGCGAGCGCCACCGCTTGGGCATGGTTGCCCGAGGAGTACGTGATGAGGCCCGACGCGACCTGATCGTTGGAGAGCTGGGACACGAAGTTGTGGGCACCCCGGATCTTGAACGATCCCGCACGTTGCAGATTCTCACACTTTAGGCGCACTTGCGCGCCGGTGGCGTCGGAGAGCCCATCCGCCGGAAGCAGAGGCGTCGACACAGCGATGCCGGCAAGTCGACGCGACGCGGCCTCGATCTCCGTCAAGCCGACGAGCCCCTCGCCCTGCACCACGTCGCTCACTCGTCTGTCTCACCCTCGTCGCTCGTCCCACCCTCGACATCTGTCCCGGCGTCCGGCTCGGCGTCAGCATCGGTCTCGGTACCGGCGTGGGCGTCTGTTTCGGTCTCGCCCTCGGGTCCAGCCTCCGTGGTCACCTCAGTCTCGCCGTTCTCCCCGTTCTCCTCGTCCTCGATGACGACACGCGCGACATCGACCACGATATCGCCTTTATCCAGGTTGACGAGCTTCACGCCCTGCGTCGCTCGGCCGATGAGCGAAATCTCGGCGACCCGCTGGCGGTTCACGACGCCGGCCTTCGTAATCACCATCAGCTGTTCGTCCTCTTGCACCGCCATGATGGCCACGACCTGCCCCGTCCTTTCCGATGTCTTGAGGTTGATAACCCCTGTGCCGCCACGCTTTTGCAAGCGGTATGCGTCTACGTTAGTCCTCTTCCCCATTCCGTTCTCGGAAACGACCAGCAGCGTGGAATCGGGCCGGACCACGACCATTCCGATAACCAGGTCGTCGCCGCGGAGCCTGAGCCCGCGCACGCCCGCGGTAGCACGCCCCATCAGACGCGCGTCGCCCTCGTTGAATCGGATCGCCATGCCCCCGCGACTCGCGAGAATGATCTCGTCATCACCCGCCGTAATCTGCACGTCGATCAGCTCGTCGCCCTCGCGGATGTTGATCGCGTTGAGACCCACCGCGCGCACGTTCCCATACGCGGATAACGCGCTCTTCTTCACCACGCCCAAGCGCGTGGAGAATATGAGGTGCTTGTCATCCGAGAACTCTCGGACCGGTACGACGGACGCGATGGCCTCATCGTCGGAGAGGTTGAGCAGGTTGACGATCGGCTTTCCGCGAGCGGTCCGACCGCCGACCGGAATCTCCCACACTTTGATCCAGTAGCACTGGCCGCGGCGCGTGAAGATCATGACGTAGTCGTGCGTGGACGCCACGAAGAGGTGTTCGACCCAATCCTCGTCCTTGGTATCCATGCCGCGCAGGCCTCGGCCACCACGGCGTTGGGCCCGGTACGTGTCGAGCGCGAGACGCTTGATGTAGCCCTGATGCGAGACCGTGAGAACCATGTCTTCCTCGACGATGAGGTCCTCGACGTCGAACAAGCCGACCGCTTCGATAATCTCGGTTCGACGGTCGTCGCCGTACTTTTCGGAAACCGTGCGTAGCTCGTCCTTGAGGATGTCCATACGCCGGTCCTCGGACTCCAAAATCTCGCGCAGGTCCTTGATCACGATGCGCACTTCGGCGAGCTCCTCATCGAGCTTGTCGATCTCGAGCCCGGTGAGGCGCGCGAGTCGCATATCCAGGATCGCCTTCACCTGACGCTCCGACAGCTCGAACGCCTCCTGCAACTGTTCCGAGGCCGCAGTCGTGTCTGCCGAGCCGCGGATGATCTTGATCACCTGGTCGATGTCGTCGACCGCGATCTTCAGACCCTCGAGGATGTGCTCGCGATCGAGCGCCTTGGCGATGTCGAACTCGCTCCGGCGCACGATGACCTCATGGCGGTGCTTCAAGAAGTGCTGAAGCATCTCGCGTAGCGGCATGACCTGCGGCTGACCATCGACCAGCGCGAGCATGATGGTTCCGAACGTCGACTGCATTTGCGTGTGCCGATACAGCCGGTTGAGAACCACCTGCGGGACGGAGCCCCTCTTCAACTCGATCACGATGCGCATGCCGTCGCGATCGGACTCGTCCCGCATGTCACGGATGTCTGGCAGCTTCTTGTCACGGACCAGCTGCGCGATATGCTCAACGAGCCTGGCTTTGTTGACCATGAACGGGAGCTCGGTGACCACTATGCGCTCGTAGTTCTCGTCGATCGGCTCGATGTCGGCGCGCGCGCGCATGATGATCCTGCCTCGACCCGTGCGATACGCGTCTCGGATGCCCTCACGCCCACAGACGAAACCGCCCGTCGGGAAGTCCGGGCCCTGGATGATCTGCTCGAGTTCCTCTTGCGGCAGATCGGGGTTGTCGATGAGCGCGATCGACGCTTCCACTACCTCACGTAGATTGTGCGGAGGAATGTTGGTCGCCATGCCGACGGCGATACCCGACGAGCCGTTGATGAGCAGGTTGGGGATGCGCGACGGCAGAACGGTGGGCTCGTTCTTGCTACCGTCGAAGTTCGGCTTGTAGTCGACGGTTTCCTTGTCGATGTCCGCCAGCAGCTCCATCGACAGATGAGTGAGTCGAGCCTCGGTGTAGCGATAAGCCGCGGCCGAGTCGCCATCGACCGAACCGAAGTTTCCCTGGCCGTCGACGAGCGGATAGCGCAGCGAGAAGTCCTGCACCATGCGCACCATCGAGTCGTAGACAGACGAGTCCCCGTGCGGGTGGTACTTACCCAGCACGTCGCCGACGACGGTCGCGCTCTTCTTGTACGCACGTCCGGGGCTCAGGCCGATCTCACCCATGGCGTAGAGGATGCGGCGATGAACCGGCTTGAGACCGTCCCTCACATCTGGCAGCGCGCGCTGCACGATGACGCTCATCGAGTAGTCGAGGAACGATTCGCGCATTTCGTCCTCCAGCAGGCGCGAAACAACCGTCTGTCCGCCCCCGCCGTCTCCGTCTCCGTCTCCGTCTCCGTCTCCGCCTACGAGCTCGAGCTCGTCACTCATTCGTCCGTCCTTCCAAGGGTTCAATCCGCCGGCTGGCGCCGACTAATACCGCCTCAGTACCGCACCGAGAGCCCGGTCCATTTGCACGCTTTGCACCGGCGCCTCGTGAGCCTTCGCCCCATGAACGTCGAGAGAATTCGATGTGCGACCCGCCTCTTCAGTCGTTCGGTGTCCCCACGACACACAGGACACGTGTCTCCCACCGCGCTCACCCTGCCCTCCGCACTCTCCAGAATCACTTGCGCCACACCGACCAAGAGTCCGATCGCGAGCAGCGATACACCGACAACGAACCGAGTCGGTGAAACCAAGTACTCGAATCCGTCCACTATCGACCGAACGCCAGACGACAACCGGACCAAAGTCAGGGAGGCCGCCTTCGTCGACAGCTCCAAGCCCAACACTACGAGCCCGGCCGCCAGGAATGGCGTGGTGCGCCGCACTAGCGGTCCGGGCCTACGGTCGTGCGGGGCTCAGAGAGGCAAAGCTCGTCGAGCAAGCGCTCGCTCCTGTCAGGCTCTAGGGGCGCTCGGGCGCGCTTCCTCCCGAGACTGTGAAAAATAACGCTTTTCGCCGCCCGAATCACGCCATTACGACGAAAGATTTCAGCTCCTCCAGACCGCCCTCCCGCAGCAGGCTCCGCAGCTGCTGCCGTGCGCCTTTCTGACCTACCGCGCCCAGGTGCAAGACGCCCCGTTCAGCCAATGCCTGCGCGGTATCCAAGACAGGAACATCGTGTATTCGCTGGCCGATTTTCCGTGGGTCGACTTCGGCGAATCCGAACAGCTCAACGCCTCGTTTCACGAGCTCCTTGGCGAGCGCTTTGCCCACTGGCCCGGCACCCCAGATCAAAGCACCCTCCGCGACCTCGGGGAAAGCCTCGAGCAGGTAGTGCACCTTGCAGCGCCGGAAGGCGTCGGGAGCGTATGTGGGATCTGTCCGGGACAGCCGACTCTCACCCTCACGCCAGCTCAAGAGCGTCTCCGGAACCACGCCCAGGCCGCCTCCGGCGTTCCACAGGCGGAAGAGGAGGTCGTAGTCCTCCGCCCACCCCCGGTCCTGGTATCCTCCAACGGCAGCGACCGCCTCCGCACGCATGAAGAACGTCGGGTGCGCGATCGGGCACTCGACGAAGATCTCACGGGCGACCTCGTCCGGCGTGGAGGTCGAATTGATCCACGCCTCGTACCGGAGCGCTCCACCACGGACCTGCTCACGAGGGAAGTACTCTACCCGGCATCCGCAGAGCACCAGATCGCTTCGTGCCTCCATCAGCTCGTATTGACGGGCGAAACGGGTTCGCTGCGACACGTCGTCGGAGTCCATGCGCGCGAGGTATCGTCCGCTCGCAGCCGCCCGCCCCGCCTCGAGCGCGGCGACGATGCCTTCGCGCGCCTGTTGAATCACGGTCACGCGCGCATCACGCGAAGCCCACGCCTCCAACTTCTCGTAGGTATCGTCCACGGAACCGTCGTCGACGGCGAGCACCTCGAATTCGGTGAAGGACTGCCCTTCGATCGATTCGATGGCCTCGTCGAGATGCGCGGCACCGTCGCGGACCGGGAGCAGCACCGAGAGGGGTGGGGCAGCTGTCATGGGCAATTAGCTTCAAGGGGCCCTACGGCGTAAGGCTAAGCGTAGCTACACACGGAAGTCCCAGCGATGACCGAGATCGAAGGCAGCGGCGGCGGAGCCGCCGGCAAGCTCTGGAGAAAGCACGGCGGCGGCTACTATGCCCTGCTCGCCGTCGGCACCTTCGTTTACCTCGAGGTCAGCGCTCTTACGGAGTCCTTCTTCGAGGCTGACCGGGTCAGGGACTTCGTCTCTTCCGAGATCCTCGAGGCAATCTTCACCTTCGGCATCAAGACCATCATCAACTCGTTCATCGCCGGCATCTGGCCTCTCGTCTGGATCAGAGGGATGGGGCTGACGCAGGCCGCGGCCTGGGCGGGAGGCGGCTACGTGGTGTGGGCGCTGATCCTGGCAATGTTGCTCGCCCGCCGAGAGAAGGAGTTCAAGAAGGAGTTGGGTCTCTAGACGCCGAGCACCTAGGCCAAGTACTTCCCGGTCACGCTCTCCGGCACGCTCGCGATGGCCTCAGGCCTCCCCATGGCAACGACCTCGCCACCCCTCCAACCCGCGCCGGGACCCAGGTCGATTACCCAATCCGCGACCTTGATGACGTCGAGATTGTGCTCGATGACGAGCACGGTGTTGCCTGCGTCGACGAGGCGGTAGAGCACGGACAGCAGCTTGCTCACGTCCTCTCCGGAGAGGCCGGTCGTCGGCTCGTCGAGGATGTAGAGCTTTCGCCCCTTTTTGCCGGCCGCGCGGGCGAACTCCCGTGCGATCTTCAGCCTCTGCGCCTCTCCGCCCGAAAGCGTGGTCGCGGCCTGGCCCAAGCGCAGATACCCGAGTCCGACTTGTTGGAGTTGCCAGAGCGTCTTACCGAGCTTGCGCTCGCGGATGAAGAAACGGATGGCCTCGTCGACCGTGAGGTCGAGCACGTCGGAGATGTGCTTGCCACGCACCTTCACATCGAGGATCTCCCTGCCGTATCGCGTGCCGCCACAGTCCTCGCACGCCACGTATACGTCAGCCATGAAGATCATCTCGATCTCGACCCTGCCGGCGCCCTTGCAGTGCTCGCAGCGACCGCCGCTCACGTTGAAGCTGAAGTGGCCCGGACCGTATCGTCGTTGCCTCGCCATGGGTTGGGCGGCGAAGAGCTTGCGGACCTCATCCCAGGCCTTGATATAGGTCACCGGATTCGAGCGTGGGGTTCGGCCAATGGGAGATTGATCGACGAGCACCACCGCGTCGAGATGGCTGAGTCCATCCAAAGCCTCATACTCCCCGACGAGTTCACCTAGGTGCTCCTTCGCCGAGGTCTCCCCGCCCAGCTCCCGCTCGGCGGCCCGGAAAAGCACGTCGTGAACGAGCGTGGACTTCCCGGAGCCCGAGACTCCCGTCACAACCGTCAGCGTGCCGAGCGGAATGTCCACGTCCACGCCCCGCAGGTTGTGGAGCCGTGCGCCTCTCAGCGTGAGACACGGGCCGTTCACGTCGCGGGCCCTCTCGGGGAGCGCGACGGAGGAGCGCCCTGACAGATACCGCCCCGTAGCGGTGTCCTCATCCGCCAGCGCCTCCGGCGGCCCCTCGTACACCACCTGCCCGCCCTGCTCCCCCGAGGCGGGTCCGAGCTCGACGACGTGATCCGCCGAAAGAATCGCCTGGGAGTCGTGCTCGACCACGACGACCGTGTTGCCCGCCGCACGGAGTTTGTGAAGGAGGCTGAGCAATGCTCCGGTGTCCTTGGGATGGAGCCCGATCGTCGGCTCGTCGAGCACGTACAGCGTGTCCACCAGCGCCGCGCCGAGTGAGTTCGCAAGGTTGATGCGCTGCGCCTCCCCACCGGAGAGCGTGCGCATCTGCCGGCTCAGCGTGAGGTATCCGAGGCCGACTTCGGCGAGAAACCCGACGCGTGAGCGAAGTTCGCGCACGATCGTCTCGGCGATCTGGGCTTCCATCTCGCTGAGCTCGAGGCCCTCGAGCCACGGACCGAAATCTTCCAGCGGAATATCCGCGACCTGTGAGATCGTATGCTCCCCGATGCGCACCAGAAGCGCTTCGGGCCGGATGCGCGCGCCCCCGCACTCTCGGCAATCCTTAGGACTCTGGTACTGTCGCAAGAAGACGCGGATGTACTGCTTGTAGCGCTTGTTCTCCTTCGAGACGAGAAACGGGATCACGCCTTTGAAGCCCTTGGTGCCGTAGAGCACGGCCTCCCTGAACTTCTCCGGCAGCTCCTGCCAGGGCGAGTAGTAGGAGACGTTCTCATCCATCGCGAAGTCCCTCAACCGGTCCCGCGCCCGCCGATAACGCGGCTTCGACCAGGGATCGACCGCACCTTCACCCAACGAGCGGCCAGGGTTCGGCACCACCAGTTCGGGATCGTAGTCGAGCGTGGCGCCAAACCCCGTGCACAGCTTGCACGTGCCGTACGGGCTGTTGAACGAGAACAGTTGCGGGGTCGGATCCAGAAACGTGACTTTGGGGTGATCCGGACAACGAAAGTGCTCGGAGAAGAGAAGGCGGTCCTGGAGTCCCTCGCCGGCAACGACCACGATCGAGTCCCCCTCTCCCTCGACGAAGCACGTGCCGAGCGAGTCGGCGAGCCGGTCCGACGCGTCACTCCCGACCTTGAGTCGGTCGACGACGACCAGCAGTTCTCGGGCCTCGGCGACGTCCACTCCGAGTGCTTCGGGGTCGGAAGCGTCCTCTCCGGAGATATCCAGCGATGCGCCGTCTGCGAGCAGGCGCATGAATCCCATGGCGCGCAGATTCGAGACCATGAGCTCGTGGGTGACCTGACTGCTGCGCGGAAGAGGGAACGTGACCTGGATGCGTGTCCCCGCGGGCAGCCGCAAGACGCGGTCGACGGCTTCGCTGACCGTGTCGGGACGGACCTGCCGGTCGCACTCGGGGCAATGCGTGCGCCCTACGCGTGACCAGAGCAGACGCAGGTAGTCGTACACCTCGGTCGCGGTGCCGACGGTGGAGCGGCTCGACTTGGTCGGGTTCTTTTGCTCGATGGCGACCGCTGGAGAGATGCCTTCCACGGAGTCCACATCGGGTTTCTCCATCCGCTCGAGAAACTGCTTGGCGTAGGTGGAAAGCGACTCCACGTACCGACGCTGCCCCTCGGCGAAGAGCGTGTCGAGCGCGAGCGAGCTCTTACCGGACCCGGACGGACCGGTGATCACCGTGAGCTGCCGCCTGGGCAGGTCCAGGTCGATGTTCTTGAGGTTGTGCTGGCGAGCTCCGCGGATGCGGATGTGGTCGTTCATGCCAAACGATATCACCGACGCCCACACCCAACAGGTCTTGACGCCCGCCGGGAGCCCGGACAGCTTTTTCGAGCCATGAAAAACATGATCCACGTCGCGCACCATCATCACCACGCGGCCCTCGCGGGCTGTGGAGGATTGGTGCGTACCTAGGACGTAGATCCAGGAAGCAGCAAGCCACCGCGGCCCGTCTTAGACGGGCCGCGGTTTTTTTTGGAGACGAACCGTGGCTCTGACTCATACAGATCAACGCATCCGCATCGCGCTGCCGAACAAGGGGCGCCTCTCCGAGCGCGCGCTCGAGCTCTTCGAGCAAGCCGGCCTAAAACCCGCGTTCAGGGTGAAGCGAGCGCTCGTGGCGTCGCTGGGCGATGACTTCCAGGCGATCTTCGTGCGCGCTGCGGACGTGCCCGAGTACCTCGCCGACGGCGCCGCCGACCTCGGAGTCACGGGCCTCGGTCTCGTAGAGGAAAGCGGCCGCAACGTCGCGCAGGTGCTCGATCTCGGTTTTGGCCGTTGTCGGATGGTCGTAGCCGTACGCGACGACTCGACTGCGAGCAGCGCGACAGATCTTCCCGCCGGCACGCGGGTGGCCACATCGTTCCCGCGCATAGCATCTCGATATTTCGAATCGATTGGAATTGCGATCGAGATCGCGCAGGTGTCGGGTTCAACGGAGATCGCGCCGCACTTGGGCGTCGCCGACGTCATCGTGGACCTGACCTCCACCGGCTCGACGTTGCGCGTGAACGGGCTCAGAGAGATCGAAACCATCCTCGACTCGTCCGCCCGCTTGATCGCTCGACGGGAATCGCTCGCCGACCCGTCGAAGCGGAGCGCAATCCAGGACCTGGCCACTGCGATCGAGTCGGTGCTGCGCGCACAGGAGAAGCGATACCTGATGGCCAACGTGCCGCGCGCCAAGCTCGACGAAGTGCGTAAGGTCATCCCAGGACTGTCGGGCCCGACGATCGTCGAGGTTCTGGACTCGAACACGTGGGTGGCCCGCGCACGCGGTGGTGGACGCCGACGCGGTGTACCAGACGATCGCCCGCCTGAAAGACCTGGGTGCCGAGGGAATCCTGGTCACTCGCATCGAGAGGTTGATGCCGTGAGCGACGCCCAGGGCGGTCTGAAGCTCTTCGCAGAGGGAGCACTCGGCGATCTGGACCCTGCCGTCCTCGAGCAGCTTCTCGAGCGCCGCCCAGGGGACGCGTCCAACGTATCGACTGTCGTGGAGCAATTGATCGTCGACGTGCGGAACCGGGGAGACGCCGCGCTGATGGAGATGGCAAAACGCTTCGACGGCGTCGAGCTGGCTGGTGTCGAAGTGCCCCGGGGGGAACCTGCGCCTCAAGAAGCTCGGTGAGGAGACCGCTGAGCTGGTCGCTGCGCTCGCGACGGGCGAGGTCGAGCAGGCGGTCGAAGAGGCCG
>SMVB01391374.1_pt1 | contig 11824 bp, 9 predicted proteins | sample 2456461 | NCBI WGS metagenome assembly SMVB01 (sample SAMN11095934, study PRJNA526329) | marine sediment metagenome | biome: Marine sediment; feature: Surficial sediment; material: Deep marine sediment; isolation source: Hadal surficial sediment | place: Pacific Ocean | collected 2014-05 | depth 0-1...
AGAAAAGAGGCCCAATGTCCGCAACGCGGGTGACCTGACCCCCTAGCAGGGTGCTGAGAAACTCCCGTTTTTCGAATAGTTTGTGAACCACGCAGTCCATGGCAAGAACCGGAAGCTTCGACGACGTGAGCGAGCCCAAGCTCCAACTCGATATGTAGCAACGCAACATCGATTGGTTCGAGAGGTATTTGAGGTCGGTGGCACGATGAAACTCGTGCACAGGTGGTTTTGTCGATCGAGCCGATGGCAAGCGGCTCTTGGCGGCGCAGCGGGCGTTCTGCCGCTGGCAGCCCGATCGCGACCAGCAGGCCGGTCGATGATCGGCGCCGACCGCCGCACTCGAGGGTTCTTGGCAGATGCGATCCTGCTTGGAGGCTTCGTCGGCCTACGGCCGAGTTGATAGTGTGCGGGCACGTCGACTACCGGCTCACCGAGGGTACCGCTCTTCCCGATCCTGCTCGTCAACTTCATCGGCACGCTCGGCTTCAGCATCGTCCTGCCGTTCCTCGTGGTGCTGGTCACCAGGCTCGGTGGCAATGCGCTCGTGTATGGCGGTATGGGCGCTACCTATTCGGCCTGCCAGCTGATCGGCGCGCCCGTTCTCGGCCGCTGGTCGGATCGCCACGGCAGTATCTTGCGGACAAAGCGGCATCGGGAAAGCGACGGCGATCGCCTTCGCCCGCGAGGGCGCCGTGACGGTTCTTGCAGCGCGGCGCGAGGAAACGCTCCGCGGTGTCGCCGAGGAGATCGAAGGTGCCGGCGGCAAGGCCTTTGTCGCCCCGGTCGACGTCTCATCGCCCGATCAGGTCCGCCGCATGGTCGCCGATGTCGTCGCCGAGTACGGCCGCATCGACATTCTCTTCAACAATGCGGGCACTTCGATGGTGGGCCGTATCGACGGCGAGGACTTCGTCGACAACACGCGAAAGATGTTCGAGATCGACTACCTCGGCACGGTTCAGGTGTTGAAGGAGGTTCTGCCGGTGATGAAGCGGCAACGCTCGGGCCACGTCATGAACATGTCGTCGGTGGTGGGACGGAAGGCCTTCCCCGGTTTCGGCGGTTATTCGAGCGTCATGTACGCACTGTCGGGCCTCACCGAGGCGCTCCGCCAGGAGCTACGGGGGACCGGGATCAACGTGTCGATCATCCATCCGGCGCTGACCCAGACTCCGCTGCTGTCGGCGGTCGACAGAGCCGACATGCCGCCGCCGTTTCGTAATCTGACCCCGATCCCGGTCGAGGACGTCGCCGCGGCGGTGCTCGACGGCGTCCACCACAACCGGTTGCGGACCGTTGTTTCGCTGCCGCCGAAAATGCTTCTGCTCGCCGACGCGATCTCGCCCCGGCTCGGCGACCTGATCGTCCGCCTCCTGGAGAACAAGCTGTTCGGCAGGTTGATCGGCTCCTACAAGGGATCGGTCTATCAGCACGAGACGGCGACTTGAAGCGTCGCGTGACCGCCGCCAGCGGTGCGCCGGTCATCGGTCTGTGCCGGTGACATTCGCCGCTCCGGCGAGCCAGAGCGCTGCACGCCGACCCTGGCGCATTCCGGTCACCGCGGACTTCGAGAAGGCAACGCCGTGGAGGCCGTTGCCGGCCAGGAACAAGCCCGGGACATGCTCGAGGGCGGCTTCGATGCGAGCCACGCGTGACGGGTGCTCGAGATCGTATTGCGGGATCGCGCGGCGCCAATTCGTCACTTCGGCGAACACCGGAGCAGAACTCAGCCCGAATATCCTCGCCAGCTCGTCGCGCACGAGCTCGACCAGGGCGGCGTCATCGAGCGCCGCAACCTCGGGATCCACGCTGCCGCCGAGCATCGCACGCACCAGCACGTGGCCTTCCGGGCTGCGTCCGGGAAAGAGCTGCGAATCCCAGATAGAACCGAGAATCCGGTAACCCTGGTCGCGGGGAATGAGCACGCCGAAGCCGGTCGGGAAGCTCGAGGCTGCTTGCGGCTTGAAACCCAACGACACCACGACGACCGGCGGTGTCGCGATCTCGCGCAACGCCGCCGCCACTTCGGGAGCGATGTCCGCCACCGCGTCGGCGTTCGCGAAAGCCTCCCCCGCCGCGATCACCGCGTTCGCTTCGATGGGAGCGGCATCGCCACCCACGAGCACACGGTAACGGGGCGATCCACGGTCGCTGCCTTTGTCCGCCATCGTGACGGTTCCGAGCGTCGCCGTGGCGGCTTCGAGCGTCGTCGTGACAGCTTCGATTCCTTTCACCCTGGCGTCGCATCGCACCGTGAACTCGTCACTGTCGGCGAGCGCCACCGCCACCGATTGCAATCCGTGCCGGAAGGAGACGAGCTTTCCTGATGGCCCATTGGAGAAACGCTGGTCGCGCGCGCGCTTCTTCCGGGTGGCGATCATGCCGCGGATCAGAGAGCCGTGGTCACGCTCTAGCGCCACCAGCCGCGGGAAGCAGGCGCTCACCGAGAGCCGGCGGGCATCGCCGGCGAAGACGCCGAGCACCATCGGCGCGATCAACTTGTCTGCCGCCTCGACTCCCAATCGACGTCGGGCAAAGTCCCAGATGCTCTCGGTCTCGGCGCGCTCCGGCGCGGCGCGCGGGATGAAAGGTTCCGCCATCATCCGCAGCAGGCCCGCGGGCCCGACGACCCCCGAGCGGGCGAACGCCAGCGGGTTCGCTTTCACCTCCCGGAGTCGTCCGTGCAACAAGTACCGACGCGCGGCAGCCTCGTTGGCCTCGATCTTTTCGTCGCCGATCCCGATCCGGGCCAACAGTTCGGCGAACTCCGGCTCGTTGTCGAGGTATCCAGCCGGGCCGGTTTCGACCAACCAGCCGTCGCGCTTGATGGTGCGCGCTTTGCCGCCGACGGTCGGGCTCGCCTCGAGCACGAGGATTTCGAGCCCGTCCGCGACCTCACCGCGATGGCGAGCGGCTTCGTGAGCCGCACAAAGGCCGGAGATTCCGGCGCCGATGATGACCAGGCGCTTCATCGGTCCACCGCTGTCCGCTGCGGGCGCATGAGGGCTACGGGGCACCTGCCGCGTCGCGCCTCCTCGACGATGGGCACGCCGTCGCCTGTGTCGGCGCTTCCAAACGTCAACGTGCCTACGATCAGGAGCACTAGACGGTTCGGCTGAAGACAGGCTTTTCCGGGTCCTGCTTCTCGCGCAGGTAGCGATCGAAGCACATCGCCAGGTTGCGGACGAAGAGCTCCCCGATCGGCGTGACTTCAATGGCGTCGGTGCCGACCTTGACCATGTCGTCGGCCTCGTGGGCGGCGAGCGCCGCGAGATCCTCGGCGAAGTACGCGCAAAAGTCGATCCCGTGACGGGCTTCGATGGCGGCGAACTCGACGCGGAAATTGCACATGAGCTCGTGGATGACGTCGCGCCGCACTTCGTCGTCGGGGCTGCGGGCGATACCGCGGTAGACGGGTAGCCGCCCGGAGTCGATCGCCTCCGCATAGCTGCTGAGTTTCTTCTCGTTCTGTACGTAGGAGCCCTGCACGTCGCCGATCGCCGAGATTCCCAGTCCGATCACGTCGGACGCCGGAATTACCGAGTAACCCTGGAAATTGCGTCGCAGACGGTGTTCCTGACGGGCTCGAAAGAGCTCGTCGTCGGGCCGCGCAAAGTGGTCCATGCCGATGGGCTCGTAGCCGGCATTCAGGAGCTTCTCGCGGGCGACGGCGAACAGCTCGAGCTTGAGGTCACGTCCCGGGAGGTCGTCCGGTGAGATCTTGTTCTGATGGGCGCGCATCCACGGAACGAGCGCAAACGAGTAGATCGCCAGCCGGTCGACACCCATGCTGATGACCTGTTCCACGGCCTCCGCGAACGACTCCGTGCTCTGCAGTGGGAGGCCGTAGATCAGGTCGACGTTGATCCCTCGAAATCCCTGGCCGCGGGCGTAGTCGATCAGCGCCCGGGTTTGTTGTGCCGACTGCACTCGATTCACTGCTTCTTGCACCCGCGGGGTGAAGTCCTGCACACCCATCGACACACGGTTGAAACCGTGCTCGGCGAGAACATCGAGATGTTCGAACGTCGTCACCCGGGGGTCGATCTCGACAGCAAGCTCGGCGTCATCGCGAGGTTCGAAGCGCTCGAACAGGAAGTCGAGGAGCTCGGCGAGGTCGTTCGGCCGGTGGTAGGTGGGCGTGCCTCCGCCGAGATGGAGTTGGGAGACCTGTCGCCGCCGCGCCAGGCGTTCTGCGACCAGATCGATTTCGCGGCGCAGCAGCTCGAGGTACGGGGTGGTCTTCTCGTAGTGCGGGGTGATGATGACGTGGCAGGCGCAGAACAGGCATTGTTCTGCACAAAACGGCAGGTGTACGTAGATTGATAGCGGCTCGTCCTCACGCTCGCCGGCAGCCGTGAGCAGGTCGGCATAAGCGTCGGCGTCCAGGCCTTCCTGGAACTCCACCGCGGTGGGGTAGCTCGTGTACCTCGGTCCTTGCCGGTCGTAGCGTCGCATCAGCTCGGTGGTCACCGCCGGCGAAAGCGGTCGAGCCGTAGCTCCTCCCGGATGCGTGTCGTTCGGTGCCATGTGCCTTTTGTCTATCCTCCGGCGCCGGCCGATGCGACGGCGCGACGATCTTCCTGCGCTTCGTCGTGAACGGCTGAGATCAGCGCCTCAACGCTCTCGATCGGGGTCTGCGGCAGGATTCCGTGTCCCAAGTTCACGATGTGGCCCTCTTGGGGGACGCCTTGCAACAACCGGCGCGTCGCCCGCGACGTCGGCTCGGCGCCGGCGAGCAGAACCGCCGGGTCGAGATTTCCCTGCAGGACCTTCTGCGGTCCCAACGCCTGGCGCAACGCGCCCAGATCGACCCGCCAGTCGACCGAGAAACCATCGGCCGGCAGGGAAATCATTCCTTCCAGCAGATGCGGCGCATTCTGCATGAACAGGATGCTGGGTACCCCGAGCTCGCCGACCCGCTCGAGCAGATTCTGCAAGTGTGGCTTCACCAGCGCCGACCAGTCCGCAAACGACAGCACGCCCGACCAGGTCTCGAAGATCTGGACGGCGTCCACGCCGGCTTCCACCTGCCCTCTCAAGTACGAAACAGACAGCTCGGTGAGCCGTTCGAGAAGGTCGCCCAGGACCCCCGGTTCGTCGGCGGCGAGCGCCCGCAACGCCGGAAAGTCGCGCACCCCGTGGCCTTGTACGAGGTAGGCCGCCAATGTCCAGGGTCCGCCGGTGAACCCGAGCAGCGGAACACGGTCGGCGAGCTCGTTCTTGACCGAACGAATCGTCTCCAGGACCGTTGGGGCGATCTCGTCCTGGTCTGGAACCGGCAAGGCGTGAATTGCGGCCGCCGACCGCAGCGGCTCATTGATCACCGGACCGGGAGCGAACTCGACGTCGATACCCAGCGCCCCGATCGGGCTCATGATGTCGGCGAAAATAATGGCGGCATCGAGCGGGAACCGCTCGATCGGCATGAGCGTAACTTCGGTCGCCAAATCGGGGCGGGAGCACAACTCTTCGAACGAGAAGCGCTCGCGAAGCTCCCGGTACTCGGGGAGGTAACGGCCCGCTTGTCGCATGATCCACAGCGGCCTGCGTTCCGTGTTCTGGCCGCGAAACGTGCGCAACAGAAGGTCGTTCATGACGGTCCCATCTGAGCGAGAGCAGCCGCGACCCTGTCGCAGAAGCGCTCGAGGTGTTGCTCTTCGTGGGCCAACGACAGGAATCCCACCTCGTAGCTCGATGGCGCCAAGTACACGCCATTCTCGAGCATGAAGTGGAAGAAGCGACGGTAGCGTCCGGCGGCACGTGGGTCTATTGCATCGGCGCTGCGTGGCGCCTCTCCGCCCTGGAACGCCAGCCAGAAGATCGAAGCGCAGCGCACCAGCTGAATCGGTGTCTTTGACGCTGCCAAGATCGGCATCAGCATGGTCTCGAGCTTCTCGCCGGCGGCCTCCAGTTTTTGCCAACCTCGCTCGCGCTCGAGTATGCGAAGGGTCTCGAGGCCGGCTGCCATCGCCACCGGGTTGCCCGAAAGCGTCCCCGCCTGGTACACCGGCCCGTCGGGGGCCAGGTAGTCCATGATGTCCGCGGCCCCGCCGAACCCGCCCACCGGAAGCCCGCCGCCGATTACCTTGCCGAAGGTGGCGAGGTCGGGCGTGATGCCGAACAGCTCCGCGGCTCCGCCCGGCCCGACCCGAAAGCCGCTGATGACCTCGTCGAAGAGCAGCAGCGTGCCTCGCTGCCGGGTGAGATCGCGCAGCGCCCCGAGGAAAGCCGCACGCTGAAGGAGCAAACCGTTGTTGGCCGGTATCGGTTCGACGATGACCGCCGCGATGTTGTCGCCCTCCCGGCGGAAAAGGGTCTCGAGCGCCTCTTCGTCGTCGAGCGGTAGGACGCAGGTCTGCGCGGCGAACGATTCGGGGACGCCCGCTGAGTCGGGCCGGCCGAATGTCGCCGAGCCGGAGCCGGCGGCGACCAGCAGATGGTCGGCGTGGCCGTGATAGCAACCCGAGAACTTCACGATCAAGTCTCGGCCGGTGGCGCCGCGCGCCAAACGAATCGCGCTCATCGTTGCTTCGGTCCCCGAGGAAACAAAGCGGACCTTTTCGAGCCCCGGGTACAGTGACGTCACCGTTTCTGCGAGCTCGATCTCGACCTCGCAGAGCGCGCCGTACGTGGTGCCCCGCTCGGCAGCCCGGCGGACCGCTTCGACGATCGCAGGGTGAGCGTGGCCGAGAATCAGCGGGCCCCAAGAACAGACGAAATCGATGTAGCTGCGGCCGTCCACATCCTCGATGAGGGCGCCGCTACCCGACCGGATCACCAGAGGCTCACCGCCGACGGCGCGAAACGCCCGCACCGGAGAGTTCACCCCGCCGGGGATCCGCCGCTTTGCACGCTCGAACCACGCGGCTGACATTGCCCCCGGCGCGGGCGCGGCTGACTCGGTTGCGCCAGATCCGGTGGCGGGCGGGGCTCCTTTCTTCATAGCCATCCTTGCTGGAGCGCATCGCGTGCGTGGTAGGTGATGATCAGGTCGGCTCCGGCTCGAACCATGGCGCCCAGGTTCTCGCGCACCACGGCTGCTTCGTCCAACCAGCCGCGCTCCGCCGCCGCCTTCACGGCGGAGTACTCGCCCGAGACGTTGTACGTGGCCAGGGGCAAGCTGGTTGCTTCGCGCACCGCACGGACGACGTCGAGGTAGGCGAGAGCCGGCTTGACCATCAGCATGTCGGCCCCTTCCTGCTCGTCGAGGCGAGCCTCGCGGATGGCCTCGCGAACGTTGGCCGGGTCCATCTGGTACGCCTTGCGGTCGCCGGCAGCAGGGGTCGACTCGGCGGCATCGCGGAACGGACCGTAGTAGGCCGACGCGTACTTGACCGCGTACGACAGGATCCCGACGTCGGTACGGCCGGCTTCGTCGAGCCCTTCGCGGATGGCGGCCACTCGCCCGTCCATCATGTCGGACGGGGCGACCAGGTCAGCCCCTGCTTCGGCGTGCGCCAGCGCCGTCTCCCGCAGCAAGGGCAGCGTCTCATCGTTGATCACCTTGCCGTCGCGCAACACCCCACAATGCCCATGCGACGTGTAGGCGCACAGGCACACGTCGGTGATCACGACGATGTCGTCGCCGAGTTGCTGTTTGAGAGCGGTAACGGCGCGGGCGACCGCGCTGTCCGGCGAGCTCGCCGGTGTCCCTCGTTCATCCTTCGATCCATCGGGTGGCGTTCCGAACAGGAGCACGGCGCGAATACCGAGCTCGGCGTCGGCGAGCACGCGTTGCACCAGATCCTCGATCCCATATCTCGAGATCCCGGGCATCGACTCGATGGGGTCCTCGGCCCGATCCGTGGGAAGAACGAAATGCGGCATGATGAGCTGCTCGGCGGAGACGCGATGCTCACGCACCAGAGCTCGCAGCCGCTCTGTAACGCGGAGCCGTCGAGGGCGGCTGATGAGCGGTGCGGGAACTTCTCGGGAATCGATGGTCATGGGATCGCCTCGATCATGCCTTCGAGATCACGTGCGGCCGCCTCGCCAGCGACTCGCAAACCGGCTTCGCGCGCGGCACGGGTGGTCGAAGGTCCGATGGTAATGATGGGAACGCTCTCCGGAACGTCGGCCCGCGCCAACAGGCCGGTGACCGCCGAAGGGCTCGCCAGGAAGATCGCGTCGACCTCCATGCTGGCGATGTCCTGGCGCGGCTCCTCGGCCGCCGCCACGACCGTTCGGTATACGGCAACGTGCGACACGGCGATGCCCAAGGGCTCGAGCGTCCTTTCGAGATCACGGCTCGACGTTTCGGCCCCGGCGGCGACCACTCGGATCGATCGAGGATCGGCGTCGGCCAGGCGTTCCGCGAGGCTCTCGGCAAGGGTGCGGGCGGTGCCGCCCGGCCCGATGAGATCAACGTGGCCAAGCTCCCGCTCGGCGGCGTCCGCAGTGGTCCTTCCCACTGCGGCGATCGAGACGCGTACCACCGATTGCGGCCCGGCGAGCGCTGCAACGCCGCGCACACCGCGCACCGAGGAGACGACGAGCCAGTCGGCGTCGCCCAGAACAGCTACGAGCTTGGCGGCCGTTGCCTGGTCACGGATGGGCTGGCCTTCGATACACGGAAACACCACGGCGCGGCCCCCCCGTGCGGCAAGTCGGTGAGCCCAGAGCTCGGCATCCTCGCGCGCCCGGGTCAGCAGCACGGTGAGCCCATCGACCTTGCCCACGATCATGCCTCCGCACCGGCGCCATCGGTGAGCGCCGTGCACAGCTTGTCCGAGAGCCGCGCCCAGAGGCGCGCGGCCAGCTCTTCGGGATTCTCTCCCTGGCCGCTTTCCCGTACGAGCAGACCGTCGGATTCGATGACCGATACGAGCTCTAAGTTGTCTCCATCGAGCCGTCGGCACCAGGCGCCGAACGGCAAGTCGCAGCCGCCGTCAACGAGCCGTAGGAGCTCACGCTCCGCCCGCACGGGGATGGCCGCGTGGACGTCGTGCAGCGGAGCGACAGCGTTGACCACCCGATCTCCCTCCCGGCACTGGAGAGCAAGGGCTCCTTGTGCGGGTGCCGGCACGAAGACAACGGGGTCGAGGCGCAGGCTCACGAGGCGGTCCAAGCCCGGGTCGGAGGCGTTCTGCTCGCGTTCGAGTCGTGTCAAGCCCGCGGCAGCCAGGACGATTGCGTCGTAGAGGCCCTCGCGGAGCTTGGCCAGGCGGGTGGGCACGTTGCCGCGGATGGGCTCGATTCTCACATCGGGGCGCAGCGACCGCAGCAGGGCGCGGCGCCGCTCGGAGGCGGTGCCGACGACGGCATTTTCCTTCAGCGGAAGGTCGAGCCCGAGCTCCGCACCCGGGGGGCCGGGCCCCGCAAGCTGATCATCGGCGCGCATGATCAAGCAATCTTCCGGGTCGAGCCGCTCGGGCATCGCCGCAACCACCAAGCCTTCGGGACTCCGTGAGGGGAGGTCTTTGTAGCTGTGCACGGCCAGATCTATCTTCGCGTCGAGAAGAGCCGCTTCGATCTCGCGAACGAAAACTCCTGGGGTGCCAATCTCCGAGAAGCGCCGATCTTGGTCGCGATCGCCGGTCGTCTCGACGATGATGATTTCGGTGGTGTGTCCCAGATCAGCGAGGGTCCGAGCCACGCCGTTCGTCTGCGCGAGCGCCAGGGCGGAGCCACGTGAGCCGATGCGGATCTTCACAGCGTCCCTCGTTCGGCATCGAGCTCCGCGTCACTTTCTCCGGACGGCAACCGGGGGCCGTCTTCGGCCGCCAGCTTATGCTGGAACTCGGCCCCGAGGAACTCGTCGACATCAGCGAAAAACGTCTCGGCGACGTCCAGCCCCTTGTCGCGAACGATCGCCCGCATCCCCACGAGCGGCACGTGGGCAAGCCGCCGCGCCAATACCTGAGCCCAACGGGCCACCACCTCGCGGTCATCCTGGCTCAACGTTGACAGGTCCTTGCGGAACAAACGCTCGAGCGCAATTCGGGTGGTTTCCTGGTACTTCCGCTGTATCGCCACCAACATCGGCGATAGCGCCTTGTCGGCCAGCTGGCCGCGCAGGTCGGCCAGTGCCCGATCGACCATCGCCCGGGCATCGGCGGCGGCGTCAGCGCGCTGTTCGCTGTGTTTCCGGCTCTCCTCGACGATGTCATCAATGCCGATCCGCTCGACGCCCGCCGCGGCGGCATCGGCGGCAGCGACATCCGGTGGATTCGCCATGTCGATGATCAACGGTGGGCGACCGGAAGGCGAGCGCGCAGCCAGCCGTTCGAGATCAGCGAGCGTGATCACCGGGTCGGGCGCGGCCGTCGCTGTGACCACGACTTCGATCTCGTCGGTGCCTCCGCCGAGCGCTTCGAGCGGGCGCGCCGTCCCGCCGACGCGGGCCGCGAGCTCGGCAGCGGGCTCGAGCGAGCGGTTGAAAACGATGATCTCGATTCCTTCTCGGGCGAGCGTCACGGCGCATCGCTCCGTCATCGGCGATACACCGACAATACCGAGAGCGGATGGAGTCTCGGCCAGGCGCTCGCGAGCGCGCAGGATGGCGACCTCGGCCAGCGAGACCTTGCCCTTGCCGATTCTGGTGTTTCCGTGGATCCGTCGAGCCGTCTTGGCGGCTTCCTCGAACACCCACTCGAGTCGCGGTCCGACCAGGCCGAGGGCCCGCGAAAGCTCCAGCGATTCGCGCATCTGTCCACGAATCTCGGTTTCGCCGATCATCGCCGAATCCAAGCCGGCGGCAACGTGGAAGACATGCTCCACCGCGCCTTCGCCCACCCACGCCGTCATGGCGCGTTCCGACTCACCCACCGTGGGGGTTCGCCCGGTGATCGCCGCATAGATCCGGGGGCGGCAAGCGCTGGCGTGGCCGCTCTCGTCGACGACGTACACCACTTCAACCCGGTTGCACGTCGCCAGGTACACGACCTCCTGTAGGCCGGCGCTGGTGGCGATCTCTTGAATCGCCTGCGGCCGCTCGTCGACGGGGATGGTGAAGCGGGCTACCGCGTCGTTACTTTGGCGGCGCCAACTCACACCTGCTATGCCGATTCTGTCCATGTGTCCTCGAAGGGGGCCGAACGCCGCGGAGTCCGCGCCGGAATCGACGCGCCCCTTGTCGTCAGACGCCCTGGCGCCCGCTCGCTTCGCAACCCGTTGAGAAATCCGAGCTTCTGATGGGTACCCGAACAAGCTACGCGGAGCGCCGCCTCGAGTTGTCACGGATTTGTCACAGCATTCGCGGGAACACCCCGTTGAAAAACGCCGGCTACCGGTTGGGGAACGCGGTCCGCACAAGAGCGGCAAGCAGCGCCGGATGATCCTCGGGCGCGTCGACCCGGATGAAGGTGTCGCCTCCGGCTTCCTCGAATAGTTTGCGACCCTTGACGCCGATCTCCTCGATGGTTTCGAGGCCGTCGGTCAGAAACCCGGGCGCCACCACCGCGAGACTACGGATGCCTCTCCGCGGCAGCTCGACGAGGAGTTCGGCGGTTGTCGGCTTCAGCCATGGCTCGGGACCGAACTTCGACTGATAGCAATGGGTAGCGCGTCCCGGGTCCCGGTCGAGGGCCCTCAGGAGTGCATCGGTCGTGGCCAGACAGTCGGCACTGTACTGTTTCCGCTCGCGGCGGTCGTAGCGGGTCGGAATTCCGTGGTACGAAAGCAAGAGGTGCTCCGGTTCGACCCCGGCCTCCGCGAATGCGGCGCGGCAACGATCGGCCAAGGCGTCGATGAATCCGGGATCATCCGCTGGCAACGTTACTTTGCGGACATTGGCCGGAACTCCTGCTGCGAGCGCGACCCGATCCGCCTCGAGAAACACCGACCCGGTCGTCGAGCTGGTCCGGTGCGCGAACAGCGGAAG
>SMVB01106808.1_pt1 | contig 11822 bp, 6 predicted proteins | sample 2456461 | NCBI WGS metagenome assembly SMVB01 (sample SAMN11095934, study PRJNA526329) | marine sediment metagenome | biome: Marine sediment; feature: Surficial sediment; material: Deep marine sediment; isolation source: Hadal surficial sediment | place: Pacific Ocean | collected 2014-05 | depth 0-1...
CCCACGGCCAGGCCGCCCAGTTTGATGGCGTCGAATAATTGCGCATCGCTACGTGTTTCCAGGTAGTCCGTTTTGGTGTGGTCGCGCGGAGGCACCGTCAGAAACCGGGCATTGATGCCATCGCCTTTGCCCTTCAGGCCATGGCATTGTGCGCAGTAAAACTGGTACGTGTCGCGTGTTTGCCGGGTGACCGGTTGCGCCGGGACAGATGGATTTCCCGGTTCAGCGGGGGCGGATGCCCCCGGCGGGGCCGACGTGGGCTCCGGATCGCAGGCCCACATTCCTGACATCAATATCAGGACGATGGTTAACGCCATCATGCGCTTTCCTGGTCCGTTGCCCCTTGTGCGATCAATAAAACGAACCATCAGTTTTTATTTCCGCTTTCTTTTTTGTGGGACGCAATGTATCGGGTCAGGTTGAGCAAGGTTTCCTCATCAAATTGATACACTGGCATGTGTCCTTTTTTCAAAAATATTTTGGGTTGTTGCAACCACAGGTAAACCCACTCCGCCTGCAGGCGGTTGCCGGCATCGATCAGCGAAGGACCGGAAACCCCGCCTCTCGGTTGCCGCGCCAGATTGTAGCTTTCGTGGCAGGCGATGCAACTGTAGTCTCGCTCGAACAAAATTTTGATTCGCCCTTTCTTGCCCTTGGAGAGCGGAGTGGTGGCGAGCGCAACGGTTTCAAGATCTGGAAGTTTCAGGGTCATGAGGGCGGCGGCCAGAGTTGCCGCGTCTTTTGGTTTGAGAACCGGATGTGGCCCGGTGAATTCCGGTTGACCCTGCAAAAATCCCGGATCGCGGGTGTGCCCCGCTTGGCGGATCACAGTGGGCCGTTGCAGGTACTCCACCAGCCAGTCCTGCTGAAACTTATTGCCTGCGTAAAAAAGATCGGGAGCGGTGCCCTCCGGTTGATTCGGGGAAAACCGGTGGCAGGCGGCGCATCCCTCGGCCTTGGCCCAGGCCGGTGTGGTTTGCAAGGCGGGTTCCGCCCACAGACTTTGGCCCCACAGTCCCCAACAAATCAAAATCATTCCGCATAATTTTTTTGGAGCATTCATAAATCAGAAAATGAGGGTCATTAAAAGTGCCGCTCAATGGTTGGCATCGTCATTGTTGGGAAATATGGAATTGAAAAAATTTCTTAAAGGTGAATTCACCGGCTCGTCAGAATTATCCTCACCGAATAGTGTTGATGCCGGTTGCCTTGGCGTTGTTCGGGATATTTCAGGAACCATCGGTTCTACCGGGGCCACCGGTATTTTCGGTGCCACTGGCGTTGGCGCCACGGCGGGTTCCGGCAAGTCCATGGCCCCCACCGGATCCGAAGGAGTCGGCTCGGTAGCAATGGGTTTTTGCCTGAGAGTGAAATGGCTTTTATCCAGGTCGTAATAAAGCTCCTCATTCAAGAGCGGAGAATCGAATTTTTTTTCATTGATCTTGTGGTTCGCATCGTAGGGGAAAACATTGCGTCGCAACAGCCGCGAAAAGTTTCTTTGCCGGAGGTCGAGATAACGGTAGGCCTTGTAGCGTCTGCCGATTTTACTGAGTGATTGGATTTCCCGTGACGTCAAAAATCTTGTTTTCTTGCCCGGCATGGCATTCTGGATGGGTCGCCCATCGGCGGAAACCATTTGCTTGATTTGAAATTCAGGAAGCAGTCGGTTGGTGGATTTCAGAGCCCGCAAAAACTGCTTGCCGTCTGTCACGTTTTCCAAATTGGGGTCGCCCAGTCCAGCCGTCAGCGCATTCATGTGACAACTCTCGCAGGGACGGGCGACAGTGCGGATGGTGTGGGGGCTATGCGGCACCATCACCAAGCCTGGCCGGCCATTTTGGGAAAAGGGAACTCGCGCTCGCTTCGAGACGGAACTGGACGAATTGGTATTGTCCGTGATGAAATATTGGTAACGCGGCTTCATGATGGAGATCCGCCCGCGTTTGTTTTTACCGAGAATCATGGTGTCCCAGCCGGATTCGGTGAATACCGTCCGCCAAAATCCCGGTGTCCATTTGCCGGCGATGCCGTTGGCGGTTTCCTGGGCCGTTGGCCATAGCAACATGCCTGGGTTCTGCACGTTTTCGGTTCGGGAGTCGATCATGATTTGTTGCAGAACCGGGTCGGCAAAATTCCAGTCCTGCCAGTTTTCCATGTTGGCGTCCGGTTCGGCGATCGCGTGCAATCCCCATTCGCTGGCCGACCAGCGGGCGTGGCAGGCCGAGCACTCGACGGCGATCATGTGTTTCGCCACTTGATGCGCCAGCGGCATTCTCTTTAAATTTTTCAGTACCGGAATTTCATGCGGTTTTCCGCTGACCTTGGAATACAAGATCCATTTTCCCTGGTCATACAGCACATGCGGCAGGGGTTGCCCGGTCGGGCCGGCCATGACCGTGTCTCCCATCTTGATTTTTTTTGCCAGGTTTGGGTTCAGTTTATTTTTGGTGAGCAATACCTCCGCCCGTGGATCGGCTTCCACCAGCATGTACCCTTCCGGGCCTTTGGAGTTGGACCCGTGGCAGGTTTCGCACCGGACCTGGACCGCATCATGAAGCGTGGGATATTGATTGGCATCCGCTTTTATTTCTTCGATGCCGTGGCAGTCGATGCAGTGCATGCCTTTTTCCCGATGAATATCCGGCAGTAGAAACTCATGTTTTCTGCCGTACAGCACCGGGTCGTTGCCTTCCACCTGCGACCTGAAGGGCTTGGGCCGCGCGGGCAATCCGAACAGACCTTCGAACTCGTTGCCCACACCGTTGTTGTTGTGGCAATGCTCGCATTGGACGCTGGGCACCGCCACGGTGAATCTATGCACCAAGGGATAGCCCCTTTTATTGTTCAGAGAATTGGCGGCATACTTCGCGGTGAAACGATCGGAAATGTTCCCGCCTTTTTTTTGCAGGACACTTTGAATGGCCCGGTCGCGCGTCAAGGTGGTGCCGTCATTGGTATAAATCATATGGCAGGAGGCGCACCCGGTGGCACGGAAATCGCCCGGCCGGTGCGGAGCGGCTGAGGAGACGTGGCACCGCAGGCATTTTTTATTCAGAAAATCGTCCACCGGGTGATCCTGGCTGACATAAGTCCAGGGCGGAGTTTTGAGATTTTCTTCAGTGGCGGACCCTCGACGGTCTTTAGGTTTGGGATTGACTTTCTGGATTTTCGGTTGTTTCAGGGGTGGCGCTCCCCATGCCTGGCGGGTCATTTCAATCATTCCCCGGCCCGTGGCCATCAACGACTTGTTGACCTTTTCAATTTGATCGGCGTGGCATTTGCCACAAGTCCGGGGCGCGTGTTCATAATCCGATGGATTGCTGATCATCCCACGGTGAGCCGTCTCAATGGTTTTGCCATCCCGTTTTCCGCGGTGGCACTGGGTGCAGGAAAATTTATGATTCTCGCTGATTTCAGAAATGCCGCGGTGGCACACCAGGCAACCACCCTCCTTGTTGACCAGACGAATATGGCCAAAAACATCCCCTAAAGTGAAGTTGGAATTCCTGTAAAATTTTTCGATGAACCCCTTCGAGTCCTTGTAGGAATTGAAACGGATGCCGTCGATCGTGGTCCCCGGTTTCAATACCTCCCGGGCATCGGCCTGGTAGCCCCGAACGAAAAAAAACGGATCGCGAAAATCATCAGCGTCGATTTGCTGTTCTCCCTGCCGGGGAGGTATGTCCACAAAACGTTTTTCAAAATCCTCCAATGCCTGCGGAGTGCGGGCGGGCGCGTCCGTAAACATTTCCCCGCGCTCACTCCCCTGAGGATCGTCCGGCAATCCTTGCGCCTGGATAACGGGCAGGATTAACAAGATCAAGCCGATGATTCCCGCACCGGGGATCAAGTATCTATAGGGGAAAGCCTTCATGGGGACGGATCATCTCTTGTTTAAAATTTTGTTGCGCAATCGGCGGTGCTTCACTAGTTTTTCAAACTTATAACTTTTATTAATATCTTTGTAAATCCGGTCAGAATCCCGCCGGTGACAGGGCAGGCAATTACTCACTTTGAGAATCCGGGTGATTTCCTGCTGGTTGAGCAACCGCGCCCGGCCCTGACTGACTCCGGCGATGGATTGGCCTTGCGGACTGACCTTGGCCAGCGGACTTTGTTTCGACTTGCCAGAGACCCGGTCGGACAATATCACAGGTGCCATGAAATCTCTTTTACCCGATGTGGTTTTGCCGATTTTTAAATCCCCGTCGCCCAGGCCCAACGCTCGCGGCGAAAAGTGACAGCTGGTGCAGGACCGGGTTTTTGCACCGACCGAATGCGGAGCCGTCGCGTGTGCCGCCTGCGAGCCGGAATATCCCAACGGGTTGACGAATTGCCATTCCTTATACTGGCCCAGAGCATCGCCATTTTTATCGATCACTGATAAAGGATGGCCCTTGGCGTCCAACACCGTCAGGGTGTGGGCGTTGGGGGTGGTCATGGGGGTCACCCGGCCGCGTGGCCCCACCATCAATAGGGGCTCCTCCACTTCCATGGCAGGCCGGCCATGAGTCCAGTCCCCCGCGCCTGAAAAATTTCCAGCGGATGAAGAAGCGATCGAAGCTTTAAAGAAAGCATCGCAACCGGCGCATTTTGGCACCCATTGGGAATGGCACGCCGTGCAGGCCAGCCGGCTTTGATGTTGCGGGATGCGGTGTCCATACTTGGAATTTTTGACCAATGGCGTGATGAATTTTTTCCCGGTCCGTTTGCTCAACGTCACAATTTTGCCGCCCAGCATCTTGACGTTAGTCAATTTATTGTGGCGCGCTGACAGCACCATTTTGTCGCCCAGCGTATTGGTGAATCCCTGGTAATGCCTGGCCAGGCGGATCACCCGGTCTTCCGGGTCGGTGATTTCGGCAACGGTTGGCAAGGACTCGCTGTCGCCGTGACAGGTTTCGCAACGAATTTCTACGGCCTGATATTGCCGGGAGTAAATATTTCCGTCCCCCATGATATCAAACTGCGTATGGCAGTCAATACACTCCATGCCGCGTGCCAAATGCACGTCCGTTTTTATCAAGCCCCGGCCCGGCCATGGGACGGCTGGGGTTTTATTGAGTTTTGTGGGACTGCCATGAGATGAAAGAGCCAGCGATTTGTGGCATTGCAGGCAAAGCCCCTGCGCCGGCAAAGCCGTCATGCGGTGGAATGCGGCGTGGCCCGGTTCGGCTTTTGATATGGTCGCGTCGTTGCCTTGGTAGCGTCCCGCCGCGTTGTAGGTGAAATGGCAGGCGGCGCATCCTTGCGAACGATATTCGCCCGGCGGCGGCGGGGAATCCAGGTGACATTGAAAACAAACCTTGCGGAGGAGACTGTCGCCGATGTGTTTGGAAATTTGTAGCGGACCGGAGCCGGGATGCATGGCGCGCTCCTGTTTTAAGCTCAGGGGTGAAAAAAACGGCAAGGCGCGCAGGTGCGATAAAGCGCCCCGCGATTCCGGAATGGACCGGTCCTGATCCACCACCGCGTGAACTCCGTATTTGGCGCGGGCCTGGGTTTGACCCGCCCATTGAAACCGCAGGCCGGCAATCATTCCCGCCAGGGTTCCCATCATGGATTTCCGCACGCGCGCCACATGGTTGCGGTCCTCCCGCTCAAACCCGGCATGGCATTGGGATTGCCCGCAACTGCGGGCGGCGACTCGCAAGGACGAAGGATTGCGTTTTCCGGTGCCGGCGGCAGGGTCGTGAATCAGCGTGGCATGGGCGCGGTCCTTATCGCGTGCCAGGGCTTCGCCGCCATGGCAAACCGTGCAACCCAGACTCAAGGGATGGGAGGCGCTGATCTCCTCAATGCCGTTGTGGCAGAGCCGGCAGTTTTCCTGCCTGGCTTCCCGCTGGCGGACGTCAGGCTTCTGAAATGGGAGGGGAGGATCGGGCGCGGTTTTGGCAGAGGGCGATGCGTCTTCGCTAATGATTCCTTTGGAGGGCAGGGGGGTGGCTGTCTCCCGTTCGGCTTGCCAGGAAAGGGGAGACCCGATGGCCGGGCTGGTCGCCGCAATCCCAACGCTCGCCACCACCAGTATTCCATAAACCGCCGACCGCAGGTAGGCCGACCGCAGGTACGCTGATCGCAGGTTTGGCCGCCGCAGGTTTGGCCGCCGCAGGTTGATTCTAGACACAGATTTGGAAGTCATGGAGGTTCATGGTCAGGCTGGAAAATATCAGGATTGTTTTACGTTTTCCCGTGGTAGAGAATTATTTGTAAACCACCTCAATATGGTCCAGATAATACTCCAGATCGGTAAGGCTTTTTTCAATGGACGAGGCATCTTTCCTGTCGCTGGCCGTTTCAATGTCCCCGCCCAGTTTGCTCATGAGGTTGAACCCGTAACCACCGCCCGAACCCTTGATATTATGAGCCAATTGAGCGACCGTATCAAAATCCTTGCGGCTCATGGCATCACGAAATAAGAGGATGTCATTGCGCCGGCTTTCCAAATATTCCGGAATCAGATCTTCCAATTCCAAATCCACTCGAATCACAATTTTATTCAATCTGGATTCACTCCTCATCAGCTATCGTTGTTTTTCATTTTGACATACTGAGCGGGCCGAAAGATTCAACATGACAAGCATCCATGGACCCGATCCATTCTCTCATAAATAGCTTGGTGTTTTTCCTGAAAGTTTTCAATTTTTGGCTCACCCTTTTTAGGGTTTTCCAGACGTGAGCACCGCTAGAATTTGACTCTCCATTTTAAATATTGTTTGACCGAAGGACGATTGCTGGAATTCGGGAACGTTGTTCTCGCCGGTATGGAGCGCCACCTGCCAGGGACCGCTAGAATTATTTTCCGGCAGGATAAAATCAAAATTTTTCTGGTCCGCGTTGATCAGCACCAGCAATTGCCGGGCCTCGACGTCCGCCAGACGGGCGGGACTCAGGAGGAAACCGAAGCATTTGCGGGTCGCGTCGTCCCAGTCCGCCAAGGTCATGGTTTCGCCCGTCGGGTTCAGCCAGATGATTTCCTGTTCGGAGGAATCTTCCGGGAAGAATTGATCGCGTTGCAGGAGCGGGTTGTTTTTGCGGAGTTGTATCAATTCGCCAACGAATTTAAGAAAACCTTTCTGGTCTTCATCCAGATGCCAGTTGAACCAACTGATGGGATTGTCCTGACAGTAGGCGTTGTTGTTGCCCTTTTGGGTGCGGCCGATTTCATCTCCCCCGAGAATCATGGGCGTGCCCAAAGACAACATTAATGTGGCCAGCATATTTTTTTTCTGCCGCGTGCGAAGGCCGCTGATGATTGGATCTTCGGTGGGTCCTTCGATCCCATAATTTGCGCTGTCGTTGGCGTTGTTGCCGTCGCGGTTGTTTTCGCCATTGGCTTCGTTGTGCTTTTGTTCGTGGCTGACCAAATCTTGTAAAGTGAAACCGTCATGACAGGTGATGTAATTAACGCTCGCTCTGGGTGGCCGGCCCTGTGGGTGATAGATATCGCCGCTCCCCGCGATGCGCCGGGCCAGCAACCCCATTTGTCCCGCATCCCCGCGCCAGAACCGCCGCACGGTTTGACGGTATTGATCGTTCCACTCCGACCACGGCGGAGGAAACTCCGCAATCCTGTAACCTTGGTTGCCAAGATCCCAGGGCTCGGCAATGAGTTTCACTTTTGCCAGGACCGGGTCCATGCGGATGTCTTCGAAAAATTTTCCTTCAGCTTCAAAAGCGCCGGTAGCTCCGCGAGCCAGAGACACCGCCAGGTCAAACCGGAATCCATCGACATGCATCTCCTGCGTCCAGTATCGCAGGCTGTCCAATACCAACCGCCGGGCCATCGGGTGCTGGGTGTTGTAAGTGTTGCCGCATCCGGTGGTGTCGATATCTTTAGCGGGATCCTCAGCGGCCAGCCGATAATAAACCGAATTGTCAATGCCTCGAAATGACAGGGTCGGACCCAGGACATCGCCTTCGGCCGTGTGGTTGTAGACCACATCGAGGATCACTTCCATGCCCGCGCGGTGGAAGGCGCGTACCATTTCCTTGAACTCCCGCACCGGGCCGGGACCGTCTTTCCCGGCAAATCGCATGTCCGGCGCCAAAAATAATAATGAGTTGTATCCCCAATAATTGACTAACTGGCGTTGGTGCAGGTGAGTTTCGTCCATGGCCTGGTGGACCGGCAACAGCTCAATGGCGGTGACCCCCAGCTGTTGGAGGTGTTGGATCACGGGTGCGCTGGCCAGGCCCCGAAAGGTGCCGCGCAAATTTTCAGGAATCCCGGGATGGCGTTGAGTGAACCCTTTGACGTGGGTTTCGTAAAGAATCGTTGCCTGCCAGGGAATGGCCGGGGGACGATCGCCCTGCCAATCGAAGGTGGTGTCGACTACCTGGCACAGCGGCGCGTGCGCGGCGTTGTCGCGGGTATCCGGTTCCTCCTGCATTTTGGGGAGGGTGTGGTCGGGTACCGAAAATAACGTTTCGTGCCAGGTGACGGGCCGCCCCAGGGTTTTGGCGTAGGGGTCGACCAGCAGTTTGGCGGGATTGAAACGGTGTCCCTGCGGTGGATCGTAGGGACCATGCACCCGGTAACCATACAGGCACCCCGGTCCGGCCTGCGGGACATGGACGCGCCAAATATGATCGGTATGTTTGTCAAGCGGGATGCGTTGCGATTCCTGCACGGCATCGATGGCATCGAACAGGCACAGTTCGACCCGCGTCGCATTTTCTGAGTACAAGGAAAAATGGACGCCGGTCTCAGTGAGAACCGGGCCGAGGGAGTCGGGAGTGTTCGGTGTCATGTTTGTTTTAACGGTCAGCCGCCCCGTGCCAGGTTGCACCTGGAGGCAGATGGTTAGACTTTAACTTGCACTCAACAGTGATTGGGCATGATGCAAGGCGTCAGCCATTAGGGTCCAGCGTCACCCTGGGCCAGGTTGCACCTGGAGGCAATAGGTCAACCTTTGACATGCGCTCAACAACTGCTGGCGACAATACCAGGCGTCAGCAATTTTCCTGCAGGGGCGGGCACCCTGCCCCGGTCAGTAAACCGGGTTGTGGAAGTAATACAGCGCGTCGTCGCCGGGAACGATCGTGTAATCCGGGAGACTGGAACAGTGTTCGTGTTTGATTTTCCAGATTCCCTGTTGCTTGGTGAAGGCGTAGGTGCAAACGCTGTGCTGGCGCTCATCGGTGCTGAGCCTGGACGTAACGCTGATCAATTCATCCACCAGCAGGTAGCCGATTTTATCGCCAGCGTTGCCCGCCAGGATCGTGCGTTTGGTTTCACACTTCATGTCCTGCAACTGCGCGATCATGGCCTCGTAATCCTGGATGCGGTTTTCCGGCAGAACGCGCCGGTCATCAGCGATGATCACCATATCCGAAGTGTAGAGAGCCGTTATTTTTTTGGGCGTCGAACAGACCAGGCGGTCCACCTTTTGCAACAGCTTGCTCAGCGCGTCTGTCTCAGCGGCCAGCGGGGTTTGCGGGATGGCAATCAAAACGCCCCAGGCCAGTAATAACGATGCGGTTTTTAAACGTTTAAACATGAAATGTCTCCAAAAGTTCTGGGGTTGCTGGGTTCAATCAATGAAATGGCTTTGGTTGAGCCCTGAAAAATTGGCGGATCAAGGAAAATTCTGGAAATAAATTTCAACATGCTCGCCATCGTCTGCCCAACCGAAGGAGGTCGTTCCCGCCAGCGTGGTGATGATGCCCTTAGTATCCACTTTGCGGATCCGGTTGTTGCCCATATCGCTGATGTACAGGTTGCCTTTGGAATCGAAAGCGATGCCGGCAGGTTGTTTGAGCATGGCTTGGGTCGCGGGTCCGCCATCGCCGAACATTCCCTGGATTCCGGCCCGGCCGGCGACGGTCACGATCTTGCCATCCTTGGTGATTTTGCGAACATGGTGCGTGTTGGTTTCCAAGACGTGCAATTCTCCGGCAGGACTCATCACCAGGTCGTCTATGGACCTCAGCCCGGCCTGGAGCGCCGGTCCGCCGTCGCCGCTATCCTGATGCTTGCCATTCCCGGCGATGGTGGTGATGATGCCTTGGAGGTCGATTTTGCGGATCACGTTGTTGCCGGCATCGGCGATGTACATGTTGCCCTGTTTGTCCAGGGTCAGGGCTTGCGGGTCTCGAAACGTGGCCAGGCGGGCGGGGCCGCCGTCGCCCGTGTAATTGGAGGCGCTCGTTCCGGCAAAGACAGTCAACTTGCCGCGCGTGTCAATCTTGCGAATTTGATAGTTGATCCGGTCGGCCATGAACACATTGCCTTGAGGGTCGATTACGATGTCCGATATTTGGGTGATGACCGCGCGGTCCGAGGTGGCGGATTGACCGGCGTAAGCCGTCGCCAAAATAGCTTTTTGATATTCCGGATCTCCGGTGTCAGCAAACAGGCTGATGATGCCCTTGCGGTCCAGCTTGCGGACGAGGCTGACAAAACTGCTGGGGCTGATGAAGTAAAGTTCATCGTCATCGCTCAGCGCCATTTTGGTGGGAAACACGGAGGCTTTGAGAGCGGGCTTACCATCGCCGATGTTGCCGCGAATGCCGTCGCCAGCAATCGTGGTGATGATTCCCTGGGGTGTGATTTGACGGATGCGGTAGTGTGATTTATCGGCGAAAATCACATTATCCTTGCTGTCCACCACAATGCCGTGCGGGAAACTCAAGCGGGCGCCCGCCGCCGGACCATTGTCCCCGCCAAAATTCCTTTGTCCGTTGCCCGCGATGGTTACTACCCGGTTGCCTTTCAAGATCACTTTGCGGATGCGGTAGTGGGAACGGTCGATGACGATCAGGTCGCCCTTTTTATCGAGAGCCACACCGAACGGCAGGTGCAGGTTGGTTTCCCGCGCCAATTCCGAATCGCCGTTGTAATCCTGCTGGCCAGTGCCCATGATGGTGCGGATCATGCCTTGTGGATCCACCATACGAATGCGGTTGTTGTTGCGGTCGGCGATGTAAATATTACCGTTGCGAGCCACCACGACGCCGGTGGGGCCGGCAATGCTCGCCCGGTAGGCGGGGCCGTTGTCACCGATGAAGTAAAATCCGCCGTCGCCGGCCACCGTGCTGATGAACCCGGCGGAGTTGACTTTGCGGATGCGGTTGTTGCCGCGATCCGCGATGTATAAATTATTGTTTTGGTCGAGAGCGAGCCCGAACGGTTTGTCCAATGTGGCTCTCAAGGCCGGCATGGCATCGCCGTTGTACCCCTCGTCACCGGTGCCCGCAATGGTGCGGATGTCGCCTTTGGAATCGACCACCCGGATCCGGTTGTTGGAGCGGTCGGCGATGTACAGGTTGCCTTTATTGTCGATCACCATGCCGCAAGGCAGATTGAGACTGGCCTGCGTGGCCGGGCCGCCATCGCCGCTGAACCCCGCGGTGCCGTTGCCGGCGACGGTGCGGATGATGCCCTTGCGGTCCACCATGCGGACGCGATGATTTTCCCGGTCGGCGATGTACAGGTTGCCTTTAGAGTCGAACGCCAGACCGGCGGGAACCCTGAGCGTCGCCTGCGTTGCCGGTCCGCCATCACCGGAAAACCCAGAAGCGCCGGTGCCGACCACGTTGATCAGCCGCCCCCTGGCATCGATCCGGCTGATGATGTTGTGGCTACGCCGGGCAATGTAAATATCCCCGTTGGGCGCGACCGCCACTCCGTCCACCAGGGTGATGGAAACTTTGGTGGCGGACACGGGGCCTGAGGCGGCCATCAGGGCCGCAACGGGCAAACACAGCGCCACCCACATCATTGCCAGTGACAGTTGCAATAATTTTTTACGGCTTCCAAGCATCACGATCCTCTTCAAATTAAAGGCTAAAACCCGGTGAAAAATTTTATGGGGTTC
>SMVB01148189.1_pt1 | contig 11822 bp, 13 predicted proteins | sample 2456461 | NCBI WGS metagenome assembly SMVB01 (sample SAMN11095934, study PRJNA526329) | marine sediment metagenome | biome: Marine sediment; feature: Surficial sediment; material: Deep marine sediment; isolation source: Hadal surficial sediment | place: Pacific Ocean | collected 2014-05 | depth...
GCTTTTATTGAAATCATTATAAAATTTTATCGATTCATCCTTTGTTTGGAACTTATTTATAAGCACGATGCTAAATCCTTGATTTAAGCTGAGATTACCAGTTTTCAAATTTTGATCAGGATACTTTTCATCGATAAAATTCTCAATTAATGCCGGTATAATCTCCGAAAAACCGCCAAGATTTGGATATACAAATACAAAGAAATGGGGCTGATCAAAGTAGGTGATGTATTCTGCTCCTTTTCGTAACAGTTCTTTGGTTTTAAATTCCCTGCTTGCTGTAAGCAACCTGTTGGCATAATCCAGGAATCCGCTTTCCGGATTATTTTCAATGAATTGCTGCAGTTCATACTGATACCTATACTGACCTTCAATTTTTCCATCAATCAAAATGCCCAAAATTTTCAATTGATCACTGAACTCATTGTCAGGGTATTGTTGAATGCCACGACTTACCAATAATTTTGCCTGGCTAAAATCCTCCTGCAAATAATAATCATAAGCAATTTTGTACAGTTTTTGTAATCTCTGGGCGGTTTCATTGCTTTCTTCTCGATAATTCGGATTGATAGCCAACTTGGCATAAATGCTTTGAGGATACTTGTCAATCAGCTTTTGTTTATAGCTTTCTGATGCTGATTCATTTGTAGATTTATGCATCAAAAACAACAAATACAATGTTTCAGGTTCATACTCACATCCCGGAAACCTGGCTAATATTTTTTCATAAATCTCAATTGAATTTTCTTTTTCATCAAGCTGAAAGTTGTATATGCCGCCAAGTTTGAAATAAGCATCTTCGGTTTTCTTCAGTGATTCAGCTTTATCCTGATCGGTAAATGGAATAGTTTCCATAAGAGCCGTAGTACCATCACCCGTTTCCTCTATTTCTTCAACTTCAACTTCAGCAACCTGAGTTGTGTCTTGCTCAATATTCTCAATGTCAGTGGTGAAGCTGGAGACCGCTTGTTTTTGTGAGGTTCTCCAGTTATCCTCTAAAGGCCGGTTTCCCCAATTGCTCAAAAATTGTGTCCTTCCTGTAGATACAACGGCAAGATTATAAAAATACCAGGAATCCCCCTCAACAGGACTATTTTCATCGATCCCAAACGGATTTGCAAACGATCTGCCAGCCATGGCTCCACTACTTGCACTGGTTGTTTGACGTGCCAATTTTCTAGCTTCCCTCTTTTGTTGTTTTTTCAATAATTCCTGCTCAGCAATCACATCCTCCAACAACATATTGAGTTCTGCTTTATTCATTTCAGACAAGGTCAGGAGACTATCCTGAAGTTGAATGATTTGAAGTTGTTGCACAAAATCGGTGAGGATAGCAGACCTTTCCCTGATTTCTTCAAAATTCTCTTCGTCCTGTGGTAGCACCGCAACAGTACTGTCATAGTATGCCTGGGCAAGTTCATAGTCCTTATACAGATCATAATTAAGTTCACCAAGTTTTAGATAAGCAAGTCCTTTTTGTCGTGGATTATTTACACTTGATACAATAGAGGATTTCAGATATTCTACGGCCAAATCAGGATCCTTGTGCTTTATTTCAAAATTGGCCATTTCATAGTAGATTCTGTCAACAAAATCTTTGTTTTTATCATCATTTAGCAGTTTTTTAAAATAGCCTCTTATTTTTTTAAGGTCCAATTTCTGATCAAGCTTAGTTACCCGGGCCAAACTAAGCTTGGCATAAAAGGATAATTCATATTCAGGATTGCTTTTCAGGCACTTTTTATAATTATTATATGCCTCCCCTTCAAATCCCAGATGTTGATATACCTGCCCTAGAATAAAATAATTTCTGGCTTTATTTTTCTTTTGAGATTCAATTTCAACCGCCTGACTTAAATTTCTAACCATATTGTCATAGTCTTCCCTGATTTGATATAAATATGCTTTTGTGAGGAGAAAATCACGCATATTATCTTTATTCAAATTTTCTTTTCTAATATAATCAGCAACAGCAACTGCATTGCCATGTTCATTATAATCAATAAACGTTCGCATCAACGCTACTGAAGACTGATGGCGGATATCTTTTTCTTCGCTGTGCTTAATGTTGTATTTGAAAGTTGTAATTGCGTTCTCGAAATCTCCTCCGTAATACCTGGCTTTACCCACCAAATAATAGCTAGGATAAACCCAATTGCTGTTTTCATGACGTTGAATAGAAAGCGAAGCTTTTACGATAGCATCATCAAGTTGCGCTCTTACCCCATCGATCGTTGCAGAATCAATATCATAAAACACTCCAAGTATTTTATTATAATTGTTTCTGTGATTTGAGGTGATTGCCATCTCCACTTCACGGATATCTTCATTGGCAATAAAATATGCATTATATCTTGCCGCAGTATTATGATACGTTTTACTAAAAAAATTCTTCTTATGCGAACCGCAAGCACCTAAGACTAGTAATAGCAGTATTGAGCTGAAGAAATGTATATTTAAAATATGTGACTTCAATATTAAAATTCCTATCTAAACAATTAAACGCGAAAATAATGACAATTCATACAATAAATGTATTTGAAATGCTTTTTAATACATACTTTTGTGGTTTAAAATAGGTAATTTTTAAGGTGAAGACTCGAAAAACACTTTCTAATTGGCTTACAAACAGGTATTTACTCATTTTACGAAATGAGGAAAACTTTGCGGAAAAGACCACCATCAGTTTCACATATGCTAAGTTGATTCTATTCACTTTTCTACTTTTACTCATTATGATGGTTGGCAGTTTGTACCTTTCCAGCACTTTAATGGCGCAATGGTTCGACCCAAGGCATGAGCTAATAATTATGGACAGGCATCTTGTTGATCTTGTCGAAAAAGTAGACTCACTTGAAAATCAAATGAGAATTAAAGATAAGTTTATTGCCAACGTTCAACGAGTGCTAATAGGTGAAGTAAGTAGCGATGACAGTATTTTTATGAGTGAAAATAGCAGCTTAGTAAATAAATCGATCGAACCAATTCCCGCCATCGATTCTCAATTCAGAAAAGATTTTGAAGAATCGGAATTGACATTTCTTACTGTCCGCAATCCGATTTCCCGTGATCTTGAGGGGCAGTATTTCTATTCACCCATAGAAGGGATGGTAACTACGGTTTTTAATATTAGAGAAGAGCATTATGGAATTGACATAGTTTCTAAAAGTAATGAGCCTGTAAAATCGGTAGCAGATGGAACAGTTATTTTTGGCGATTGGACACAAGAGTCCGGAAATGTGATTTACATTCAGCACAGAGACAATACTATATCTGTGTATAAGCATAATTCGGCATTGTTAAAAAAAGTTGGTAATTTTGTGAGTTCTGGAGATGTAATTGCTATAATTGGCAACACAGGTGAATTTACAACCGGACCGCATCTTCATTTTGAAATGTGGTACAATGGAAATCCTGTAGATCCGGAAGAGTTTATTTCATTTTAAAAAGTATTAGTCAATGTTTAAAAACAAGCAAGAAAATATGGCAGCCCAAGACGCTAGTAACTCAAGCAACATTATTGGTAAAGGCACTATGGTGGAAGGAAATATCGAAACTTTCGGTAATATAAGAATAGAAGGAAAGGTGATTGGAAGTATAAAAAGTAAATCTAAAATTGCTTTGGGCCAGTCTTCCTATGTTGAGGGAAATATTATTGCTCAAAATGCGGAGATATCCGGAGAGGTAAAAGGTGTTGTAGAAATTTCAGATCTATTGATCCTTCGGCCATCATCAATCATTGATGGAGACATAATAACGAACAAATTAATTGTTGAATCGGGCGCTACATTTAATGGTGGATGCAAAATGGGCGTTACGCAAAAAGAGATAAAAATTGGGCCAAATGGACAAACCAAACCAGTCGAAGCAAAAAAATCAACGGCCTCAGAGTCATAGCCAAGTCAAAGATTATGTAAAATATTCAGGGCTGGGATTTCAAATGGCAGCTCTTATATTATTGGGGTATTGGTTAGGTGGTAAAATTGATAAATGGCTCAGTCTTTCCTTTCCCGCCTTTACAATTATTCTGATTCTGGTTTTTTTATCACTTTCATTTTATTCTTTAATCAAAAGTCTTCCAAAGGATTGAACAAGTTTTTCAATAAAATTCCATATTTTGGTCTATATAAATTTTCATTTTTTGTACTGCTTGGCACATTAATATTCAAAATATTCCTGCCTCAATATCTTTACCATATGGTATGGGCAGTATTACTATTCTTTTTTTTGCTAACATTAGTTTCACTTCATTTAATTGAAAAATTCAGTAAAAAGAAGTCCGATAATTTTCTGGCCGTTTACTTCAGCGCGATGATTGGACGTCTTTTTATATGTATCATTTTTGCGGCCTTTTTTATACTGACTGATCGATCCCATGTATTCAATTTTTCAATTAATTTTTTATTACTGTATTTGTTATTTCTTGGGTTTGAAATAAATGGTATTATGACTAACTTGCGCCATCATTTTAAGAAGGGCATTGGGAATGAGTAAATATATCGGTCAAATAAATTATAAAGGCCTATTTTTCAGCACATTAATTATTTTTTTTTCGTTTATTTTTGTACTTCCGGCATTTGGAGCATCAGAAGAAGGAGAGAGTAAGACAGACTTCATTATGCGCCATGTCCAAGATTCTCATGAATGGCATTTTGCTACCATAGGTCATACTCACATATCCATTCCCCTGCCAGTAATTTTATATGAATCCGGACACGGTTTTCATTTCTTTATGTCATCTGATTTTGTGGATGAGCATCATAATAATATTGAGAAAAATGGCTTCTATTTTGATGACCGTGGACATGTAAAAGCCAAAGATGAATCCAAGGTATTTTACGACATATCTATAACAAAAAATGTCACCTCATTATTTATTAGTGTCATTCTCTTGTTTTGGGTTTTCATATCCATTGCGAAAAAATATAAGCAAAATCCTTTACAATCTCCAAAAGGAGCACAGTCGATATTTGAGCCAATCATTATTTTTATCAGGGATGACATTGCTCGGCCTAATATTGGGGATAAAAATTATGAAAGATTCATGCCATATTTATTGACTGTATTCTTTTTTATATGGTTTAATAACCTCCTTGGGTTGCTGCCAGGCGCTGCCAATCTTACAGGTAACATTGCTGTAACGATGACTTTGGCACTATTTACTTTTGTAATTACAACCTTTAGTGGTACCAAAGATTATTGGCAACATATCTTCAATACTCCGGGGGTACCATGGTGGTTGAAAATTCCTATTCCATTAATGCCACTTGTTGAATTTATTGGATTATTAACCAAACCATTTTCATTGATGGTTCGTCTTTTTGCCAATATAACCGCAGGTCACATTATCATCATGAGTTTAATTGCCCTGGTATTTATATTTGAAAGTGTATATATCGGACCTATAAGTGTATTATTTGGTCTGTTTATGAATATGGTTGAATTGTTGGTTGCGTTTATACAAGCATTTGTTTTTACATTACTATCAGCGATTTACTTTGGCCTTGCGGTCCAAGAACACCACAAAGAAGAACACAAGGAAAAGCTGAAGGAAGCTTCAGCCTAATTTTTATTATAATTCTAAATATTATTATTTATGTTATCAAGTATATTATTGTTAGCAGCAGATGGTTTGGCATTGATGGGTGCCGGTATCGGAGCAGGTATAGTTGCGTTAGGCGCTGGCTTGGGTATTGGCAAGATTGGTGGATCTGCGATGGAATCTATCGCAAGACAACCAGAAGCCAGTGGAAAAATCCAAACCGCGATGATCATTTCAGCAGCGCTTATTGAAGGTGTTGCTCTTTTCGGTGTAATTATTTGTTTAATTATTGCAACATCATAGTTATCCCGATAATGTTAATCCGGCTTGTAGGCATTAGGCCTTAAGCCGGGTTTTTTTAAAATTAAAAAAACAAAAACTATGGATCTTTTAACTCCTGCTTTTGGATTAATATTTTGGCAGACGCTTATTTTTCTTGTTGTACTTTTCGTGCTGGGTAAGTTTGCATGGAAACCAATACTCGGAGCTTTGAAAACGAGAGAAGACTCGATTGATGAAGCATTGAGGTCTGCTGAAAAAGCCAAAGAAGAAATGGCAAATCTTAAAGCAGACAATGAAAACCTATTGGCTGAAGCTAAACAGGAAAGAGATAAAATGCTAAAGGATGCCGTAAAGATAGGTGAGGGATTTAAAGATAAGGCTAAGAATGATGCCAAGGTTATTGGTGATAAAATGATTGAAGAAGCAAGAGTAACAATAGAAAGTGAAAAAAACGACGCGATTCGACAAATAAAGGATCAGGTTGCAGAATTGTCACTACAAATAACTGAAAAGCTCCTTAAGAAAAATCTTTCTGATGATAAAAAACAGCAGGAATTAATCAAGGATTACATGAAAGATATAAAGCTTAACTAGATGTCTGATTTTCGTGTTGCATCCAGGTACGCCCGATCGGTTTTTGATTTAGCGATCGAGCTTAAAAATGTGGATAAAGTATATAGCGATATGCTTCTAGTGGAGCAAGTGTGCAAGGAAAACAGGAAGCTGGTAACCTTGCTAAAAAACCCCATTGTGAAATATGATTACAAACTAAGGGTTTTACACAAAATTTTTGAAAAATACATCGATAAACTCACCTCGAAATTTTTTGACCTGGTTTGCAGGAAAAACAGAGCAGGTATTCTTCCGGAAACCAGTAAGGTTTTTGTTATGCTTTATCATAATTATAAAGGTATAGTAAGAGCAGATGTTTCATCAGCTGTAGAATTAACTGATGAAATCAAGAAAAATTTTGAAGGAATCATTGGCAAAGCTACAGGTAAAAAAGTTGAGCTGGAATCCAAAATAGATGCGTCTTTGTTAGGTGGTTATGTTCTCAGAATTGGAGATAATCAGATAGATGATTCCTTAAAAAGTAAATTGAACAATCTGAGGCGTGAACTAAAAAGCCGTCCTTGATATAACGTAAAAAATAAGCATAAAATAGATTATGGCTGATATTAGACCAGATGAAGTTTCGGCGATATTGAGAGAGGAGCTTTCAAATTTTCGAACAGACGCGGAGTTAGAAGAAGTTGGTACTGTATTGCAGGTTGGTGATGGAGTTGCAAGAATATATGGATTATCCAATGCCCAATCCGGTGAACTTCTCGAGTTTGACAATGGAACTACCGCACTTGTTATGAACCTTGAAGAGGACAATGTTGGCGCAGTACTTTTTGGTGATTCTGAAAAAATAAAAGAAGGCGATACCGTTAAACGTACAAAAAGCATAGCATCTATTAAAGTAGGAGAAGGTTTGCTTGGGCGTGTTATAGATACGCTAGGAAATCCCATCGATGGAAAAGGTGCAATTGAAGGGGCTCTATATGAAATGCCTTTGGAAAGAAAAGCACCGGGCGTAATCTATAGAGAACCGGTTAGTGAACCATTGCAAACCGGTCTAAAGGCCATTGATTCTATGATTCCTATCGGCAGAGGGCAGAGGGAATTGATCATTGGTGACAGGCAAACGGGAAAAAGCGCTATTGCAATCGATACCATTATAAATCAAAAGGAATTTTACGACAGGGGTGAACCTGTTTATTGTATCTATGTAGCTATCGGTCAAAAAGCATCTACAGTAAAACAGGTAGTTGCTTCTTTGGAAAAAAATGGCGCATTGGATTATACTGTAATAGTTTCGGCTACAGCAGCTGATCCCGCTCCGATGCAATATTTTGCCCCCTTTGCAGGTGCGTCAATTGGGGAATTTTTTCGTGATACAGGAAGACCGGCGCTTGTTATTTACGATGACCTTTCTAAACAGGCAGTTGCTTACAGACAAGTGTCATTGCTATTAAGAAGACCTCCGGGTCGTGAAGCATATCCCGGTGATGTTTTCTATTTGCATTCAAGATTATTAGAAAGAGCTGCGAAAATTAATAGAAATGATGAAATTGCACAACAAATGAATGATTTGCCAGCATCACTCAAAGGCATGATAAAAGGTGGCGGTTCGTTAACTGCTCTTCCAATTATCGAAACTCAGGCAGGCGATGTATCCGCATATATTCCTACAAATGTAATTTCAATTACTGATGGTCAGATCTTTCTGGAGACAAACCTTTTCAATGCAGGAATTCGACCGGCGATCAACGTTGGTATTTCAGTGTCGAGAGTGGGAGGAAACGCTCAATTAAAGTCCATGAAAAAAGTAGCCGGTACACTCAGGCTAGATCAGGCTCAGTATAGGGAATTGGAAGCGTTTGCAAAGTTTGGATCTGATTTGGATGCTTCTACCCAGAGAACTATCGACAGGGGCAGAAAAAATCTGGAGATATTGAAGCAGCCCCAGTTTTCTCCGACACCTGTAGAAGAACAAATTGCCATAATTTTTGCCACAACAAAAGGGTATACAGATAGTGTGGACGTAGAAAAAATGAAAATTTTTGAAACTACATACCTGAAGGAAATTAAGCTTCAGCATCCAAATGTTCTGGAAGAATTAAGGACCGGAATACTTTCTGACGAAGGACAAAGTACAATGAAAAAGGTGGCGTTTGAAGTTGCTGCTCAATTATAGGGAGATAGATAAATTGCTGCGATGGCAAATTTAAAGGAAGTAAGAACACGTATCCAATCTGTAAAATCTACACAGCAGATTACAAAAGCCATGAAAATGGTCGCAGCTTCTAAGTTGAGAAGAGCACAAGATGCTATTTTGCAAATGAGACCATACGTTGAGAAGCTATCTGGGATACTTGAAAATACAATTGCAAGCCTGGAAGGAAGCCATCAAAGTGAGTATAGTGTTGCGAGAGAGGTTGAAAAGACCCTGGTTGTTGTAATAACATCTGATAGAGGACTGTGCGGTGCATTTAATACAAATGCAATCAAGTCTGCATTGAGTTTGATTGAGGAGAAATACCAACAACAAGAGACAAGCAACAATCTGTGGATACTACCAATTGGCAAAAAAGCTTTTAAATATTTCTCAAAAAGAAACTATCAAGTGATTGATAATTTCTATGAAATATTTAGTGATTTAACCTTTGAAAAGGCTAAAGAAGCTGCTGAATATGCGATGCTTGGATTTATTAATGAAGAATTTGATACCGTCGAATTGGTCTATAATGAGTTTAAAAACGTGGCAACTCAAGTATTGAGAACCGAACAATTTTTACCAATTGTTAAAGAAGCATCTGATGAAAAAGTAGATAGCTCAACAGATTACATTTTTGAACCTTCGGTAGAATTTATTGTAAAAGAATTGATTCCCAGGACATTGAAGGTACAATTGTATAAAGCAATCCTTGAGTCAAACGCCTCCGAACATGGTGCGCGAATGACTGCAATGGGTCAGGCTACAGAAAATGCCGGTGATCTACTTAAGGAACTCAGGTTAGTGTATAATAGGTCAAGACAAGCAGCAATTACTACAGAAATCCTCGAAATTGTTGGCGGTGCGGAAGCTTTATCAAACGGATAAGAAATTATATTGAATATAAAAAAGTAGCTTTTTCCGTAATAATGTTGCTTTTTTTCATGAATAGAGTACAATTACTTAACGCCCTCAATCATTACCACTCCTCTTTTATTGAAGAAAAGACAACTATTCCCAGATTTAAATCCTTATTGACCAACTTCCCAAATTGCTATAAACGATCATTATTAACCGGACATATAACTGCCTCCGCCTGGATAATTAATAAAACCGGAAGCTCGGCATTATTAGTACATCATAAGAAATTGAATCGTTGGCTTCAACCAGGTGGTCATGCAGATGGGGATGAAAATATAGTTGCAGTTGCGACCAGGGAAGCAAGAGAGGAGTCCGGCTTAAAAACATTAAAATTATTGAAGACAAATATATTCGATTTGGATATCCATCTTATTCCAATGCATCTGGATATTCAAGCACATTATCACTATGATATTCGGTTTATTTTCGTCGCTGATAGCATAGAGGAGTATGTAGTTAGTGATGAATCAAATGAATTGAGATGGGTACCCATGGATAAAATAGGAAGTTTAACCAAAAATAATACCTCCATAAATAGAATGGTGTTGAAAACGAAGTCGATTTTTTTATAACGCCTTTTATTCATAAATTTAAAACCCATTTTAGTAAACCTGAACTCAAGGCAATTTTATTTTAAAGATTCGTTTTTTAGTATTCAATATTGGAATGATGAAAGATAATTTTTTAAGAGTATCCATAATTTTGATATCCATGGCGCTGTTTTCAATCTATGGATGTAATTCAAATAAAAGCAAGCAGCAGGAGCTTGTTGGCGAATGGAAAGCCTATTGGGAAACCACAGCTGACGATCAAATACCTGGAGTAAGTGAAGAGAACCTGAAGATGGATGGTTTTTTAAATTTTATGGAAAATGGAAAAGTTGAGATATCGGCCTTTGGTTATGAAGGTTGTATATTTTCCAGTGACACCTTAAAGAATACACTAAGCTGGAAATTGGATGATACCGTTCTCCGATTTATGGATAGCGGAGATGAGCACGGACTACCCTATACCATAAATAAATTTACTAATAGCGAGGTGCATTTGACATTATTGCAGGATATTACTTTGACCTTGCAAAGAAATTAATCAGCTTATTTTCTTATAATATTCAACTTTTCCCTCTTTGGCCAAATCTGAAACTTTAGAGATTAAATCAGATTTTTGAGTTGAATCAAAGCTGCTAAATCCTTTGGCAAGTTTAATCTTTTCTTTAATAAATCGCTCATTTTCAGCTCCGGTGATAAGCACACTCACAGGAAGAGACCACACAAAGTACAATGCTTCTTTGATGGATAATCTCCCGGGAATGGCCGGATTTTCAGATTCCCAAACCAAATCATTAAGCCGTTGTTTTTTACCAAAAAACCTTCCATCAGACATAGTCTTCATGGCTAAAACACCCATATTTCGGTCAATAGCTACAGGCAGAACAGATTTTATAAAATGATCGTGATTCGCATCAATAACATTAATCGGCATCTGAATGGTTTCAAAAAAAGGATTGTCCGAAGTTCTCTCCAGCACGCGTAAATGTGCTTTAGGATTTCTGTGCCCGGTAAAACCAACATGCTTTACCTTTCCTTCTTCTTTTGCCTTCATCACTACATCGAAAACACCGTTTTCGATTCGGGTATCTACATCATTAGGATCGGCAACAGAATGAACCTGCCACAAGTCAAGATAGTCTGTATTCATTCGTTTCAAGGATGCTTCCAGGTGTTTCTGCATTGTTTTGGCATCCTTTGCAGTGGATTTTGTCATTAAGAAAATTTCTTCGCGATATTTTGGAGTTAGATATTTTCCGTACCTGATTTCACTGGTATGTGGCCCGTATGATTCTGCACTATCAAAGAATCTTATGCCCCCTTCTAAAGCAGCTTCAATTACAGCCTGGGCATCTCTTTCAGTAGTCCAGCCGACATGATATCCGCCGACTCCCAGCATTGTCACTTCCTCACCGGTGATACCTAATTTTCGCTTAGGAAGTACCGTTCCCCATTTATCGGAGGCTATGTTTTTACCAAAAGATATTTGCTGAATGGGAACCATTATTCCGGCAGTCAGACCGGTCATTTTTTTCAGGAATTGTCTTCGCTTTTCCATTGGTTGGTATTTTAATGTGAATGCAATGATACTTACAGAAAGTTACTAAAAATTAATGATATTACTGTTACTTTCTTATCGTGAATACTTGTTTGGTAATTTCTCTCAAAAAAGTAATCCAAATATATCAGAAAATAGACTTGGAAATGAAGATATGAAAATCAAAAAAAATAGAGTCAGCTAATAACTTAGTTGATTCATGTTGTTATA
>SMVB01279101.1_pt1 | contig 11821 bp, 11 predicted proteins | sample 2456461 | NCBI WGS metagenome assembly SMVB01 (sample SAMN11095934, study PRJNA526329) | marine sediment metagenome | biome: Marine sediment; feature: Surficial sediment; material: Deep marine sediment; isolation source: Hadal surficial sediment | place: Pacific Ocean | collected 2014-05 | depth...
CCGTTGGCAGTCATCGGTCTCTTCTTCGCCATCTCCGGACCCTCGATGGCCGCCGCATATCTGAGCCTGCGCAGACGCAACCTGGCTCCCATCCTTGACGCGAACGGCTGGGCGGTGAATGCGAGCGCCGTGATCAACCTCCCCTTCGGCGCCTCGCTCACTAGCATCGCCAAGCTCCCAGAGGGCTCCGAACATTCGCTGAAGGATCCGTTCGCCGTCAAGCGCAAGCGTTGGAAGCTCGTCCTCGCGCTGTTTGGGCTTTTAGTCGCAGCAGGAGTTCTCTGGCAAATGGGGACTCTGAGTGCATGGTGGGAGCGCATGAGCACCGGTGAGACCGCCGCCGCGGTCGAAGAGCCAGCCCAAACAGAAGGTTGATCTCGCTCCTAGTGGACGGCGGGGTAGAGTAGGGATGATTTGGCTCTAGTCTGAATATCGTCTTCGGGTATGAAGCAGAGTTTCAGGCCACGTTTTTGAACGTCTGCTTCCGGCCCACTGCAGTCCAAATCATCGGCCCGGTGCTGCCCGCCTTTGTCTAACGACCCGTTCGCAGAACTCCGCCATCTCCTCCAGCGCTTCGGCTGCTTCGGGCAGCATGGGCATAACTTGAAACACGTGAAACGCCTCCTCAAACACGTGTAGAGTCGAGGATGTTCCTGCGGCCTGAGCTCGTTCGTGCAGACGGGTGGAGTCATCCAGCAGGATTTCGGCGTCACCAACCTGAATCAGCAGTGGTGGAAGACCGGTAAGATCGCCAAACAACGGGGATACGGAGGGTAGATCTGCAGGGTTGTCTGCATGGTAATGCGCAGCCAGGGGTTTCAGCATATCCGGTCCAATCACGGGGTCAGCCTCGGCACGGCTTGCGACACTCTCTCCACTACCGGTGAGATCGGTCCAGGGGGAGAACAATACGGCACCCGCGGGCATCGGTTTACCCTGTTCTTTCAGCGCCATCAGCAGCGCGACGCAAAGGCCACCACCGGCGGAGTCACCTGCAACCACTGCCTGATCGGAGTTGATACCCGAAGCGCGCAACCAATCCCATGCAGCAACGGCATCATCCACCGCCGCAGGCCAGGGGTGCTCCGGCGCTAGTCGATAATCCACACCGTAAACTGTCGCTTTTAGCTGACGCGATATACGCCCCATCAGCTCCTGGTGGGTGTCCAGTGAACCCATCACGTAACCGCCCCCGTGTAGATAAAGTACCGCCCGGTCGTCACGCACCCCGGGTGCCTGAATTCGACAACCCGGCACCCCAGCCATGTCGATGTCGTCTCTGACCACATCTTCAGGCAGCGGAAACGCTCCCTGTTGTTCTTCCATGCGGGCACGCATGGCTTCAACGTCACCCTCGCCCGCCGGATTTTCGGCGTAAGCCGCGCGAATCATGGCTGACATCTCTCGCAAGGCATTGCTGGCCATCGTGGTTCTCCTTTGTTGGCCAATCACTGTACCGCACTCGAAACATCTGGTATCGCTGCCGTGCGTAAGCAGCCAGTCGAATCGAGTCATTTTTCACGCCTGAACGGCCAGGAATGGTCACGTGACAACTGAGCGACTAACGCAAATCTGCGATCGCCTCCTCTACCAAGGATACGTACTCGTCTGTGTATATCAGTCAGAACCACGACTTAGTTAACGCGATGAATATTCAACCCTGCTAATAACTTAGGTACGGGAGCACGAAGGCGGATAAGAAACCGATGCACCAAAGACCCCCGGATATCCAGATAAAACGCCGGTTCCATTTATCGGCCCGTTCACACGCGGTCGCCAGTTCCGGATCGGTCGGGCAGGAACGACCCGGACGGTATACGGCCCAGGCTGACAACGAAATCAACGCCCCGGAGATTGCAAACATCCACCCTTTGTACAAACTCAAAGTCACGATCCAGGGAGCGGCCGATGCCATAGATGCAACAACTGCCCCAAGGCCAAGGCTAACTAGCGTAATTGGGATCGCGCAGCAAATCAGAGTGCCCGATGTCGTAAACAGCAACACCCAGCTCCAAGTGTGTGGTTTTTCCATCACGGCTAATACACCAAGCCGATGGCGACGCTGAAATAGCTGCCCGACCAGCTACTGTTACGTTCGTAGACCAGGGTTTTGTATTCGGCCCTAAACATGACGTTCCCTTTGAAATACACAAAAACAGGGCCGGTCTGGATGCGATCGCCCTGGTCTGAGGTCAATGCTGAAACATCCCAGAGCGCAAACATCCCGCTGCCTTTCCCCGGCAAGGCAAAACCCACATTGATATCCAGACCAACGCGATCCTCCCAGGCATAAAGGTCGTAGAGCTGGTAAAAAGTTGGCGTCTCCGAGCTATAGGAAACACTCAAACCCAGATCCCAATCTTCCTGATCGCCGGTCGGCAATTTTACGGACGGTGTGATACCCCAATTAGAGGTCTTGGGCCCATCGTTGCGGTACTTCTTGAGCGGCAAGCCCAGGATCAGATCACCAAACTCTCCGTTGGTATGAGGCAGCTTGAAGGTCATTCGCACCGAGGGTTTGAAGGTATAAACGCCTTCCACCCAGGTGGTGGTTGCGGAGTCAAACTGCTCTATCCGAGCCTGAATGCCATAACCTCCTGACCACCGCGGTGCCATATCCATCACGGGTTGATGGGCATACACCGAGCTACTCACCAAGAGCATGAGTGCGAGCCGAAGGCGCCTCAAGGCTGATAGTCGACGCGTTCGCCCTCTGGCGTCAGCAGCCAGATATCAACCGGGTCATAGCCACCCGATTCGATAGCAGCAAACAGGGCTTCTTTGTCGAGTTCCGCCGCGTCCTTCACAGCGATGGTCACCATTTGGTCTTCGATCTCGACCTTGACGCCTTTGTTGTATCTGTTGCGGTCAATGAACGGCAGCTTGGAGACTTTTTTGGTCACGCCGAGCGAGCAAAACTCACAGACGATGCCATTTACCTTGATGACGTAGTCTTGCGCCAATGCAGGTGTTGCGATGAGCGTTACGAGCAGCGCCAGTATTTTGATCTCAATAGACATTAATTCACCTTTCGTTTGTTTGTTGACTTCAATACCCGCCAAAAAGCGGACACGTAGCAGTTACGAAAGGAGAGAGATGGGCGGCCTGAATGGCGGGTCAACGCCGCTTATTGTGCGAACGGGAGCGACTTTAACGATCGGCGTATCCATGGCAGATACGTGGCTCATTTTGACATCGATCGAGACCATCACCGGCATGCACATCAAGCAACAGTCATCCGAATTTGACGATGCACTGCTTACGCCATCTGTATGACAGGGCATTTCCACCGCAGCACCATCCATAGCATCTGCTGCAGGCGATGCAAAACAGCAAGCGCCATGGGTCGCATTCAAAAAGAAAACGATCACAGCGATCTGCGCCAGCGCCTTGCCAATTTTGCTTCGTTGCTTCATGCACTCCATTGGACACCATAGCCACGGGAGATTCCGTGATTTGATTCCAACCCTGTCTTTAACCTTAATACCTGTAGTTACTACAGTGTCAAGGGAAAATCAGCCTTACGCTAAATTAGTAGACATCTCTGCTCGAAACTACTTTAGAAAACATGTGTAAGTTTGAATGCCAGTGAATCTGATTGGCAGATCAGTTCGGTTCTTCTGTAAATTGTCTTGTACCCTCGGGTATTACTGCACTCGGGAGTTTGCTTGAGGTCCAGATGTGAACCGCATTCGAGATATCCACAGGCTCATCCAGAGATCCTGCCTTAACTGACATCGTTTCAGATGTGCCAGAAAATTGATGCCAGAGGCGTGACCCACATTCTGGACAAAAGGCACACTCTAGGTTTCGTCCGCTATCCGTGCCTCTTGTCCAAAATCGGGGTGTTCCGCTCGCAAGATGAAAACTTGCGCGAGGTACGATGAAGGAAATTCCGAACGCCGACGCGGATTGCTTGCGACACTCCCTGCAGTGACAGACATATAGCTCAAGTGCCTGTTCGACACACCTGTACCGCACGCCGCCACATTGGCATCCACCAGTTCGCATGTCGGTACTCCGATGTCTCAACGAGCAACTGCGCAATAAGCCGGTTTGCAAAACGCAAGCCTAAGCAGGGACATTTCTAAGCTCCTTGGACGAATTTTCGGCCCGCACCCTATGACGTTGGGAAATACTGGATGCCTGTACAGCACTGGATGGACTTACAGGGCCTTGCATAAGAGCGATTCAATCTAAACAGCAGTTGCTTGGCGACGAATGCCCGAGTAATTTTCTCCGTACTCCTCCCCAGGAGTTTGGTCTCGGCCCTTTGCGGCAGCGTTCCATTCTCAGTTGCCCTTCCCAGGGGGGCCGAGGCACTTTTTCGAAACCGTGTCGAGAAAACCCCCCCGTTAAGCCAGGTCACTAAGTGTACAGGCATCGTATCGTAGCCCATCATGTGCGTGATCATGGCAGCTCAACTTTGTCGCCGAACCGCTATTGGTCCAATAAGACTATCCGGGTGGCGTTCGCAATTTCAATCGGATCCGATACCGCCGTTCGACCGAGCAATGTTTCGATCGCGCGGATGTACGCGTTGCCAGGGGATTCCTCTAGCACGACGATACGTGATCCCGTTTGGCCCATTGCCAGCCACGTACCCGCCGATGCGATTTCGCCAACCGGACCGATCACTGCAAGACGTTGATCCGCGAGATCGCTTATCGCCGGATCGCGTTGACCGGCAAAAATTTGCAAACGCTGTAATCCCTCGGCGTAGAGGAGAAGCTCGATCGACTCGCCGATATCAGTTTGCAGGGAGTGCTCGAAGTGCATCACAGCCCGCAACTCATCCAGAAGCCTGGTCAATTCGAGATCCAGCCCTCGTTCAAACGCCATGATGCGCACCATCATCCACAACCCGACAAACCCTCTGTCGACAGATATGTTTACGCTGACGGGGTCAGCCCCCGGCTCCGGAATCAACGGTTTAGGCAGCACGGCGCTCTTGAGCAACGTGAGTCCGACAGTCGCAGCCACCACGGCCTGCGGGATCACGGTAACGCGGATCGTATCTTCATCACTTGCGCCCTCGTTGTCGGCAACGGTCAGCCGAAAAACCAGCTCCGTGGATGAATCGACGAGCGGAGCCTCGAAAGACGCGACAGATTTGCTTCCATTGAGTATGGCGACCGGCTCGCCACTTAGCTGTACCCATGAGAAATCGGTGATGCTGCCGTCGCGGTCGCGGCTCCCGCTTCCATCGAGCTCGACACGATTGCCTGATGTAACCTCGAGATCGGGTCCAGCCACCGCTATTGGAATCTCGTTTGCCGCAAAAAACTCGCCGCAAAATTCATGTGAACCGAAACAGAACCGGGTTTCTGCCCCGCCCCCGCATCCCGTCAGCCAGAGGAGCAGGCCCAACAACATCCACTTGCCGCTCCATTGATACATGATGTCTTTAGGCGCACCGTATTGTGGGGGCGTTTACCAGCGTCCCGTACGCAAGGAAGGCATTGCCAGTCAATACGATGACGTTGGCGGATCGTAAAAGGTCTGCATCAGATTGATCGCAACCGCATCTCGTTGTTGCATTCGAAACAAGCGAAGTTGAAACCAGCCAAATGTCAGGCCGGTGATAATAGATCCGGCGCCGATGATTTCTGCGAGGTTCGCCAAGGTAGACAGTGAAAGCCCATCCATTGATTGCACCATTCACCAGAAATTGCACGAGCAACGAGTATATCCCGAATGATGTAACCTTCCGGGTTGCATCGGGAGAAACCGGATGAGTGAGCTACCAGTCATTTCTGCGATCAAGCCCACTGATACCGCTAAGGCGCTCGCTACGCTGACGGCTGCGTTTATCGCAGATCCGCTGTTTCGCTGGGCATTTCCGGTCGCTGAAAACTACCTTGATGCGTTTCCAAAATTGATTCGCGCCTATTGTGGTTCGGGCATAGATAACGGTACCGGCTATAGCGATCTGGAATTTAGCGGAGCATGCATCTGGTTGTCGCCGGGTCACCAAACGAATGACGAAGCGGCCGGTGAGGTGTGCATGGCTACCATGCAACCGGATCGCCTCGAAGATTTTGTTGGCGTCATGGAGGAGATGGACAAATATCATCCCCACGACGAGCCGCTTTGGTACCTTCCGGTGATCGGGGTCGATGGCATGGGTCAGGGACGAGGGCTTGGATCTGCCTTGATGAAACACGCGTTGCAGCTTTGCGATGAGCACGGAACCAGGGCCTACCTGGAGTCATCCAATCCAGCGAACATACCGCTGTACGAACGCCATGGTTTTGAGGTAATTGGCAGGATCGAAGTGGGTTCTGCGCCTCCCGTTCACCCGATGATTCGTGAAAAACGCTGAGTGGTTTTCGATCTAGATCACTTCGCTCAACTTTCCGGATGCCACGTCGTACACGAAGCCACGAACCTGGTCTGTATGGGGAACGAAGGGGCTCGCCTTTACTCGCGCGACAGACTGGCGAACGTCGGCTTCAACATCAGAAAAGGCTTCCAAAGCGAACGGGGGTTTGATGCCCGTCTCATCCAGGATTTGCTGGTTTAGATCGGCGTCCGTGAACGTCAGCATCCCGCAATCGGTATGGTGGATCAGCATGACCTCGCGTGTACCCAGAAGACGCTGCGAGATCGTAAGCGACCGAATGACATCGTCCGTGACGACGCCACCGGCGTTTCTGATCACATGGGCATCGCCCTCAAAGAGCCCAAGCAATACGCCTGTTTCGAGACGCGCGTCCATGCAAACCACAACGGCGATCTGCTTTGCGGGGGGCATCGGAAGCGATCCCTTGGAGAAGTCGCCCGCATAGGCTTCATTGTTTGCGAGGAAGTCATCGATTACGCTCATTTCGTACCCCCGTGTCTGTTTCAGGTTCATGCTGCCATCATACATCTAACAATCGGACGGCATCCCGCGGTCGGATACCGTTACTGTAGCTCGGATCATTTCCCCCCTGGAAAAGGAGTTAAGAGCGAAAATGACATCTCATGAGCTGATATGACGGCGACGGTAGATCCTGTTTGCGGCATGACCGTCGATCCGGGTGCCGGCAAGCCTTCCTACGCGCATCGCGCAGAGCTGTTCCATTTCTGCAGCGACACCTGCCGTGACAAGTTTGTCGCCGACCCCGAACGTTATACGTCGAACGAGCATGAACGTGCAGCGGAGCAGGTTGCGCCGGGAACGATTTTCACCTGCCCGATGCATCCCGAAATCAAACAAGAGGGTCCAGGCGATTGCCCCATCTGCGGCATGGCGCTGGAACCGATGAATCCCTCTTTGGACGCCGGTCCAAATCTGGAGTTGATCGATTTTACGCGCCGGTTCTGGGTCGGGACGATGCTGACGGTTCCGCTTCTGATCCTGACGATGGGCCCCATGGTAGGGCTTGGCATTGTTCGAGAAATCTTTGGTGAGCGTACGACGCTCTGGATCGAACTCGCGCTTGGAACGCCGGTGGTCCTCTGGGCGGGCTGGCCGTTCTTGCTGCGCGGTTGGAAATCGGTCATTAGCCGCAACCTCAATATGTTCACATTGATCTCGATTGGGGTCGGTTCGGCTTATCTCTTCAGCGTCGTCGCCGTGTTGGTCCCGGGGATCTTTCCGGCAAGCTTTCGTAGCGCCCAGGGCAACGTTGGCGTGTATTTCGAGGCGGGCGCGGCGATCGTCGTATTGGTCCTGCTTGGTCAGATGCTGGAGCTTCGAGCCCGGGCGCGCACCGGCGCGGCAATCCGCGCGCTTCTTAACCTCGCCCCAAAAACAGGCCGCATCATTCGAGCCGATGGGCGCGAGGAGGAAATTCCTCTGCAGGACGTCAGGGTTGGAGATCGGCTCCGCGTGCGCCCTGGCGAGAAGGTTTCAGTGGACGGCGTCGTTGTCGAGGGCCGCTCATCAATCGACGAGTCGATGATCTCGGGTGAGCCCATGCCGGTTGAAAAGGTCGAAGGCGACGCAGTCACCGGGGCCACAATCAACGGTACAGGCTCACTGGTAATACAAGCGAAGCGGGTTGGCGCGGACAGCGTGCTCAGCCAGATCGTCGAGATGGTTGCGAATGCGCAGCGAAGCCGCGCGCCGATTCAAAAGCTTGCTGATTCGGTGGCCGGAAAATTCGTGCCGGCAGTGATCTTAATTGCCGTTGTGTCATTTGTTGCCTGGAGTATCTGGGGCCCGCCGCCGGCGCTTGCCTACGCTCTGGTGAACGCGGTGGCGGTGCTCATCATTGCCTGTCCTTGTGCTCTCGGTCTTGCGACGCCCATGTCGATCATGACGGCGACGGGGCGCGGCGCACAGGTGGGCGTGCTGATCAAGAACGCCGAGGCTCTGGAGCGGTTTGCCAGTGTCGACACGCTGATAATCGACAAAACCGGCACGTTAACCTTGGGCAGACCCAAGCTGGTCGCCGTGCTCCCCGAGGCGGGACATGGCGAGACCGAAGTGTTGCGCCTGGCCGCCAGCCTCGAGCGAGGATCGGAACATCCCCTTGCCGAGGCGATCGTCGCCGGCGCCGAGGAGCGTGGCATCGAACTCGCGAAAGCCGAAGACTTCGAGGCCGTAACCGGCATGGGCGTAAAAGGCGTTGTCCGCGGTAAGCGGGTGGCGCTCGGCAACGCCAAGCTGGTAGTCGATCTCGGGATCGACGTCGGTGAGCTGGCAGCGACTGCCGACAGACTCCGCGATGAAGGCGAAACGGTGATGTTCGTGATTGTCGACAACGAGATTGCCGGACTTGTCGCCGTTGCCGATCCGCTGAAGGAAACCACGCCCGAGGCGTTGCTGGCGCTGCATCAGGAAGGCCTGCGCATCGTCATGGCCACCGGCGACAATGAACGGACTGCAAAGGCCGTGGCGGCGAAACTCGGAATCGACGAGATCCGCGCCGACGTCCTGCCGGCAGACAAAGCGCGCATCGTCAGGGAACTCCAAGCGCAGGGCTGTAAAGTTGCGATGGCCGGCGATGGCGTTAACGACGCTCCGGCGCTTGCTCAGGCAGACGTAGGGATAGCGATGGGGACGGGCGCCGACGTGGCGATCGAAAGCGCAGGCTTTACGCTGGTACGGGGCGACCTCAACGGCATCGTGCGGGCGCGTCGCCTGGCGCAGGCCACCATGCGCAACATCAAGCAGAATCTGTTCTTTGCGTTGATATACAACGCCTCGGGAGTTCCGATAGCGGCGGGCATCCTGTTCCCGTTCCTTGGGGTTCTGATTTCACCGATGTTCGCGGCAGCCGCCATGAGCCTGTCTTCGATCTCCGTGATCGGCAATGCATTGAGGCTCAGAAGCGTAAATCTCGATTGATTTCTGACAGACGGTGTCCTGGAGTGTCAGGACCGCGATCTATCTCAAGGAAGCTCGCCGGCGAGGTAGCGTTCGTAGTAGGCGTGAAAGTTGCGGATGCGTCGCTCGGAATCGCTGAGCCAAAGACCTCGAAAACCACGGGATTGAAGCCCGCGCTGCACCCCGCCCAAGCAGGATGCATCCTGATCCAGCAGCAGCCCAGACGAGCGTTCGCCGTGTTTGTAAGATATGTGTTCGGGGCGTCCCTCCACTTGCCCCGCATCCAGCTCTACGAACAGATCCACCGCACCAGCGGAAGTGTCGGCCTTGGTTTGCCCTTCGGGTACCCGGTTGAAGATCATGCGATCAAAATACATCTTGTTGGGATCCGTTGGGTGTGGCCGATGTCGGAACATCCACATCTGCTCGCCAAACAGATTGAAGGTGACGTTGGGAAATATGTTGTAGTGGAAGTCGGCGGTGAGCTGATCGTCGTGAAGATTGGAGAAGTCGAGCCCCGTGGTTTTCGATTGTTCGCGCTTGAAAGCCGCCACGTCTTTACGGATGGTGGTCAGGTCGCCCTGATACTCGTCGGCCGGGAAGCCCTCGGATTTTAGGTAGTCACGCAAAACATCCGGCAGGCGATTGGTTCCGTCGAGTATCCGGGGGCTGGGCATGTACATCGGTGCGATAAAGCGGCTGTGCGGACCGTACAGGTCGATCTGCACGTTGATGTCGTCGGAAACCGCCTCACCTTCGGGGTGCACGCCGATAACGTGATAGGTCTCCGAGAAGATGTCTACGGAAGTCTTCCAGTTGCAATTCCACTCCACCGTCTCATCCATGACCAGTACGTGCTGATCCATCTGGTAAGAATCCAGGTGTCGGGGAATCTCGCCCAGGTAATCGGCCAGCGGCTCAATGTTCGGGTCCATGCATACCCACACGAAACCACCCCAGGTATCGATCCGAAGCGGTACCAGGCTGAGTTGCTCAGATGGCACCCCCTGGGGAAACTGATCCGCCCTGGGGACGGTCGTCAGCTGGCCGTCGAGGGCATATTCCCAGGAATGGAACGCGCACTGAAAGCCTTCGACGTGCCCGCACGCTGTCGGCATCAGCAGGTTGCCACGATGACTGCAGACGTTGTAGAAGGCACGCAGTTGGCCGTCTTCAGCCCGGCACACCAGAACAGATTCGGTTCCGGTCTCGAAGACGAAGTAGTCGCCGGACTCGCGCACGTCGCACAAAGGTCCGGCCAGCAACCAGGTCTTTGCCCATAGCCGCTCTGCCTCGAGTTCCAGGTAGCGGGGCTCAAAGTAGCTGTTTGTTGATATCCGCTGGCTGCCCAGTTCGGGTTCCACGGCCTTTTCGAGCGGCGTCATGCCTAGTTTGGTCGAGGCCAATCTCAAACCTCCGGCGTTGCCGCCGCCATTTTCTCGCCGTCATAGAGGATCTTCTTGGTGGGAATGAATTCCACGACCACGCGACGAGGCGAATCGAGAAACTTTATGAACTGCTCGACTCTTGCGTCACCCTGGTCGCTGCGGAGTTTGCGCGAGAAGGTCGGATAGAACCAGTCCTTGATCTTGCGATTTGCCTTGTCGTGCACGATCGAGATGCCTTTGTAGGTTACGGTCTTTCCATAGCCCATATCGGTGCCCGCGCTGGTAATGCACACGCAGGTGCGCGGGTCTCGCTTGATCGCCGAAAAGCGCAGGCGCTGTTCAGACCCCGTGAGCCACAGGCGGCCGTCGTCGGTCTCCAGGTAGCTCATGATCACGCCGACAGGCTCGCCTTGCCTGTTGGTCCACATGAAGGTGCATTCACGCTGCTTTTCGCGTAGCTCAATCTCGCGATCCTCATCGAGCGAGTATTGTGTGACATCTTCGTAGTCTTCGGCGTATTTGGACTCATTCATCTGTGTATGGTTTGCCCTGAAGAATCTGTAGGAGTCTATCTATTCTCGCATTGATCGCAAGGCTGGCTACCGGAGTTGCGAGTGTTGCCTGGGGAGCGATCAAAGCATGCCACGTGCAATATGTGGGATGAGTGGGGCGGCATGCGCGATGTCGTCGCGCAGGCGGAGAACGCAATGGCCGTTAAAAGTCCACGCCCCGGGTGAACGCGCCATCGACGCGAACGTTGGCGCCGTTGACCCAGCTCGCCGCGGGACTCGCCAGGAACGTGACGACGCGCGCAACTTCTTCGGCGCTCCCCATGCGTTTTGTCGGATGGTAGTCGCGGTCGCGTTCATAGAGCGCGGTGGCATTGTCTTTGATCATGTTCCACACCCCACCTTCGATGAAGATGGGTCCGGGGGAAACGCTGTTTGCGCGAATTCCCTTGGGGCCCCAGGTCTGGGCGAGCTGCGCCATGTGGCGGATCGATGCGGCCTTCATCGCGCCGTAGCTGGGGCTGATCGGCACGTCGTGATGCTCAATAGCGGTGATCGTTGCGATCTGCACCAGGGCGGCGCGCTCGGATTGCTCGAGGAAGGCTAGTGCACCCTCACTCATACCGACCATGCCCATCACATCGATTGCGAAATTCTGATTC
>SMVB01019650.1_pt1 | contig 11820 bp, 6 predicted proteins | sample 2456461 | NCBI WGS metagenome assembly SMVB01 (sample SAMN11095934, study PRJNA526329) | marine sediment metagenome | biome: Marine sediment; feature: Surficial sediment; material: Deep marine sediment; isolation source: Hadal surficial sediment | place: Pacific Ocean | collected 2014-05 | depth 0-1...
ATGGCCTCCTCGCCGGGCAGACCGACGATCTCTTCGATCTGCTCGGCCACCCTGTCAGGATCGGCCGACGGCAGATCGATCTTGTTGATCACGGACAGCAGGGTGAGGTCGTTTTCCACGGCCAGGTAGGCGTTGGCCAGGGTCTGGGCTTCGACTCCCTGGCTGGCGTCCACCACCAGCAGGGCGCCCTCGCAGGCCGCCAGGGAGCGGCTCACCTCGTAAGAAAAATCGACATGGCCCGGGGTGTCGATGAGATTCAGGTGGTAGTCGTGGCCATCGCGGGCGCGGTAGGTGAGGGTGACGGCGTGGCTCTTGATGGTGATACCGCGCTCCCGCTCCAGCTCCATGGCGTCCAGAAACTGGGCTGACATCTCCCTGGCGTCCAGGGCTCCTGTGATCTCCAGCAGCCGATCGCACAGCGTGGTCTTGCCGTGATCGATATGGGCGATGATGGAGAAATTGCGGATGCGGCTCAGGTCCATGCGGTCACCTTAGCCCTGTGCCGCCGAATCGGCCAGTGTCAGCCCCGGCACGGCGTCCAGATCCAGCCCGGCCACCCGACCCTGGCGCAGCAGCAGGCAGCCGGCGGCGGCCACCATGGCACCGTTGTCCGAGCAGTAGGCCGGTCGCGGCCAGGCCACGCTGAAGCCGTCCTGCTCGCCGGCGGCGGCCAGGTCGATCCGCAGGCGGGAGTTGCAGGCCACGCCTCCGGCCATGGTCACCGTGCTGATACCGGTGTCGGCCACCAACCGCCGCACCCGGTGCACCAGAAATTCTACAACGGCGCGCTGAAAGGAAGCGAAGAGATCGCGGATCACCTGGGGGACATCCTCGGCGGCGATCTCCCCCGCCGGCAGGTCGTTGACGTTGCCCTTGAGAGGTTGGATGCCTTCCTTGCCCATGGCCAGCAGGGCCGCCGTTTTCAGGCCCGAGAACGAGAAGTCGAGACTGCCATCGCTCATCCGCGGGCGCGAGAACTTGAAGGCCCTGTCGTCACCGCTGGCGGCGAGACGATCCACCACCGGCCCGCCGGGATAGCCGAAGCCGAGGTACTTGGCCACCTTGTCGAACGCCTCACCGGCGGCATCGTCGCGGGTCTCAGCCAGAAGTTCATAGCGGCCCTCCTCCCGGGAGACATAGATGGACGTGTGGCCGCCGGAGACCACCAGCGACAGCATGGGGAACACGAGGTCGGGATGATCGAGAAAGACCGAGCGGACGTGGGCTTCCAGATGGTTGACCCCCAGCAGGGGCACACCATGGGCAAACGAGAGCGCTTTGGCGGTGGAGACTCCCACAAGCAGGGATCCCACCAGGCCAGGACCGTGGGTCACGGCAATACCGTCCAGGTCACCCCAGCCGAGCCGGGCAGCCTTCAGAGCGGCGGCGATGACCGGTCCCACGGCGTCCATGTGGCCCCGGGAGGCCAGTTCAGGCACCACGCCTCCATACGGGCCGTGGATCTCGATCTGGCTGGCGACGATACTGGCCAGAACCTGGTGCCGGTCGGTCACCACGCCTGCCGCGGTGTCGTCGCAACTGGTCTCAAGACCCAGAACTTTCATGGCAGAAGCCCGTCCTCAGGAGGCGGCCGCCACCAGGGCCGCCAGGCTTTCAGTATAGGGCGGCCGGGCGACGCCGGTCTCGGTGATGATCGCCGTCACCAGGCGCGCCGGCGTGATATCGAAGGCCGGGTTGGCCACCTGGATGCCCTCAGGTGCCAGCCGCACGCCGCCCATCATGGTGATCTCGTCCGGGTCACGCTCCTCGATGGGGATGGTGTCGCCGGTGGGCGTGTCCAGATCCACCGTGGTGGTGGGAGCGGCGACATAGAACGGGATGTTGTTGTCTCTTGCCGCCACGGCGACCAGGTAAGTGCCGATCTTGTTGGCCACGTCACCGTTGGCGGCGATGCGGTCGGAGCCCACCACCACGGCGTCCACGTTGCCGCGGCGCATCATCAGGCCGGACATGGAATCGGTGATGAGAGTGACCGGGATGAGGTCCCGGTGCAGCTCCCAGGCGGTGAGGCGGGCACCCTGCAGGAACGGCCGCGTTTCATCGGCGTACACCATGGTGATGTTGCCGGCTGCATGAGCGGCGCGGATGATCCCCAGGGCCGTGCCGTAGCCGGCCGTGGCGAGACCGCCGGCGTTGCAGTGGGTGAGGATCCGGCTGGGACCTTCAAGGAGTGCCGCCCCGTGGCGACCCATGGCGTGGCATGCGCGCAGGTCCTCCTGCTTCACGCGCTCCCCTTCGGCCACCAGGATCGCCGCCATGTCGCCGGGAGCTTTGTCGGGATGGGCGGCCACCAGGCTCTGCATGCGCGCTACAGCCCAGAAGAGGTTGCGCGCGGTGGGGCGGGTGGCGGCGAAGAGACGGCCCAGGTCGGCGAAGCGCTCGTTGAATTCGGCCCGGCTCTTCACTTCCAGTTGCGTCGCCCCCAGGGCCAGGCCCATGCACGCGGTCACGCCGATGGCCGGTGCGCCACGCACCACCATGTCGCGAATGGCTTCGGCCACCTCAACGGCTGTCTTCAGGCGCAGGTAGATCTCCTCACCGGGCAGGCGGCGCTGATCGATGAGCACCACCTCCCCGGCGTTCCACGCCATGGTTTCAAACGCCATGGGCAGGATCCTACTGCGCCTGGGGCAGGGCCGGGACATGCACCACGCCACGGGTTGACGGCGGCACTACCACCCGGCCGATGCCGCGCACGGCGGGTTGCAGGGCGCGCATGGTCTCGATGGCGGCGGCGCTGGCCATTGCCGTGTCACTGCTGGTGTCGAAAATGGCGGCAAGTTTTTCGAACTTGGTCTTCTCCCGGGGCAGGAGGGTCAACTTCAGGGGGGCGTCGGCATCCAGCTCGAGAAGCTCGCGCACGGCCCGGAGGGCGGTGGGGAAGCCGCCCAGTTCGTCCACCAGCCCCAGTTCAAGCGCATCTTCGCCGGACCAGATATGCCCCTTGGCAATTTCACGCACCCGCTCGATGGGCAGGTCGCGGCCTTCGGCCACCTTCTCGGTGAATTCGACGTAGATCATGTCCAGCCAGGCCTGGAAGGCGGCCCAGCCACTCTCGGTGTAATCGTAGGAGCTGCTGTAATGAGAAGAGAAAGCCGAGCTCTGCACGTCATCCCAGGTGATGCCCAGGTCGCTCCAGAAGTTGGTGGTCAGGAATTTGCCGGCGAGAACGCCGATGGAAGCGGTGATGGTGCCCGGCTGGGCGATGATGCGGTCGGCGTTGAGGGACACCCAGTAGCCGCCGGACGCGGCCACGTTGCCCATGGACACGACCACCGGCTTGCCGGCGGCCCGGGCCCGGACGATCTCGCGCCGCACCGATTCGGATGCCACCGCCGAGCCGCCGGGACAATCCACGCGGAAGAGGATCGCCTCGATGTCGTCATCATCGATGGCGTCCCGCAGAGCCTGGGCCACTGTGTCGGACCCCATCACCATGCTGCCCAGAACAGGGTTGTAGCCGCTCTCACCGCGCATGATGTTGCCCACGCCGTAGACCAGGGCGACGCCGGTGCCGCTGGTGTGGGGGCGGCCCGCTTTGTCCAGGTACTTGTTCCAGGCCAGGAACTTGGTCGGGCCATCCACCCGGCTGGTCACGTTGTCGCGCACCTCGTCCCGGTAGGACAGTCCATCCACCAGGCCGGCATCCACGGCCTGGTGCCCCAGGAACGGCCCGTGATCGAACAGGCCGCGGACTTCATCCTCGGTCATGTTGCGGGCGTCGGCGATGCCGCGCACCATCTGCCCGAACTGGGCATCCATGAGCTGGGTCATGGCCTCACGGTGCGCCAGGGTCATCTTCGTGTCGGTGAAGATGTTCATGGCGTTCTTGTATTCGTAGCGCTGATCGAAGCGTGGCGTGACCTTCAGTTTCTCCAGCATGCTGCTGATGAATGGCGACTCGTAGATGATGCCTGAGAGGTTCACGTCGCCGGTGGGCTGCAGCCAGATTTCCTCGAAGGCCGTGGCCATGTAGTAGCCGACATTCCCCGGGCCGCCCTCGCCGATGGTCTCGGACCAGGCCACGGCGAACTTGCCGCTTTCCCGGAAGGCTTTGACGGCATCACGGATCTCCTGGGTGATGGCCAGGCCTGAACCACCACCGCCCACTCGTGCCAGCAGGCCGACCACCCGGTCATCGCCTGCGGCCCTCTCCAGGGCCTCCACCAGGTTGCGGACCTTGGCGCCGCCGCCGGCGAAGATCTCCGCCGCCGGCGAGTCGGGAATGTACTCGTTGAACGGCGTCTCAAGGTCCAGCTCCAGAATGGTGCTGCCGGCGATGCGATCTCGCCCGGCCCAGGTGGCGACGCCGAAGGCGACCAGGAGGCCGCCACCCAGGAGAGTGGCCAGGCCGATGAGAACAAGCAGGATGATGAGCAACTTCTTCATGGAACCCTCCGCGCAGCCCCTGGCCGCGCCATGTCTTGAGAACCAGTTCAGGCCGCCGCGGCCGCCGTAAGAGCGTGGCGGAAGTCAGCCATGAGATCGTCGGATCCTTCCAGCCCCACCGAGACGCGCACCAGGCCGTCACCGATGCCGATGCGGGCGCGTTCTGCAGCGGGCAGACCGATGTGCGAGGTCCTGGCAGGCAGAGTGATCAGGCTCTCCACCGCGCCCAGGCTGGGAGCGTTGACCGGCAGGGTCAGGTTGGCCAGGAGGGCGTCGACGGCGGTGGCGCCGCCCTCGAGGTCGAAGCTGAGCATGCCGCTGAAGCCGTCGAACAGCGCCCGCGCGCGCTGGTGGTGGGGGTGGCTCGCCAGGCCCGGGTAATTGACCCGGCTCACGACCGGATGATCGTGCAGCATCTCGGCCAGGGCCTGGGCCGAGGCACCCTGATGGCGTATTCGCACCGCCAGGGTCTTCAGGCCCCGCTGGAGCAGGAAGCAGGTGTGGGGGTCCAGGCTGCCGCCCAGGTGATTGAGCCGGTGTCGGATCCTTTTCACGAGATCCGCGCGGCCGATGACGCAGCCTGCGACGATGTCCGAGTGGCCGTTGAGGTACTTGGTGCAACTGTGCAGGGACAGGTCGAAGCCGTGCTCTGCGGGACGGAAATTCACCGGGCTGGCGAAGGTGTTGTCGATGAGAGAGACCAGTCCGTGGGCGCGGGCGAAGGCCGGCACGGCGGCCAGGTCGCCCACCTGCAGCAGGGGGTTGGTCATGGTTTCGACGTAGATGGCCCGGGTGGTGGGGCGCAGCAGGCTTTCCCAGGAGCCCGGGTCATTGGCGTCGATGAAGTCGACCTGGATGCCGAAGCCGGGCAGGTCGCTGCGGGCCAGTTCATGGGTGCCGCCGTAGAGACCGTCCTGCATGAGAATGTGATCGCCCACCTGCAGCAGGGTCAGCAGGGTGGTGGAGATGGCCGCCATGCCGCTGGCGGTGACCAGGGCGGCCTCGGCGCCTTCCAGGATGGCCAGCTTGGCGTGCAGGACCTGGTGGTTGGGAGTGTTGTTGAGGCGGATGTAGCGGACCGAGGCGTAGTCATCGCCGCCAGCGTCCTCGAAGTTCGCCGACTGGAAGATGGGCATGATGACCGACCCGCGGATGCGCGGCCGGGGCTCGCCGGCGTGAATGAGCTTGCTGTCGATACTTTCGTATGTTGGCGCCATGGTGGCTCTCCGTGGCGTGCAGCACGCCGGCACCATCGTACAACGCCGGGGCCTCTCGTTGACCTCTTGGGGGCTCCTGGGTGAGAATGAGGCCCAGTGAGCCCGATTTTCGTCACTCTGCTCTGTTTTGCCGCCTACGGCGTGGCCTTCTTCGTCTATGCCCGCTTCCTGGGGCGGCGGGTCTTTCAACTGGACGACAACCGGGTCACCCCGGCGCATCTCTACACCGACGGCATCGATTACGTCCCCAGCAACCGTTTCGTCCTCTTCGGCCACCACTACGCCAGCATCGCCGGCCTCTCGCCCATGCTGGGCCCGGCCGTGGCCGTCATCTGGGGCTGGCTCCCCGCGCTCATCTGGGTGGTCCTGGGCACGGCCCTCATTGGCGCGGTGCATGATTTCGGCGCCCTGGTGGTCTCCATGCGAGCGCGCGGCATGTCCATCGGCAAGGTCGCCGAGGACATCATGGGACGGAGAGCCAAGACCCTCTTCCACATCATCATCTTCTTCCTGGTGTCGCTGGCCATGGGAGTCTTTGTCTTCGTGGTGGCGGATCTCTTCACTGACCGCTATCACCCCGAGGCGGTGGGCCCGACCTTCTCGCTCATGGTCCTGGCCCTGGCCATGGGCTGGCTCGTCTATCGCAAGCGTCTGCCGGTGGTGCCGCTGACGGCGGGGGCGTTCGTGATCATGCTGGGCCTGGTCTGGTTCGGGATGGACCTGCCGGTGCATGGGGTGAGCAACGAGACGTGGTCGTTGATCCTGCTGGCCTATGCCTACGCCGCCTCGGTGCTGCCGGTCTGGCTGCTGCTGCAGCCGAGGGACTACATCAACTCGCTCCTTCTCTACCTGGGTCTGGCTCTTATCTTTGGCGGCTTCTTTCTTCTGAAGCCCGAGTTCGTGGCGCCGGCCATCGACCTGCATCCTGCCGGCGCCCCGCCCATTTTTCCGTTCGTGTTCATCACCATCGCCTGCGGCGCCATCAGCGGCTTCCACGGCCTCGTCTCGTCGGGCACGACAGCCAAGCAGATCAACCGTGAGAGCGACGCGAAGTTCATCGGTTATGGCGGTATGATCGGCGAGTCGATCCTGGGGCTGGCAGCGGTGCTGGCCACCACCGCCGGCTTCGCCACCACGGCAAGCTGGGAAGCCCATTACCGCAACTGGGACACGGCCAAGCAGCTCTCCGCCAACCTGGGGGCCTTCATCGACGGCGCCGGCCTTTTCATCTCGAGCCTCGGTGTGCCGCTGGAGGTCGGGCGCTCGTTCGTGGCGGTCATCGCCGTGGCCTTCGCTCTCACCTCTCTGGACACGGCGGCGAGGTTGCTGCGCTTCAACATCTCGGAGATGGGCGAGACTCTGAGGGTGCCCGCCCTGCAGAACCGGTACCTGTCGTCGGCTCTGGCCATCGCCGCCATCGCCTTCTTCACCTTCTTCCGCATCGGCGGCAAGCCGGCCGGGCTGACCCTGTGGCAACTGTTCGGCACCACCAACCAGATTCTGGGAGCTCTCACCCTGCTGGCGGTGACCCTCTACCTGCTGCAGAGGGGCAAGCCGGTGATCTACACCCTGCTGCCCATGCTCTTCATGATGGTGACCACGCTGGTGGCCATGAGCGCCAAGCTGCGCGATTTCGTCAGCGCCTGGCGCGAAGGCGGCGAACTCGGCAACCTCCTCCTGATGATCCTGGGTGGCATGATCATGGCCCTGTCCGTCTGGCTGGCCGTTGAGGCCGTCATCCGATTCGTGCAGTTCCGCCGCGGCACGCTTCCCCCCATGAAACTGCATGGATAGGCAACATACCGAGGGCCCGCGCGGGACTCGATCCGGTCCACCTCCCCGGCCGTGCAAAAGATTGTTGTCGTGGTCTGAAACCTGTGGTATGAGGCTATTACAGAACCGTTCGCCTTCTCTTTTCAGGGGAGTCACTTGGTGAAACCTGAGGGTCCGCGCTTCTCTATCGCGCTTTGCGCGCTCCTGGCCATGGCATGGGCTTGCCTGGCGCCTCAGCCGACGCCGGCCCAGCCCATCGACGGCGGCCGCTGGCAGCCCATCGGGCCGGCGCCCATCGGGGGCTTCTTCCTGGCGGTGTAAGCGGCCGCGCCAGTGCCATCGCGGTCAATCCAGAGAACTTCGGCCAGGTTTTCCTGGGAACCGCCTCCGGAGGTGTCTGGTACAGCCCCAACGGCGGACTTGAGTGGACGCCCATTTCCGACGACGAAGGGTCTCTCGCCATTGGCGCCATCGTGCCGGCCGAGTGCACCGTGATGGAGTGCAGCAAGCTTTATGTCGGCACCGGTGAAAACGCCATCCGCCGGGACACCTACTACGGCCGTGGACTGCTCATCGGCACGCTGGACAGCGGTACCTGGAACTGGGTGACCCGGGGAACCAGCCCTCCCCATGATTTCAGAGGGGCGTCCATCATCGACGTGGTGCGGGCCCCGGCCTCCACTGCGCCGATACCCCGGCTCTTCCTGGCCGTCTCCAGCGGCGTGTTGACCTCTTCCGCCCAGGCGACGGTGACTGTCGAGTCCAGTGACCTCGATACCTACGGCATTTACCGGTCCGTGAACGACGGGCTGACATGGCAGCGGTTGCCCGTTGCCGGTGTCGGCGGCGGCCTGCCCACCGACCTTGAGATGAATCCGGCTCTTCCCAGCGTCCTCTACGCCGGTTTCCTCGGCCGCGGGCTCTTTCGCAGCGTCAACGATGGCGACGACTGGTGCCCGCTGACCACCGATGGCCCGACCATCATCGGCTGCCCGGCCGTGAGCTGGTCACCGATCGCTCCCGCCGGTTACGACCACGTCGAGATCGCCATGGCCACCGGCTCCATCATGTATGCCAGCTTCGGCTTTTGCCCGGACTCTTTATTCGCGAACTGCATTCCCTCGGTCTACCGCTCGGATGACGGCGGCGCCAGCTGGACCCTCACCTTTGACGGGAACTGCAACAGCGGTCCCTATCTGGATGGCGTCCCCAGGGGCTACAGCCGCTATACCCATCTGCTTGCGGTGTCCCCACACGACCCGGAGGAGGTCTGGCTCGGGGGCATCAAGCTCTGGCGCTCGCTGGATGGCGGACAGATGTTCGCCCCTGCCGACATCAATGCCCTGGATGAGCCTCCCCGGACAGAGATCATCCATCTCGATCACCATGAGATCGTGTTCCACCCCACGATTCCGGGCCGGGCTTACGAGACGTCCGATGGCGGCGTGGCCGTGCTGGAGGGCGATCTGTGGACGCCGCGCAACCAGGGCCTGCAGATCACGGGGTTCCAGGGGATTGCCGCCTCGAACCTGACCTTGCGCGTCATCGGAGGCGCCCAGGACAACTCCGGCGGGCTCTGGCGGGGCACTGACGTCTGGGACAGCTTCGAGACCGGGGGCGATGGCGGCAACGTCGTGATCGACAGCAGCAATCCTGACGTCATGTACCTGGGCACCAACTACGGCAGCGTCCTCGGCTCGCTGGATGGGGGAGACAAGTGGTGCATGCTGAAGAACGGGATCATTGACACCTCGGAGCCCAAGGCATTCTATGCGCCCATCGTGCAGGGTCCGTCTCCGGACCGCACCGTGTACACCGCCTCCAACCGGCTCTACAAGGGCGTCCGCACCGGTGACAGGTGTCGAGAGCACCCTCTCATCTCCTTCATGGACTTCACGCCCATCAGTCCGGCTCTGGCACCGGACGATCTGGGCTCCGAGGCCGAGGAGATCTGCCGCAAGCGGGTGGCAGGTCTCTGCGCCGTGGACTGCGACGGCGAGAACGTCATCACGGCCATCGGCGTCGCGCCAGGCGATGCGGACCGGGTCTTCATCGGCTATTACGGCGGCCAGATTTTTGTCACTTCAGATGCCTCGATGGCGATGCCGACCTGGGGCGAGATCACATCCACCCTGCCGGCCCGGCCCATCACCCGCATCGCCGTCCACCCCACCGATCCCAACACACTCCTTGTTTCCCATCTCGGATTCATAGCTGGTTCCGCCAATCTCTGGCGAGGCGTCGTGGCGGGTTCGGCCATCACCTGGACCGCCTCCGACAACGGGCTGCCCGGCAGAGTGGCGGTCAACACGGTGCATTATGAGCCGGGTTTCCCGGATATCGTCTGGGCAGGCCTGGACGGCAACGAGACCACCGACAGTGTGTACCGCAGCAGCGATGGAGGTCTCACCTGGAGTGCCCACAGCGCCGGCCTGCCCAACGTGCCGGTCTTTGAGATCGCCTTTGACTCCGTACGTCGCTGGGCCTACGCCGGCACCCATGGGCGTGGCGCCTGGGCCCTGGGCGGAGCCCGCCTCATCCCCTGGGAAAGTTGGCGCGCCGGGGAGCGGTTGGATGTGCCGGTCTTCGGACAGCTCTTCACTCCAGGCGTGGTGCCCATGAGTTGCCAGATCGAGCTGTTCACCGTTGCCGGACAACTCTGCGCCAGCAGTGCCACCGACGCTGTCGGTGCGAACCTGCTGGCCAACCCACAGGGCCAGGTGCGCGCCGATCTGGGCGGGATTGAGAGCCCGGTGGTCTGGGCCTGCAAGAACGGCATGTGTGCCGGTGGCATCCCCATCTCCGCGTGCGGGTCGGCCCAGGATCCTCTCCAGCGCGTGGAGATCCGCTGCGGCAGCGAGCTGGCGGTCGCATCCCTGATCGGCCCCGGGGTGGTGACGTCGCCACCCAGCAGTGCATTGAGCCTCGACCTCGGCGCGAGCCAGGGGCCGGGTGTGGCGACGCTGCTGCTGGCCCTGCACGCGGGGGACGGTCAGTCCGGTCCTCTGTGCTCGGTACCGCTGGAACTGGATCCCGGCCAGGATTCCCTGGTGCTCATGGAGGCGGTTGCCAAAGCCATGGAAAAGGACTCCAACTGCGCCGCCCTGGGCATTTTCCCCAGCATCCAGTTCAACCCAGGCAGCGAAATCGAGGATGACTTCGCCCGTGAGCCGTCGCTGAGCGTGGAGGCCCCGACTCTTGTGGGGACCCAAGTGGTGACCGGCGTCGCGGTGGCGCCCGGTGCCGCGGTTGGCGCCTGCCTGCAGGTCGGCGACTTAGGCCAGGCCACGGCCGGCCAGCTCGTGCCCACCGCCCTTGGCTTGACCACCGCGCTGTCCGGCGCCGCCGGCGGCTCACTGCGCGTGAGTCTACGGTCGCCCGTCGGGGAGTGCCGGCTCGAGATACCCACGGCACCTGGAGATTCCGCTGCGGCCATAGCCACAGCGCTGGCCGCCGCTCTGGCCCAGGGCGGCGGCAACGCCTGCCCCGCCGAGCAACTGGCCCGGGACGCCGTTGCGGTCCAGGACAAGGTGCGCCTGCCGCTGGCGCTGAGTATCCGGGTCTGCGTGGACGATCCCGGCGTTGGTTTCATGATCCAGAGCGAGGACATCCTCAACAACCATCCCATAGCCGCTGTGTCTGCCCAGGTGAACCTGAACTGCGCAGTGCCTGGCGCTGCCACGGTCGTTCTCGATGGTCTGTCCTCCTCCGATGCCGATTCAACACCTGGCACCACCGATGACATCGTTCAATACGACTGGTACCTCGACTTCGGCCAGCCCACTCAGACCTTGCTCGGCACGGGAGCAAGTATCCAGGTCGTGCTTTCCTTCCCTTCGGCCAGCATCACCCTGGTAGTGGCCGATGCCGGCGGGCTGACCTCGTCCCGCACAGTGACTGTCGATACAACCGGTGGCGCCGCCGACACCGATCTGGACGGCTACCCGGATCCCTGTGACAACTGTCTCGAGATCCAGAATGACCAGGCTGATGCGGACCAGGACGGTCATGGCGACGCCTGCGACTGCGCGTTCCAGGATCCGACCACCCAGGAGCCGCCGGTCATCATCGACAGCATCGTCTGGCAAGGGATCAACGGTGACCCGGGAGCAGCGGTGTCCTGGACCTCGCTGCTGGAGACCTCAGGTAGCAGCGTGGTCTACGACCTCATCAGTGGCAAGACCTCCGGACTTGGACTGGGACCTGTCCTGTTGGATGAATGCCTCGCGGTGGGCCAGAGTGCGAACCAGGCCATGGTCCAGCAGCCTCAACTTGCGCCTGTCGAGATCTACTGGTACCTGGTGAGTGGCCGGAACAGCTGCGGCGGCGACTTGTGGGACAGCGGCGGCCCCGCGCAGGATCAGCCTCGTCAGCCGGGATCCTGCGTGCCCTGATTCTGGCGGCCCCCCCTCCGGGCTCG
>SMVB01025206.1_pt1 | contig 11809 bp, 11 predicted proteins | sample 2456461 | NCBI WGS metagenome assembly SMVB01 (sample SAMN11095934, study PRJNA526329) | marine sediment metagenome | biome: Marine sediment; feature: Surficial sediment; material: Deep marine sediment; isolation source: Hadal surficial sediment | place: Pacific Ocean | collected 2014-05 | depth...
CAGTTCAGGAGCTGGATCTCGAATAGGAAATGTCCATCGAGCGGCGTGCCGCCAGGGTCGATTGCCTGAGCGATATCGGTTACACGGAGGATGTGCACGTCCGGTGTAGGGATCGCTGTGGGCGGCGGAGGATCGCCGGTGACGGGTAGAGCCAGTGTCAGGGACAGTACTGCCGTTGCTCGAAAGAGCTGACGTCTCCGAGAAGTGGGTCGAGGCTGGTACAGGATCGTTTTCATGGAGGTCTTGCCGTCTCGCGGTCGCCTGATTCACTGCCCGAGGACGATTGTGGGTCTGTGATGGGAACTCTGGTCTACATGAGCCCGGAGCAGGCGCGGGGTGAAACAATGACCACCGCGAGCGACATGTACTCCTTTGGTCTGATCTTGCAAGAGCTGTTCACCGGTCGCGGGGCGTATCCGGAAAGACTCTCTGCTGCCGAGGTCCTGGAATGGGCTCGCCGTGCCGAAACCCTGCCGGTGAAGTCGATCGACAAGGACATCACTTACCTGATCAACCGAATGAAGTCGCCGGCGTCGGCGGCGCGGCCGACCGCGGTCGAGACCGCCGACCGGTTGACCTGGATTCAGCTCAAGTCCAAGCGCCTTCGCCGCGCTCTTGCCCTGAGCGCGCTGGGTCTCCTGCTCCTCGCCGGCGGAGTCAAGTATGTCCACGACGTGCGGGCGGAGCGCAGGCTCGTTCGATTCTCCGGGGACTGGTGGAGAGAGATCCCACCAACGTGGACTGGCTCGGCGAGCTGAGCTGGGAATCGTTGCAGCTCGGCACTCTCCATGCTTCGACACCGGCGGTCCGCGAACAGCGCCTGGGGCGAGGCGGCGGAGGTCGCGGCCTCGATCCGGGCGGAAGTTCCGCCCAGCCTGCTGGCCACTCGGGCGATGGCGCTTCTTCAGCTCGATCGTCTAGCAGAGGCTGCGCCGCTCGTAGCCCGACTCGTTCGCGAAGGCTGGCTACGATCCCCGCTTTCTCGAGATGTGTCGCGAGAAGGGGCTCTCCGTCGGGCAGTGAGACACGTGGCGCCGAGGCCGCGATTCGTGCGGCCTCAAACGTTACTGTGGCGTGAAAGAATCCCCGCGTATGTTGCCCTATCCCTTGGCGCTGATGGAAGAGCTCAGCCTACAGAGCGACAGTCGTATCCTGCTCGTCGTCCTCGATGGTATTGGCGATCTGCCGCAGGATGGCGAGACGCCCCTGGCGGCCGCCCTCACTCCGAATCTCGACGAGCTCGCGAGGGACTCTTCGCTCGGCCTGTCGACGGCGGTACTGCCGGGCGTCACGCCGGGCTCGGGTCCCGGGCATTTGGCCCTCTTTGGCTACGATCCGCTGGTTTTCGATGTGGCTCGCGGCGTCCTCTCGGCGCTCGGCATCGGGCTGGACCTGGGGCCGGACCAAGTGGCTGCACGGGCCAACTTCGCGACCTTGGCTGACGACGGGACGATTCTCGATCGCCGTGCCGGACGCATTTCCACCGAGCTGAATGAACGGCTCATCGAGAGTTTGAATGCCGAGATTGGAGACATCGAGGGGGTTTCGGTGCGGCTCTACACCGAGTCCGAGTATCGATTCGTGGTTGTGCTCGAGGCCCAGGACCTGGGTGGCACGGTGAGTGAGAGCGATCCGGGGCGAGTGGGGGAGAAGCCACTGGCGATGCGATCTCAGTCGGAGGCGGCGACCGACGAACGTACGGCGGCCGTCCTGAACAGCTTCGTCGAGCAGACCGCAGAGGTACTGGGGGACCTTCGAGAGGCGAGAGAGTCCGATCCTCAGGTGAATGCTGTTCTGCTTCGCGGCATCGGCAAGAAACCGTCGCTGCCAAGCATGAGAAACGTCTTCCGCCTACGTCCAGGCTCGGTGGCGGCGTACCCGATGTACAGGGGAGTATCACGTCTGGTGGGCATGGAGTGCCTGCCGATCGATCTCTCAGGGGAGGGCGAGAGGACGCCGAACAAGCTCGCTGCTTACAAAGCGCATGCTGACGAGCACGACTTCCTCTACTTTCACGTCAAGCAGACCGACAGCTACGGCGAAGACGGAGACTTCGACGGCAAGAAGCGGCAGATCGAGCTCTTCGATGAAAGCCTGCCGGCGCTTCTCGACTGGCGCCCGGAGGTCGTCCTGATCACGGGCGATCACTCCACCCCGGCGAGTCTGAAGGCTCACTCCTGGCATCCCTTGCCGGTGATGATCTGGAGCCGTTGGGGTCGCCCCGATGGCAGGCGTTTCACGGAGGCCGACTGCCGGGGCGGGAGTCTGGGCAGTTTGCGTCACCTCGACTTGATGCCGCTGGCGATGGCGAACGCGCAGAAGCTCCGAAAGTATGGCGCCTAGCCTGCTCCGTGCTCAGACAAACGGCGATCCAAGGTGTAGTGCGTTGACAATCAGAGATCTCGACGGTCGGGTGGCGTTGGTCAGCGGTGGTGGAACCGGGATCGGCAAAGCTATCGCGGCCGGCCTCCTCGGCGCTGGCGCCGCCGTTACCCTCATGGGTCGGCGGACCGGCGTTCTGGAGGAAGCGGCCTCGGAGATCGCGGCTCACGGAGGGCGCGTCGAGGTGTCGCCGGGCGACGTCTCCAAGAAGAGCGATTGCGAGCTCGCCGTAGAGCGCACTCTCAGCGTCTTCGGATCTCTCTCGATCCTGGTCAACAACGCCGGTGTGGCGAGTCCGGGGCCCTTGGCGGAGGCCGCCGAGGAAGACGTTCATGCCATGGTCGACATCGACCTGAAGGGGCCGATCTTCCTCACTCAGGCGGCTTTGACGGCCCTGAAGGAGGCGGCGGTGTCGGGAGATGCTTCGATCCTCAGTATTTCCTCGTCAGTGACCTTCCAGGCCCTGGAGAACTACTCGGTGTATTCCGCAGCCAAGGCCGGCCTCGACATGCTGACCCGGTGCTGGGCCAAGGAGCTGGCGGCTTCGGGTGTGCGGGTCAATGCGATCTCTCCCGGCATCGTCGAGACGCCGGTGTTCGAGAGCATGATGCCTCGGGAAGAGATTCCCGCCTTCCTTCAGGGCTTCGCAGAGCTCGTGCCTCTGGGTCGAGTGGGGCAACCGATCGACGTGGCGAGTCTGGCGGTTTTTCTGTGTGGTCCTGGGAGTGCTTGGACGACCGGTGCCGTGATCCCGGTGGATGGCGGATTGAGTCTAGCCTCCTGAGCCTGCCCGGCTACCGCAGGTTGCTTGATGCTAGCGCTACTGTAGAGGCTTTCGATCCTTACCGATATGATCAGCTCCTTGTGGGGCAGTTGACCAAGGGATACCGGCAGCTGGTCGACGAGGCGGAAGCCGAGGTCGAGACTCTCTCTGTCGAAGAGGCTCACCGGGTTCTCGCCGATGGCAGTAGGCTGATTGTCGATATCCGCGACGTTCGGGAGCTGTCACGCGAGGGCAAGATTCCGGGCGCTTTTCACGCGCCTCGAGGAATGCTGGAGTTTTGGGTCGATCCCGAGAGCCCCTACCATCACGCTGCACTATCGGAGGCCGACGAGCTCTTGCTCTACTGCGGCAGCGGTTGGCGTTCGGCTCTCGCGGCGAGTACCTTGCAAGGAATGGGGATGACCAATGTCGCCCATATCGGTGGCGGCTTCAGCGGCTGGGTCGAAGCGGGCTACGAGGTGGAGAAGAAGGAGTAGAACGACGGCCTCGGTCGCCTACTCGTCTGTTGTGAAGTAGTCCTGAATCCGCTTCAGACGCTCCTCGTTGATCGCGACGACTCGTTCTCGGATTGCCAGCTCGTCTTCGCGCCGGGAGGAGAAGGAGACGCGCTCGGTGAGCTCCGCGAATCCGGGAATGTCCTCGATCAGGGAACTGAGCTCGTTCAGGCCACCTCCGAAGGCTCCGCGGCCCGAGATCTGCTCTGGTTTCAGGAGATAGAGCTCGCGCTTGGCGCGCGTTGCCGCGACATAGAGCAGGCGGCGCTCCTCCTCGTACACCTCGGGATCGTTGAGCCCGTTGTAGACCGGAAAGTAGCCGTTGCACAGATTGACCACGAAGACGGCATGCCACTCGAGTCCCTTTGCCGAATGCACCGTCGACACTGTCATCCACTCGTCTTCCCGGTCGTACTGGGCGCCCTCCCGGCGGACCTCGGGCGGATCGATGGCGATGTCGGTCAGGAACGACTCGAGGGTTCTATAGCGCTCGGCGATGACTAGCAGGGCTTCGAGATCGCCCATGCGACGCTTGACGTCGTCGAACTTCTTGGGCATCAGGGGCTCGTAGCAGTCGATGGCAGCGCTGATTTGCGACCCGACGTCGTCGGTCGGTTCGGCGATGGTTGCCTGCGCCGTGCACAGATCCCTGAGGCTCTCGCCGTAGCGAGCGCTTCGAAAATGGGTGGCAAAGGCGCGCTCCACGTTGCCGCCACTGGCGAGGACCAGCTCGGTCATCTGCTGGGCGCGCCGTGCCCCGACCCCTTCGAGCAGTTGAAGGATCCGGAACCAGCTACTGCCGTCGAGCGGATTGAGGGCTACCTTCAGGAGCGCCGAGAGGTCCTTGACGTGCGCGGCTTCCACGAAGCGCTGGCCACCGAACTTGCGAAAAGGGATGTTGCTGCGATGGAGCTCGATCTCGAGGCTGTTGGTGTGCCAGGCCGCTCTCGACAATACCGCGATGTCGGACAGCTCGACGCCTTCCTCCCGCAAGTCGAGGATTCGTCGGCAGATGAAGATCGCCTGGTCGTGATCGTCCGAGGTGCGCACGAAGACCGGTTTGCCTCCACCTTCGACTTCGGTGAAGAGGTTCTTCTCGAATCTCTCTTTGGCGCTTTCGAGGATGCGATTGCCGAGATCGAGGATCGGCTGGGTGCTGCGGTAGTTCTGCTCGAGGAGCAGGGTTTGGCAGTCGACGAACACCTTGGTGAAGTCCATGATGTTGCGAAAATCGGCGCCGCGAAAAGAGTAGATGCTCTGCGCGTCGTCGCCTACCGCCATCAGGTTGCCGCGATCAGAGGCCAGCAGGGCCGCGATGTGTGCCTGCATGCGGTTGGTGTCCTGGTACTCGTCGACCATGACGTAGCGATAGGTCGAGGCCAGCTCCCGTCGAACCTCGGTGTGGTCGACCAGGAGGGCGCGCAGGTTGGCGAGCAGGTCGTCGTAGTCCATGACGTTCTGCTCGCGCTTCCTGGTCTGATAGGCGTCACCGATCTCCTCGAGAGCCGTCCGTTCATCGAGGAATTGGGGATAGTCCTCCTCGAGAAGAGTCTCGAGGGAGCGATGGGTGTTGACCCGTTTGGATAGAAGCTCGAGGATCGTGTCTTTACGAGGGAAGCGTCTCGCGCGACGGTCGTAGCCCATCTCGGCTCGCAGAATGCCGATCAGATCGGCGGCGTCGGAGCGGTCGAGGATGGTGAAACCGGGGTCGTAGCCGAGTCGGTTCCCGTAGCGTCGGAGGACCAGATTGGCGAAGGAGTGGAAGGTGCCGCCGGCGACGCGGTTGCAGCGCTCATCGAGGATCAGGCTGGCGCGACGCAGCATCTCCTGAGCGGCCCGGCGGGTGAACGTCAGAAGAAGAATACTTTCGGGAGAGACACCTTGTGCGACCATCTGAGCGACGCGATAAACGAGAGTGCGAGTCTTGCCGGTGCCGGCCCCTGCGATGACCAGATAGGCACCTTCGGTTGCGCACACCGCGTCGAGCTGGGCCGGGTTGAGCTCACCTGCGAAGGCCGTGGCGGGTGGGTCACGGTCGACCATGGACTTCGACTCTAGCAGGCGTAGTTCACGCTTCGGTTGCATCGAGCTTCGAAGGCGGCCCACTCAGGCAGGATGGCGTCGTAGATCGCGACCGCGTCAGCCCGAGGCGCGATCCTGCCGGCGAGCGCAGGCTCGGCAAAGGGGAAGGGATAGTGTTTTCCTTTCGGCGCCACCGATCGTATCGCGCCGGTTGAGCGTCATCGGGAGGGCAGAGGACACCGTCGCGGGCGTGCTTGAGTCGAAGCAGCTTGAGCACCTCTCGTAGCGATGTGGCAGAGGATTTCGGTGACAACTCTGGGGTCGAGGAGGAACGAGAGGACGCGCATCTGTCCACCGCATCGACAGGTCAGCGGCCTCGCCGGCCGCGGTCACCTCGTAGATCCGGCGGATCATCCGTGCCCAGGCTCGTCGCACCCGGCGACGCTCGCCGGCCGAGGGCAAGGCCATCGTCGCAGAGCTCGTGCCCTCCCCCACATCGCCTTCGGTGGTGTCTTGGCGCCGTGCCCGCGCGACGCTCGAGTTACTCGCCGTAGTAGCGGACCGTGTGCAGCTTCGGCGGCGGCCTGGGCGGCCCCGTCGGGCATCAGGAGGCGAGCGAGGAAGTCCATGGGCGATCCTGCTCTACCTCGCCGAGAAGTCGGGTCGTCTCCTGCCCACCGATCTCGAGAAGCGCTCGCAAGTCATCCAGTGGCTGATGTTCCAGATGGCCGGCATCGGACCGATGCAGGGCCAAGCGGTGGTCTTCGTCCGCTACTTCCCCGAAGACGTACCCCAGGTGCGCAAGCTCTACATCAACGAACCCCGTCGACTCTACGAGGTGCTCGACTCTCGTCTCAGGGAGCGGCAGTGGATCGTCGACGACTTCTCGATCGCCGACATCGCCAACTGGTCGTGGATTCGTAGCCACCTGTGGGCCGAGTCCCAGTCGAAGGACTCGACAACCTGGAGCGCTGGATGGAGCAGATGCGAGCCCGCCCGGCCTGTGAGCGGGGAGCCAACATTCCGCCGTCGCCGGGCAAGGCCGAACTCGTGAAAAAGGGCGGCGCAGCGATCACGACGACTTGATCGCCCCGTCCTGCTCCATCGCAAGATGGGCCAGCCCCTACGGACGAGCGACCAAGCGAGATGGTGGGCCGTCAGGGCGGTTTTCTCAGGCTGCCGGAGAATTTCGATCACATGCCTTTTGCCGCCCAAGCACTGTTCCACCAGTGTCCCATGGCTACCTGGCTTCCCCAACGATGGGCGCGGTCTCTCTTGCAAGTACTCGGCACCCCTATGACTACGGAATAGTAGGGATAGGATACCTCGCGTTCCGGACGGTGTAACCTCTCCTGTCGACGGCGCCGCATGGCCCGAGGAGGACTGAGATGAAAATACTGTGCGTGCTCTACGATGATCCTGTCGACGGCTACCCGGAGTCGTATGCGCGTGACGACATACCATCACTCCAGCGCTACCCGGACGGGCAGACGCTGCCGACACCTGACGGGCTCGACTTCCAGCCCGGGGAGCTGCTGGGGTCCGTTTCGGGAGAGCTTGGCCTGCGCTCCTTCCTGGAGAAGCAGGGGCACACGATGGTCGTTACGTCCGACAAGGACGGTCCGGACAGCGTCTTCGAGGGTGAACTGCCCGACGCCCACGTCGTGATCTCGCAGCCGTTCTGGCCGGCCTATCTGACCGCCGAGCGGATCGGCAAGGCGCCGAACCTGAAGCTGGCGATAACCGCCGGTATCGGCTCCGACCACGTCGACCTGAAGGCAGCGATAGAGAAGGGCATAACCGTCGCAGAGGTGACCTACTCCAACAGCATCAGCGTGAGCGAGCACGTCGTTATGGCGATCCTCTCGCTCGTCCGCAACTACATCCCGTCCTACAAGTGGGTCATCGATGGCGGCTGGAACATCGCCGACTGCGTCGCGCGCTCCTACGACCTCGAAGGCATGGACGTGGGCACGATCGGCGCCGGCCGTATCGGCACCGCCGTCCTCAAGCGCCTCAAGCCGTTCGACGTCAAGCTCCACTACACCGACCGACACCGCTTGCCGGAGGACGTCGCGGCCGAGCTCGGAGTCACCTACCACCCTGATGCCGACTCGCTGATCCAGGTCTGCGATGTGGTTACCGTCAACGCCCCGCTGCACCCCGAGACCGAGCACATGGTCAACGACGCATTCATCGCCAAAATGAAGCGAGGAGCCTACCTCGTGAACACAGCCCGCGGCAAGATCTGTGACAGGGACGCGGTAGCCCGCGGACTCGAAAGCGGCCAACTCGCCGGCTACGCAGGCGATGTCTGGTTCCCTCAACCGCCGCCGCAGGACCACCCCTGGCGGACGATGCCGCATCACGGCATGACGCCACACGTGTCGGGCACCTCGCTCTCGGCGCAGGCGCGCTACGCGGCCGGCGTGCGCGAGATTCTAGAGTGCTTCTTCGAGGGCCGTCCCATTCGCGAGGAGTACCTTATCGTCGACGGTGGCAAACTGGCAGGCGCCGGTGCACACGCCTACAGCGAAGGCGACGTCACGGGCGGCTCCGACGAAGCAGCGAAGTTCAAGAAGTAAGGCCCCCGGTAATGTCGACGTGAGCGGCGGCCGAGGTGTTAGGGAGCTAGAAAGACACGTCCGCGCACTCGCCGAAGAGATCGGCGAGCGCCACGTGTGGCGCTACGATGCGCTCGAACGAGCGGCGACGTATATCGAGGACTCCTTGCGCAGCAGTTTGTATGACGTCGTGCCCCAGGCATACGAAGTCGATATCGATCATCCTTTGCTCACACCAGCTCAGCGTAGCGTGCACAATCTCGAGGTGGAAGTCGGCGGACGAGGACGCGCCGATGAGATCGTCGTCATCGGCGCACATTACGACTCGATCCCTGGATGTCCGGCCGCCAACGACAATGGCTCGGGCGTCGCGGCAATGCTCGAGATCGCCCGACTTCTGGCCGACAGGACCTTTGAGCGCACGCTTCGTTTCGTCGCCTTCGTCAACGAAGAGCCGCCTTTCTTCCAGACCTCGCGTATGGGCAGCATGGTCTACGCGCAGCGTTGCCGACAAAGACGCGAGAAGGTCGTCGCGATGATCTCCCTCGAAACGATCGGCTACTACTCCGACGAACCGGCGAGCCAGCACTATCCCTTCCCGTTCAGCCTCTTCTATCCCAGCGTTGGCAACTTCATCGGCTTCATCGGGAATCTCGCTTCACGCCGGTTGGTGCGTCGTGTCGTCTCTTCGTTTCGTGAGCACACGAGCTTTCCATGCGAGGGAGCCGCTGTTCCTGGTTGGATCACAGGGATCGGGTGGTCGGATCATTGGGCGTTTTGGAAGGCTGGGTACCCGGCCTTGATGGCGACTGATACCGCGTTGTTTCGCTATCCGTGGTATCACACGCCGCAGGATACGGTGGATAAGATTGATTTCGAGCGGATGGCGTTGGTGGTGGCGGGGTTAGCTAACGTCGTGGAAGATCTAGCCCAGTGAGCATTCCAATTCCGTAGTGTCCCGAAACTCGAACGTCGAATATTTGACGAGATGTCAGCACTTTGAGGCCGTACCGTCGCACCGCTTTCGATTGGTATCAGGGTAAAATGGTACCTATGAAGTCGAGATCGTGGTGTTCGCCGGGGCAGTTATTAATGTTGATGCTTGCCGGTTGGATCAACCGACACCAGCAGGCTGTTATCGCTTACCAAAAAGAAGAGATCAAGGTGCTGCGCGAGATGCTTGGTGGCACGCGTCTTCGATTCACCGATGAGCAACGCCGCCGCTTGGCCTTGAAGGCGAAAGCCCTTTCAGCTTGCGCGTTGAAGGACCTGGGTCCGCTCGTCACCCCTGACACGTTGTGCCGTTGGTTTCGAAAGTATGCCGGGGCGAAGTACGACAGCAGTGGACAGCGCCGACCGGGTCGCCCGCCGAAACCGCAATACATCCGAGACTTAGTGGTGCGGTTGGCTAAGGAGAACAGCGGTTGGGGATACACGAAGATTCGCGATGTCATGTTTACCCTGGGTCACAAGATCGGACGAACCACCGTGCAACGGATCCTCGCCGAGGATGGGATAGAACCCGCGCCCGAGCGCCGCAAACACATGCCATGGGACACGTTCCTGAAGGCCCACTGGGGCGCCATCGCGGCGATGGATTTCTTCAAGGTCGAAGTGATGACGTTGACCGGTCCGGTGCGCTACTCGGTTCTCGTCGTTATGGACTTGAAGACCCGCCACGTCGAGGTGGCCGGCATTGTGCGTGAAGCCTACGAGAAATGGATGCTTCAAGTCCTGCGCAATCTGACCGACGCGTTGGATGGGTTTCTGTTGGGCAAGACCCATCTCATCATGGATCGCGACCCGGTCTTCACCATCCGTGTTCGGGAGATGCTCAAACGGGCCGGAGCGAAGCCTGTTCGCCTACCGCGCCGCAGCCCCAACCTGAACGCGTTCATCGAACGCTTTATCCGCTCGATCAAAGAGGAATGCCTCGACTGCGTCATCCCGCTGGGTGAGGCGCACCTAAAAGAACTCATCCGTGAGTACATGGCTCACTACCACGTGGAGCGTCCGCATCAGGGTCTCGGCGGTGCGTTTATCCAGCCGGCCGACGATCACGCGGCCGATGGCCCTCTGGTCAGGCGTGAGCGACTCGGTGGGTTGCTCAACTATTACTACCGAGAAGCCGCATGAAATCGGGACGATTCAATCACTCCGGAGTTAAAGGATGCCTGCCGACACGCGGCAGGGAAGAGCGGGGTCGATCTTTCCGACTGGACCCGCGCGGTTCTATCTAAGGCAAGTTCAGCATGGTCTGTGGGCCGATTCAGATAGCAAAAACACGCGGGAGGGCTCCGCGGCAGAAAGGAGGTAGCGATTGGCGATATTCGAGAAAGTCCGAAAACGAGATGGAGTGCGAACGTACTACATCGACTTCCGAGATAGAAAGGGTCGGCGTGTGAGAGAGGTGGCGGGAACCACCAAAACCCAGGCTCGCAAACTGTTGACTCTACGTCTCGGCGAAGTCAGGGCCGGCACGTTCGTTCACCCGAAAGACTTGGAGGATGAACGTGGTCCTACGCTCGGGGAGTTTGCGGATCGGTTTATGACGCAGTACGCGGTTCATTGCCGCTCTGACCACTACCAGACCGCGCTACGGCCCGCGCAGAGCTGGTTCGGGGACAAGCTAATCCGAGAGATCACACGCGCGGATCTCGATGATTATCATGCGCACAGAGCGACGCAGGGTGTCGGGCCGTCTACTATCCGCAAGAACCTCACGGCTCTCGGCACTCTGTTCAAGATGGCCGCACGCTGGCAAGTGATCGACAGCAACCCCGCTACGGACCTGCAGAAGCCGGCCGAGCCGAGCCACAAGGTGGTGTTTCTAACGCGGGACGAATTCGGCAGGTTCCTCAAGGCCATACCGCCTTGGATACGCCCGATTGCGCGGATGGCTGTTGCTCAGGGGCTACGAAAAGGGGAGGTGACGGGTCTACGCTGGGAGGACGTGGACCGGCAGGCCGGACTTCCTTCTACATCAATCCGAGTAGCAGCAAGACAAACAGACCGGACCCAGTTCCCCTCACCGACGAGGCTCGGACCCTGCTGGCCGAAGCCGATCAACGGCGCCGGGAACTTGGGCGGCAATTGGGCCGCGTGCTGACCTACGTGTTTGTCGACGAAGAGGGCCGCGACTACCACGGCAAGACCAGAAGAGAGCGAATAAGCAAACTTACCCCCGCGGCTATGGAGTCCATCGGTCGCCCGGACTGTACCTTTCACTCGCTTCGACACACCACGGCCTCTTGGTTGTCTCAGAGTGGCGTCGACCTCGCGCAAATCAAGGAGTTCATGCGCCACAAACACATCCAGACAACCCTCCGCTACGCCCACTTGCAGCCCGAACACCTGGCGGATACAGTCGCCGCGTTGGATTCTGCGATCCGAGGTGGACACCCAGATGGACACCTGGAAACCGGACCCGGCGTAAGTCGTTGAGCGCCTGTAGCTCAGTTGGACAGAGCAACGGCCTTCTAAGCCGTGGGTCGCAGGTTCGAATCCTGCCAGGCGTACCAACTTCGATCGGCAGCATCGATCAGATTCCGGCGAGTGCGATG
>SMVB01288229.1_pt1 | contig 11807 bp, 11 predicted proteins | sample 2456461 | NCBI WGS metagenome assembly SMVB01 (sample SAMN11095934, study PRJNA526329) | marine sediment metagenome | biome: Marine sediment; feature: Surficial sediment; material: Deep marine sediment; isolation source: Hadal surficial sediment | place: Pacific Ocean | collected 2014-05 | depth...
CCGATGAGCCACCCGCAGAACGGCACCATCTGAAAGAGTGCCGTGGCACCGGTGGTATAGGCCACGACGCGCGCCGTGGTCTCGAACGACTGGCGAGCGCCTCCCACGATGAGCAGCATGAGATGGAACACACCGGCCTGGATAAAAAAGACCACCAGGATCAGCGCCGGCAGGATGAGGGCACTGATGATCATGAACGCGGTGCCCGCCATGAAGGCCGCCACAGCCTCATTCTGTTGGAAACCGAACTGGCTGAGATCCATGGATCCCATGTCAAAGCCGATGGATTCCATACCCTGTTCCATGAGGAATCCCCATATCTGGTGGACCCAGCCGCTGAGGGTTCCGAGAATCAGGAGAAAAGCGAGAGGGCCGCCCAGACCATTGTCGCGATTCATGGACGCGAAGGTTCGGGGTGCATCCACCAGGACATCCTTGACAGTGGTGAACATGGCTCCCAGGTCCAGAACACCGGTGCGCCGCTCCCAGGCGGGACCGTCGCGCAGAGGACCCGCAGACGGGGGTGGAGTGCCTTCCTGAGGCCAGTCGGTGGGCGGGTCCGTCATCGGTTCGTCCTCCTGAAGGGAATGATCAGCAAGCGAGGCTCATTCTAGCGGGCCGCCACCCGGCCCGGGTGATTATTCGTGGCGAATGGCGTCCACCGGGTCCAGACGGGCTGCCTGAACCGCCGGGTACATGCCAAAGATCAGTCCCACGCCTGCCGAAACGAGGATCGAGATCGCCACCCAGACCCAGGGTATGGCGGCGGGCAACCCGGTCACCATGCTGACCCCACGCGCGATGCCAAGACCGGCCAGCATGCCTGCCAGCCCGCCGATGCCGGTCAACGTCACAGCCTCGGTGAGGAACTGGCCGAGTATGGCCGCCCGGGTGGCGCCGACCGCCTTGCGGATGCCAATCTCCCGGGTCCTCTCGGTCACCGACACCAGCATGATGGCCATGACCCCGATGCCGCCCACCATGAGTCCGATGGAGGAGATGACCGTCAACACGAGGGCGAAGGGGGCGGTGATGTTCTCTATGAAGCTCTGGATGCGATCGGCCGGCACCAGGGCGAAGTCATCCTCATCCCCGGGCCGCAGCTTGTGGCGTCCCCGCATGAGGCCGCGCACCTCGCCCATGACCTCATCAACGCTGTAGCCCTCTTTGGGGACCATGGGGATGATGGCTGAGTCATCCGGACGGGCGAAATCCTTACGATAGGTGGTGAACGGTATGATGAGAAAATTATCGGCAATCGAGCCGAAGACCGATTCCCGGCCCTGAAACGCCCCCACGACTTCATAGGCTTCCCCGCGCACGCGCACACGCTTGCCTATAGGATCGATATCGGGGAACAGATCCTCCAGGGGGCCTTTCCCCAGCACACAGACTCGTTTGTTGCGCGCCAGTTCATCCTGGTTGAAGAAACGGCCGACAGCCAGCGGAATCAGATAGACACGCTGAAAATCGGGCGACATGCCGGCCACCGACAGAGGCCGCGTGCGCCGGTCCTGGTAGTGGGCCAGGTAGAGCCTGCCCCCCTGGGGTTGCTGCTGGTAATCCACAAGGCGAACGGACTTGACCGTGTTGCGAATCATGTCCCAATCCTCGGGTTCCAGATCGGGTCGCGCCTGGATCTCCTTCAGATCCACGTCGCCACCGAGGAAGTCGAATTTTGTCAGGTTGACCACCACGTTGTCCGAAGAGCTGATGGACGCGTTGATACTGAGAGACAACCCTGTGAGGATTGAAACCATGGCCATGAGAGTGGTCACTCCGATGGCCACTCCCAGGATCACCAGGGTGGAGCGCATCTTGTGTGTGCGGATGGTATCCAGAGCCTGGAAAATATTCTCGCGCAGGGCCGTTTTCATTCCACCCTCAGCGCGTCGATGGGGTCCAGTCGGGCGGCACGGTTCGCCGGATAGATGCCGAAGACGAGACCTGAGAACCCGGTCACAAGAACACCGGCCGTGATGGACCAGAGCTCGATGGAATAGGGCAGCGGTGAGACGGCCGCCACGAGGCTGGCGACGCCGAACCCCAGCATGGTCCCTACCACACCACCTGCCATGGAGAGAGCCACGGACTCGGCCATGATCTGCAGCAGAATCCCTGAGCGCCTGGCACCCACCGCCTTGCGGATACCGATCTCGCGGGTTCGCTCGGTCACCGACACCAGCATGATGTTCATGATGATGATGCCGCCGATGAGCAGGGAGATGGACGAGATAGCGGTGAGAGTCATGAAAATGCCACGGCTGATCTGTTCCCAGAGGGCGATGAGACGGGCCGAGGAGATCACGACGAAATCCTGACGATCTTTTGGGCCCAGACGGTGGCGGATACGCATGAAGAAAGCTACCTCGGCCATGGCGTCATCGACCTGATCAAGATCGGCCACCTTGATGGCGATGCGCACGCTGTTGTAGTTGCCGAACATCTTCTCGAACACTCCCAGGGGCACGAAGATAAAAAGATCCTGGTTGGAGCCCAGAACCTGCCCCTGCTCCTCGATGACACCCATGACCCTGAGATGCCGCCGCCCGGCCCTTATGGTCTTACCGATAGGATCTTCGTTGGGGAAGAGCGTCTCGGCCACGTCATGGCCGATCACCGCTACCGGCACGTTGCGCTGGACCTCAAGGGGCGCCAGATGGCGGCCGGAAACCAGATTCCACTCGCGCATGTGAGCATATTCAAACGTGCGGCCGCGCACATTGACCCCTTCGGCATACCGATCTCCAGCCTCCAGCCTGGCGCCGGTGTCGCGCTCGGTGCCGACGTATTCGGCCAGCTGCAGTTTCTGCCGGAGATAATCGGCGTCATCGACTTTAAGCCTGGGATTGCGGAGCGACTTGAGAAACTCGTCGAAGCTGGTCAGGATCTGGAGTCCATCCACCCTCGAGACGTAGAAGATGCCGCTTCCCTCGGAGAAGATTGTTTCTTTCACGTAATGGTCCATCCCGGAAAGAATGGAAACCACCGCGATGACCGACATGACGGCCACGACGTTGGCCAGCAGGGTGAGTCCCGAGCGCAGCTTGTGAACCCAGATGGCCCTGAGGGCGAGACGGATTCCCTCCAGGAGGCCCATGTCAGTCGTCCTCTTCGTCCTTCTTCTTGTCCACCTTGACGGGATCGTCGTGCTTCAGCTTGCGAAGAGCCGCGAAATTACCAACGATCACCTCGTCGCCTTCCTGCAGGCCGTCGAGAACCTCGAAATATTTCTCGCCAGCGATACCCGTCGTGACCGGCACGAAGACTGCCTTGCTATCCCGCATGACGAACACACCTTCAACTTCTTTATCCTCATCCTCGCCCTCGTCCGCGCTCTCGTCCTCGCCTGTCTCTTCAGCTTCGCTGGTCGTGCTGGCAGCCAGGGCCACGCCCGCGCCGGCTGTGACGTCGTCGTCCTCATCGCTGTCGTTCTCGGACGGGTCGCGCAGCACCATGGCCTGGATGGGCACGGCGATGGCCTGCTCGCGGGTCGCCGTGGTGATGCGGGCGGTCGCCGACAGGCCTGGGCGAATCTTGGGATCGGTATCGCGGAGCGTCACCTCCACCTTGTAGTCGGCCGACTGCCGCTGGCCCGGCGCCGAGGCCACCTGGATGGCGCTGTTCCCGATACGCGTGACTTCACCCTTGAACTTGCGCGACGGGAAGGCATCCAATGAAACCTCCACTTCCTGTCCCAGCTCGAGATGAATCACGTCGGTTTCATCCACGTCGATCTCGGTCTGCATGACCGTGACGTCCGCGATGGTCATGAGCAGGCTGCCCTGATTGTTGATGGTGCCGCTGACGGCCACCTCTCCAACTTCTGCATTCTTGCGAATCACCACGCCGTCCATGGGCGAGACGATGCGGCATTTCTCGAGCTGGTCCAGGGCTTCATTCCGGGAAGCCTCCGCCTGGCGGATGCGGTTGCCGGATGACGCCATGCGCGCCTTGGTCAAATCGACCTGGGCCTGGGCCTGGTGCATGGCCGCTTGGCTGGCCTCATAGCGGCTTGCGGCAACAAGATCATGATCGTAGAGAGCTTTGTCCCGCTCATAATCCGCCTGCCGGATGATGCGATTGGCCCTGGCGTCGGCCAGGCTGGCTTCCACCTCCTGGAGATTGCTGCGCGACGCATCCAGTGCCGCATCCAGCTGGTTGACCCGCTGCTGAAACAGGGTTGGGTCGACCTGGACCAGAAACTGGCCCTTTGTCACCCGGTCACCCTCTTCTGCACCCAGGGCGATGATGCGGCCAATGACGTCCGATGAGATATCCACCGAGACGGCCGGCTCGATCTGCCCGGAGGCCTCCACCACTGACGACAGATCGCGAGCCTCGACCGTCTCCACCTCCACCGTGACTTCATCCCGGGTGGAGCGCTGGCGGCTGAAGAAGATGGCTGCCGCCAGGGCTGCGATGGCAACGACAAAAATAAGGAGTTTGACGGACTTCTTCATGGCAGAACGCCCCCTTCGGGATTCAATACGCAGTGGGAGGGAGGTGGTTTCAGGGTGTGGCGGCGCGGGCCGGCATGACCATACGCGGCCGGCACTGGGAATCAAACCCCAGGACAGGGTGGCCGGCGCCGTCATCCCGGACCGCCAGGTAATAGAAAACACCGCCTCTGGCGGGAATCTCCGTATCCACGGACAGCCGGCCGTCGCGGCCGGCCTCCAGGGCTTTCAGGCTGCCCAGAAGCACCCTGTGGTTAGCCCGGACCAGATCGTCCATGCGACCCCTCAGGATCCAGGGCCGGCCCCGGAGAGAAGAGCCCGTGCTGGCGATGATGGTACGCCCCCGGTCGACCGACATCTCGATCCTGAGGCCGCCGCTGCCCTGCACGAGAGTGGCCGGACCGATCACCTCCACATTGGCGATCCGGCCATTGCCGTCCAGGGATCGGGTCTGGCCGGCGTCCACATCCAGACGCGGCTCGACGGCCGCATCGTCCAGAAGACGCAGGTTGATCCGTGCCAGGACCCCGGCGGGTAGCGGCGGGACCGGCTGGCGGCCCTGGGTATGCCAGACCAGATCAATTCTGCCGGCCGCCTGATCCACAGTCCAGCTCACGCCCAGGCGCGTGCGATCTTCGATCTCCTCAACGGCCACGACCTGGGGGTCGAACAGAATCGTCGTGCGCAGTGACGACGGACGCAATTCATCGGCGCCGGTGAGCACAACCGGCAGTGAAACCGTCCTGTCGCCGGACTGGACGCAGACATCGGGCAGGATCAGGCGGGCGCCGCCGGATGCCTGCACGACACCGACCACCGCAAATGCCGCCAGGGTCCGCAGAACCGGGGCCAGGACGATCCGGATTCCTGCTCCATCAGCGAAATTTCGGCGCATAGCCAGGATTTTAGCCTACCCCGCCGGCTCACGACCAGCTCCGGGATCATGACCTGTTGGTAAACCCGATAACGACCTGGTCATCACCCATGAGACCCCCCGATAACCGAACAAAGAACTTACGAATTGGCCTGATTCTTGCCTTCTGACCATCCATGCCGTCGCTTCGAACACTCGGTCTGGCCTTCTTGACCCTGCTGGCCGCCGCCCCTGGGGCAGCGGCCGGCTCCGACGCATCGCTGTTCCTGGTAGACACCACCTTTTCCGACCGGCGCACCACCATCAACAGGCTCGATCCGGCTACAGGTGATATGCGCCTGGTCGCTGATCTGGGGAGCTCGCTCAGCCCAGTATTCGGCCTTGCGGCGGCCAGCAACAAGGTGCTCTATGCCACCGGCACCGACACCTCCATGAACGATGCGTGCCTTGGCCTGCGGGCCTGCCTCCTTCTGCGGGTCGAACTGACCCCGGATCCGTTCTTGCCTGACATCACCATCGTCGGGCCGGTTCGCAGTTCGGGCGGCGTTGTCACCGAGATCATCGGCCTGGCCTTTCGAAGCGACGGCATGCTTCTGGCCACCAGCCAGGAGACCGACAGCCTTTACGTCATCGACCCGGCCACCGGCTGGGCCACACCGGTGGGAGAGATCGACCTGGATCTGCATGGTGGCGACACCACCATCGATGACCAGGGACAGATCTGGCTGTGGAGCAACCTCGGCGCCGGCAGCGGCCTGTACCAAGTCGATCCTGTGACCGCCCGGGCCAGCGCGTTCCAGCTCTTTCCGGGAATCTCCACCGCCGGCCTGGCGGCGGTCGGCCACAAGGGGATCATGTACGTCTCACGGCCCTCTGGAGATCAGCTTATCGGCATCGACCCGGTCACCGGCTTCGCCGTGGTCAGTCTCGCTCTCACTCTGGACGGATTGCCTTTCGATCACTCCCGCGGCGATCTGGACTCACCCTTTTGCGGGGACGATGCATCCTGCGATGACGGCAATCCGGCAACAAGCGATCTCTGCACGCCCGGCGGTTGCCGCTACCGGCCCGTCACGGACATGGATATCCTGTGCCCCTGCGAGGGACCCGGGCGGCCCTGGGCCAACCACGGCGAATATGTGAGCTGCGTGGCGGCCGCCAGCCAGCCAGGCATCAACCGCATGACCTGGGCCGGCAAGGTGCGCGGCAGCGGCAACGACCGCGCTGTACGCACGCGAGGCCGCGGACAGATCGTGTCCCCGGCCGCCCGCTCGTCCTGCGGCACCTGAGCCGGACGCCTGTCACTCAGCGTGCGGCTCGGTCATGGAGCGGGGGTCCAGGGCCTGTTCCAGCTCGTCCTCAGGAAGGACCTTCCTCTCCAGGGCCACCTCCCGCACCGTGCGCCCGCTTGCATACGCCTCCTTGGCCAGAGCCGCGGCCTGGTCATACCCGATACGCGGCGCCAGGGCGGTCACCATGGCCAGCGATTGTTCCACCATGGACTCACAGCGCTCCACATCGGCCTCGATGCCCGCCACGCACTTCTCGGCAAAATTACGGCTCGCTGCGGACAGAAGCTCGATGGACTGGATCAGGTTCAGGGCCAGCACCGGCATCATGATGTTGAGCTCGAAATTGCCGCTCATGCCAGCCAGCGCCACCACGGTGTCGTTCCCCATGACCTGGGCGGCGACCATGGTGACGGACTCGGCGATGACCGCGTTGACCTTGCCAGGCATGATGGATGAGCCGGGCTGGGTGGCCGGCAACCGGATCTCCCCCAATCCGCAACGAGGTCCCGACCCCAACCAGCGCACGTCGTTGGCGATTTTCATGAGTGAGACGGCAATTGTTTTGAGGTGCCCCGAGGCTTCCACGCAGGCATCCTTGGTCGACTGGGCTTCGAAGTGATCCCCGGCCTCGCGGAACTCCACGCCGGCCATCTCGGAGATGACGCTGATGGCCTTCCCGGCGAACTCGGGATGAGTATTGATACCGGTCCCCACGGCTGTGCCACCGAGAGCCAGCTCGGCCAGGGCCTCGGAAGCCTTGCCGGCCCGGGCCAGCCCATGCTCCAACTGGGCCCGGTAGCCGCCGAACTCCTGGCCCAGCCACAAGGGAGTCGCATCCTGAAGATGAGTGCGGCCGATCTTGATGACTTTCTTGAACTCCTCCTGCTTGGTCGCGAAGGCGTCACGCAAGAGGGTGAGGGCGGGGATGAGCTGCTCGTGAATCTCCAGGCGCGCCGCCACGTGAATCGCAGTGGGCACCACATCGTTGGATGACTGCCCCATGTTGACGTGATCGTTGGGATGCACCGGCGTTTTGGACCCCAGCGTCCCACCCAGCATCTCGATGGCGCGATTGGCGATGACCTCGTTGGCGTTCATGTTGCTGGAGGTTCCCGATCCGGTCTGAAACACATCCACCACAAAATGATGCGTGAGCTTCCCGTCCATCACCTCGCGTGCGGCCGCTTCAATGGCCTTGGCCAGCTTGCCGTCCAGCTTGCCCAGCTCGTTGTTGGCGCGCGCCGCGGCCAGCTTGATGAGTCCCATGGCCCGGGTGAAGGGGACGGGCATGGTCCGGCCGCTGATGGGAAAGTTGAGAAGAGCCCGCTGTGTCTGGGCGCCGTAGTAGGCATCGGCCGGCACCTCCATCCTGCCCATGGAGTCCTGTTCGCTGCGCATCTTGCTCATGATGTCTCCTCGTGGCTCACTCGCCGATGACCTTCACCAGAACACGCTTGGGCCGGCGGCCGTCGAACTCGCCATAGAAAATTCTCTCCCAGGGCCCGAAGTCGAGCTTGCCCTCGGTGATGGCAACCACCACTTCGCGTCCCATGATCTGGCGCTTGTGGTGAGCATCGCCGTTGTCTTCTCCTGTGCGATTGTGATGGTAGGTGTCGGGGCTGGCATCGAACGGCGCCAGTTTTTCGAGCCAGCGCTTGTAGTCGGCGAGCAATCCCGGCTCGTCATCGTTGATGAACACGCTGGCCGTGATATGCATGGCGTTGACCAGGCACAGGCCCTCGCGCACACCCGCCTCCTGGACAACCCGTTCCACGTCGGGCGTGATATTGACGAAATCCATGCGCTCAGGCACGGTGAAGGTCAGGTACTCGGTCCTGGATTTCATGGAGTCCTCCCCTGTCAGGTTACACCTATGGGCATGGACTAAACTGGCTCTCCAGGAGGAGCATCATGAAGGACTTTCTCAGAGAACTGGGCATCCGGGAGATCAACTCCGGGGTTTCCGACGGACAGTTTTTCGACCCCGCGGGTGACCAGGAAATCGACTCCCTGGATCCGGCTACCGGACAGGTCATCGCCCGGGTCAGGATCGCCGCCGTGGAGGACTACGAGCGGGTGGTCACGACCGCCAGCAAGGCCTTCACGTCGTGGCGGATGCAGCCGGCGCCTGTGCGCGGCGAGGTGGTGCGCTGTCTGGGCAACGCTTTCCGCGAGCATAAAAAGGCCCTGGGAGCGCTGATCGCTCATGAAATGGGCAAGATCCGCAGCGAAGGAGAAGGCGAGGTCCAGGAAATGATCGATATCGCCGACTTCGCCGTGGGCCTGTCCCGCCAGCTTTACGGCAAGACCATGCACTCGGAGCGCCCCGGGCACCGCATGTATGAGCAGTGGCATCCCCTGGGCGTCGTGGGCATCATCTCGGCCTTCAACTTTCCCGGCGCCGTCTGGGCCTGGAACGCCATGATCGCCGCCGTCTGCGGCGACACCATGATCTGGAAGCCGTCTCACAAGACGCCCCTGACCGCCATCGCGGTGCAGAAGATCTGCGACTCGGTGCTGGCCGAGATGGGGCACCCGGGCATCATGACCCTCTGCGCCGGCCCGGGCCGGACCGTTGGACAGCGCATGCTGGAAGACCGCCGCGTTCCGCTGGTCTCCGCCACCGGCTCCTGCGCCGTGGGCGTGAAGGTCGGCACCACCGTGGCGGCGCGCTTCGGCCGGTCCATCCTGGAACTGGGCGGCAATAACGCCATCATCGTCCTGGACGATGCCGATCTGGATCTGGCCTCCCGTGCCATCCTCTTCGGAGCCGTGGGCACGGCGGGCCAGCGCTGCACCAGCACGCGCCGCCTCATCCTGCAGAAGGGAATCAGCGGCGACCTCAAGGAGCGGCTGATCAAGGCCTACGGTTCCATCAAGATCGGCGACCCTCTGGACGCCGGCACTCTCATGGGTCCGCTGGTGGATCAGGATGCCGTGGACACCTATCTCGCCGCCCTGGAAGTCATCAAGAAAGAAGGTGGCGAGATCCTCTGCGGCGGCAAGGCTGTGAATGGCCCTGGATTCTTCGTGGAACCGACCCTCATCAAGGCCCATGCCGGGATGAAGATCATTCAGGAAGAGACCTTCGCCCCGATTCTGTACGTGTTCGAGGTGAACGACCTTGATGAGGCCGTGACCCTGCACAACGATGTCCGTCAGGGCCTGTCGTCGGCCATTTTCACCAACAGCTTGACCTCAGGCGAGCGCTTCCTCTCCCACGGGGGCAGCGATTGCGGCATCGCCAACATCAATATCGGCACCTCGGGAGCCGAGATCGGGGGCGCGTTCGGCGGTGAGAAGGAGACCGGCGGCGGCCGCGAGGCGGGCTCCGACTCCTGGAAGGCCTACATGCGGCGCCAGACCAACACCATCAACTGGTCCGGCACCCTGCCCCTGGCCCAGGGAGTGGAGTTCGGCTGACCCGGCCGGCCCGGGGAATTCAACCTTTCGGGAACATGCGAGGTCAAACGGGTGAATGCGAGAAGCCTGGATGCACGCCCGGCCCGATGACGAAGAGCTCGTCCGGGCCTTCAGGGCAGGCGATGACAGTGCCTTCGACCATCTGGTGGAGCGCCACATGAAGCCGACCTACGCCCTGGCTTATCGCCTCGTAGGCAATCACCACGACGCCGATGACCTGGCCCAGGAGGCCTTCATCCGCGCCCACCGTGGCCTGGGCCGGTTTCGCGGGGAAGCGCGCTTTTCCACCTGGCTGGCACGCATCGTCATCAATCTGTCGCGTAACCCCCGCCGGCAGCATCTGCCCCTTGAGGCGGTCCCGGAGCCCACGAGTGATGAAGGGGGCGCCGACCTGCAACTTGTCAGGGGCCAGCAGCGGCAGGAGGTGCGGCGCGCGGTGGCCGGCCTGCCCGAGAAACAGCGCCGCACCCTGTTGCTGAGAGTCTTCGCCGAACTCCGCTACAAGGAGATCGCCGAACTGATGGGAACCACCACCGGGACCGCCAAGGCCAACGTTTTTCACGCCCTGCGCAACCTGGCGCGGCGGCTGGAGAAACCATGACACGCCAGGACCACCACCCCGTTGACATGGACAAACACCAGACCGCCGCCCTTCGCCGGGTGGAAGAACTGCGGAACAGCGCCGTGCCCGACCCGGGCGAACGGTACTGGGCCGGCTTTGCGTCACGGGTCCATCTGCGGTTACCCTCCTCGGCACCGCGCTGGGTACCATGGGCCGGCATGGCAGCCGCCGCCAGCCTCATGCTCCTCATGTGGATAGGGGGACGCGCCATCACCCTGTCGCCGATGCCGGAATACCCCGACTCCGGCCTGGCCGTTCTCGCCACCTGGGAAGAAGACCTGGTGGACGGCGCCCTGGATCAGATCCTGGGTGAAACCGGCGCCGACCTGCTGGCTGCGGAGATTCCCGCTCTCACTCTGGCAGCCAAGCAGGACCTTCTTGCCAGCCTCCGTGAAGAGCTTTCCCGTGCCGGCGCGCCAGCCGCTCCCGGCCTGATTCCGAACCCGGGGCCTGCTTGAAACCGCCGCCTGAGGAGATGGACCCATGCTGCAAATGATGGTCTTGCGCAATCGCCTGGTGCTCGTCGCCCTGACGGTCGCCCTCCTGGCCGGCGCCACCCCGGCGGTGGCCGCCCCCCGTGCCCAGCAGGATCGCCAGCCGCGCTCAGGCGCCGTGGACCGCGAGCTGGCCGAGACCCTGGAACGCGTCCTCATCCTGCGTCTCAAGAAAACCCTTGAATTGACCACCCAACAGGAAGAAACGGTGGTGCCTCTCATGCGGGACCTGACCCGGCAGCGTCGTGAGCGCGCGCAGGAGCGCACGGAAGCCAGGCGCACCCTGACCGCCCTTGCCCGGGACACAGCCGCCGATGATGATCTTCTGCGTGACCGCCTGGACCGGCATTACGCCGACCAGGCCACCGCACTCAAGAACGAAGCCGCGCTGCTGGAGCAGATTCGGGCCGAACTGACCCCCCGGCAGGAAGCCCGCCTTCTTCTCTTTGAAGAGCGGTTCCGCGCCGAGATCCGCGAGCGTCTCCAGGACGTCCGACGCCAGAGAATGCGGGGCCGCCCGCGCACGGACAGGCCCCGTCCTGGAACATCAGGTCGGCGGTAGGCTCAGCGGTGGCGGCGCTCCCGGCCCACCAGGACCTGGGGCTGTTCCGCATCCAGATTGAGAATCTGGGAGGGGAGGGC
>SMVB01025303.1_pt1 | contig 11804 bp, 10 predicted proteins | sample 2456461 | NCBI WGS metagenome assembly SMVB01 (sample SAMN11095934, study PRJNA526329) | marine sediment metagenome | biome: Marine sediment; feature: Surficial sediment; material: Deep marine sediment; isolation source: Hadal surficial sediment | place: Pacific Ocean | collected 2014-05 | depth...
CCAACGACTGCGATTGCTACTAAAAGAAGTGTTGCAATAACTGGAGCAACTGCTCTTCTTGAAGTCAACTTGTATTTTGACTGTAGTTTTGTCATTTCTGATTCCTGAAAACTAAAAAAGATGTTAAAGAGATCTCTGTTCATATTGCACACTAGTTGCAAATGTTGTTCATGGTGCACAACAGTGATAGTTTAAGCACAAACTCATTTGGAACCCAATGACAAAATTAATGACGACTTTGACAATTTCTGCAATAGTATCAATTTTGGTAATTGGCGCTTTAATTGCATCGCCAGACGCATATTCATCAAAGAACAATGATGTGCTTGATGAGTGTAAATGTGAAAAACCACACACATTAAAGGTTCTTTTTACGGTTCCTGATACCGAACTGCCAGTTCCTGAAAACGTGTCTTTTAAAGCAGAAATTTTTAAAAAATTAGATGACAAAAACAATGAAGAAAAACAATTAGGAGAAGAAATTATTCTTACTCCTAATGATCCTGACTCACCTTCTATGGTTCAGGCATCCCAATGGGGGAAAGACAAACTAGAGTCAAACACTGCATTTGTGATTTACAAATTTATTGATTTATCTGACGATACCACTACTAAAGAATTAGTTGCTGAAATGGAAATTCACACATCATGTTCAAAGCCTCTATTCATAGGCCAGACAGTCAGTAACAATGGATATTCACTAGAAGTTAATGATGGTCTTGCAGGTAATGATCCTGCCATGACATCAATTCCTATAGCTGATTCTCTAACTTGTGAAGATAAAAAATCAAAGAGTATTGGAAGCATCACTGTAAAAAAAGCACTCACCAATGATAATGGTGGAACAGCTGTAGTCGGAGACTTTACAATAACAGTAACTAATGTAGAAACTAATGATCCTTTCGACTTGGTTCCAACTGGTGTTCCGTCTGTTAGTACAAGAGATGTCCCAGCAGGCACTTACACAATTAGTGAAACAGTTCTAGACGGTTACACTACAGTTCTGATTGCTGGAGACACTGGTTGTCCATCAATGGTTGATGAAGTATTCATCATAAAGAAAGGAAAAGATCTCTCTTGTATCATCTATAATGATGATAATGGTGATGGTACATCAGGTGGAGATGGAATCTTCTTTGTAAGAAATTCCATATCATTTGATCCTAGAACGTCTGGTACTTGTACAATGGTTGCAGATGTAATCAATAATTCTCCATGCATAAGGGTAAATGGCCCAACATTGTTTATTGCAGATCCAACTTTGGATGATCCTACAAAGGCTCCAACTGCAATAATAACATCAACAATAATCCAAATAACCACAGGCCTACTTTCACCTCCTGGATGTATATTTTTAGGAGTAAATGAAATGTATGGTGTAGTTGGATTTGGTATGGATTGTTCAGGGATTCAAACGGATGGTAGAAGTACCTATAATGCCAACTATGCAATAATAGATGCATCACCATAAGGTTATAGCTATAAAGTTCAACCATCCATTTTTTATTTTTCAAATTTAATTTTAAATTTTCATTTGAACGTCTGAGTATACTTGTAATTTTATATAAAAAATATTATACATATTAAAAATGAAAAAATACTTTATCAAAATTAAGATGAATTTAATTCTACAAGTATTCAACTAAGACTTAAGGAATTACTTTAAGGACAGCTTCTGTGAGTGAGCTCAAACTAAAGTCCTGATTAGTTGTTTTTCCATCTGCCAGAATATACATTACATACATTCGTTCACTACTTACAGTAGGAGCTGTTGCGTCAAATTGTATTGTTCTGCCCCCATCAATCAAATTACTTGTAAAGTTTGCAATTATTTGAGATGATGTATCACTAAAACTATTATAGGTCCATACAAATTTTCCAAATCCTGTAATACTATCAGAATCAATAGTCCAACCTTTTGGCATATTAATTACCAATTTGGAACTATAATCAATTTCAGTACCTCCAATTTCAAAATCCGCTATAACTACATTGAATTGCTGAACAAGCCCAGAACCAGTTGTCTGGTTAACCTTTATGTCTGCACTATTAGTTGAATGAGGAACATCAGAAAGATATACGTTAACATATGAATTGCCTCCGTTATCCATTGAAGTACTAAAACCTGATTTAGCAAATTCGCCAAATGTGGTAAACACGTTACCATTTACTATTATGGCCTCTATTGTATCTGTAGAACCTGAGAGTCTATCTGCATGAACTTTGGCTAAAAATGAAAATACAGAGTATGGTGGAATTTTTAGTGGATTATCAAGATCCTTCCAAACAAGTTCATTATTCTCAGGGCAACTCCATTTTTCAGGAGTAGGAGCTATTGTTTCAGGATCACAATATTCAGATCCTGAGCTTGAACTAAAAATTCTATCAAGGCTGTTAGCTCTTGGGCTAAGTAATGTCAGTACCACTTTACTAACGTACATGTCCTGACCGGTAGGATTGACGACGTTAATTCCCCATATTGCTTTTTCAGGACCATCTCCAAATGGTCCTGGTATGATCATAAACATTTCTGGTCTAGATAACAAATCTTGAGTGAGTACAATTAAAGGATCAGTATTACCAGTAACATCTCCCCGTAAAATACTTGAATCCATGGCTACATTACTTTGAACAAAATTACTATTAACATCTAGTCCTGTTGCAAAACTAGAAAAATCAACATTAGTGTCAATTGCTCCATTTATTGTATAATCCCATGAAAACAAGATAGATTCTCCAGGTATAAGATCAACTGAAGATAGATTTGGGAGAGAAGATGTAACAACAGCACCAGGAGGATTAACTGAAGGAGTAGATGGAGTTACATCTTTGATAATTAACTGTCCAGTATTTGTTACAAACATTACAATTGTAACATTTTGTCCTAAAACAACATCTGGAGGATCAGTGATAAGTACAGCTCGTAAACTATTACTTGGAGATCCACCAAGAGTAACTTCAAGTTCTACAATTTCAATTGTACCTAAAGATGACACTACTTTAATATCATATGTATCAGGGATTATTTTTAGGGATTGTGTTGAAAGTACATTAGTTATAAAACCAGATGAGACAAAGGTATCAGTATAATTAACATTATATCGAGTCGCAGGCTGATCTGATAATGTTTTGTTTGTAATCCATATACTTGAAATTTCAACTGGGTTTTGACCTTGATTAATAATACTAATGTTCAAAATATCATTTTCGTCTGTTGATGCCAAGATTCCAAATTGTTCTTGTTGTTTTTTTATTTCAATATCAGAAACAATTCTTTGGGTAGTAACAATATCTGTTTGAGCATCTAAGGCCAAACTCAATACAGAAAAGCCTGCAACCATCAATACTGTAAAAAATAATGTCCCCACAATTGTGGACAATCCACGCCTGTTAGTAGGCGAAAAAGAGGTTTTTTTAAGATTTATCGTGCATCACCGCTTACAATTAAAAAGTCTACAGTACGAATCCCTCCAGTATCCAATAAAATATGGATCCCTTTATTGAGCTGAATATCAGAATTGTCAGGACCTAGTTTTATTAGGATATTTACTATCTGACCACTTTGAATTTGGAAATTTTCATTTTGTATAATCGGGGTTTTGCCTACAGGAAGTAGTGAAAACATTCCATCTGCAGGATATTTTCCACCAACCAAATCATTTATGGAAGCATCTAATTCAATACCCGATGTAGATGGATCCCATAAATGAACTACACTGTTAATTGTAACATCTTGAAGAAAAATAGAATTAATTCCATTATTTTTAATTTGTAATGCAATAAATTCAGTTCCTCCACTTTCAGGAATAGCATTTGGAGTAACACTACAAGTAACGGCACACAAAAAGGGATTAATCATATTTTCATTATCAATATCTGTTAAAGTTAACAAAGAAAATGAATCTCTTGTATCATAAGCAATAAGCAAAATATTTTTTGATGAAGAATCCAATGAAGAGGCAGCGAAAAGATTTCCAGAGATAAATCCATCATTTACAAAGTATGTTAGTGTAGTTGCTCCAGTTACAGTAATTGCCATAAACATCATTGTGCTGATTATTTCAGCTAGACCACGTCTGTTCTTTAAGCGGGAATTCTTTTTAGAAATTTGATTTGGGATTATTGTAAATTTCATATTCATCTATGTGTTAAAGGGACTAGCAACAGTAGTGAAGAAGTTTCCCCTAGTTGTGGTTAACGATATTTTATATTCAGAATTTAGATAATTGACATCATTCCAGATACCTGTACCTGTAAGTATGATTTCTGAATCATTTACATCATCTAAGATGATCCTTTGATTGTCTTTGATTTGAATAGATTGATTTATGTCAACCCAATTTACGATGATTTCTTGATTATCAATTTTTAGAATTGTAATAGTAGAAATAGTGGATTCAACGGTTCCAATATTGAACAAATCTATTTCAATATTATCAGTATTAGGAACAAACCTAACATGCTCAAATATTATATCTTCACGATGTATTTGGTTTTTAGATTTTTCATGGAAAGAAAGATCATACGTAAATGCACCAATACTTTCCATTCCATTAAACAAAATTACTGAGCCTACAGAAGTTACAATGCCTAACATTACAACACTGCCCATTATCTGGCTTATAGCGCGTCGTTTTTTCAGAGAAAACTTAGAAGGGAAATATCTCATTTTTTATCACTATTTTTTTTTAATGCCATTAGAAACAAACTTTTCAACACAAGAAATAATTTGAGAAGATTCACGCTCAGAAATTAAATGAATATTATACTGTTTGGCAATACTTGCTACGCCCTCGTTAATATCAGAAGTAGTAACAAGTAGTGTATTAGTTGGATTAATATCTAATTTTGGAACTAAAATTGAGTTCATGTCAGACTGTTCAATTCCATTAGGGTGATTTTTTATGAAAATTAGAATTGATTCATTTGTTTGTTTGCTTTTTCCATAAATTGGAATAACATGATCATTACCACTTTTCCCTTTAATAGAAACATTAAGTTTTGCAGTAAAGCCGAATCCATGCAATAATTTCAATAATTCATCTTTAATTTGACTGGTATCAGAATTAATTAAGATTTCAGAATTTTTTAGCTTGTAACTAAAAGTTGTAACAAATTGTCCAGAATTGATATCAAAATCATGTTCATATTTTCTACAATGTAACTTAATTACAGCATTATCAAATTTTTCAACACAACTATTACATTGATACCACATTGCGGGAATACGTATTTCGTTTTTAAAATTTTTAATTAGTTTCTTACATGATGGACAATACGAATTATCATGATTTTTAAAATCAAATTTGTTACTTTCTGCAATATAACCACATTTCTTATGCTCAATTAAATTAAGTTTTTCAATATCAATTGAATGACATTTTGGACAATAGAGATAGATGCTGGATGAAAAAGTTTGAGGGTGAATAGGACAAACAATTACTTTACTAAAGATTTTTTGTTCTAAAATCCCATCAGCTACTAAACCATCAAGATATTCAATGTTATCTTGAACTTCTCCTATTTTTGATAGAATTGGGTAAAATAAACAACCTTCATTGTAATCTACAAATGGTTTTATTGTTCTGTCTTCAAGTTTTTGAACTTCCTGAATTAACCGTGCATCTTTACTAGGTGAAGGTTTTAGTAAATCTGGATTAGACATGAAAATAGACACATTATTACTAGATTCGTTGACTGTGGTATCAGATTCAAGTTCATTTGGATTATTTTTAAAAATTGAATATATGCTGTTAAAACCAACTGATTTGTGCTCAGATTTTGCCTCTAAGCGAGCATCATCTTGAATGATTTTTTTTCTAAAGAGGATCATAGTACCTCACAAAATATGAGCATATCACTATACATGATATTTTCTTAGTCAAGAAGAAGGTAAGAATAAGATGTTGTTCAAATGGACGAACAAGCGTTAAAACGCTTTACATATGTATTGATAAACAAAAATGAGACTAAAAATATTAAAAGACAAATTATCAGTGTTACAAAAATTACAGAGACAAAACAAGAGTATTATTAAATCAGAAAAAAATACTGAAACAATTTCAGAAAAATCAGGTGGTTCTGAGACAAAAATTCCTCAATTCATGACACTATCAAAATTAGACTGGGGTGATAACGAAATTCATGCAGGAGTAATCAAAGATCCAACAGCTAAAGGAGGATTACGATATCAAGTTATTGAACCAGTTCTTTCAGATAGGGAACAAAAAGCATTTGAGATTATAAAGAAATTACTCATTACAGAACTGTCAGTTTCGTTAACTGAAATCAAATCAAAAAAAGATGCTGAGCGTAGACTAAAAAATAAAATTACATCAATGATAAAAAAATATAGATTAAAGATCCCTCCCAAAAATATTGAAAAAATTAATTATTTCGCAGTTCGTGATTTTGTATATCTTGGTAAAATAGAACCATTAATGAGAGACCACATGATTGAAGAGATCAGTTGTGATGGAACTAACATTCCAATCTACATATGGCATAGAGAACATGAATCAATGCCAACAAACATCATCTTTGAAAAAGATACTGAATTAAATAACTTTGCAAGAAAAATGGCATACATTTGTGGAAAACATATCTCGATGGCAAATCCTATTGTTGATGCATCGCTTCCAAATGGAAGTAGAATTAATTTAACGCTAGGTCACGAAATTACCAAAAGAGGCAGTACATTTACAATTAGGAGATTCAGAGCAGATCCAATTACTATTATTGATTTAATAAAATTTGGAACACTTTCAGTTGATATTGCAGCATACATGTGGTATTTGGTTGAAAAAAGAATAACCATGCTTATTGCAGGTGGTACTGCAAGCGGAAAAACAACGTCGCTTAATGCATTAGCCTCATTTATCAGACCAGGTCAGAAAGTAGTTAGTATTGAAGATACTCAGGAGTTGAACCTGCCTCATGAGAACTGGATTCCAGCAGTATCAAGACAAAACTTTACAGATACTCAAATTGGTGAAATTACTCAGTTTGATCTTCTAAGAGCAGCCCTAAGACAAAGACCAGATATAATCATTGTTGGAGAAACCAGAGGAAAAGAAGCATTTACGTTATTTCAAGCAATGGCCACAGGTCACGGCGGATTCTCATCTATTCATGCAGATTCTGTTAATGCAACACTTACAAGATTAACATCAACGCCAATGGATGTTCCAAAATCATTGATCGTAAATAGTTTAGATATTATCACTCTACAATTAAAAATTAGAGTAGGAGATAAATCAGTTAGAAGAGTCATTCAAGTTTCAGAAATTGATGGAGTAGATGAAAATACAGGACAAATTAAAACTCATGAGATTTTCAAATGGAACCCAAAAACAGATACTCATGATTACCTTGGAGATAGTATTCTCTTTAAGAAAATTAAAGAAAGAGATGGAGAAACTGAAGAGCAAATAAATTATGAATTAACGAGAAGAAGATTAGCATTAGAATGGATGGTAAAAAACGATATTCGTGATCAGAAACAAGTCACTGAAAACATAATGGACTATTATTCAGATCCTGAACGATTCTACGAGAGAAAGAGACTAGAGGCATAATTATGAAGTTAATTGGAACTAAACTAAAAAAGAAAGTTAAGGAAGAATCAGTAGGACAAATACATGTGTTTAGCTACAAACTGCTAAATGAACATGTTAAATTCTTGCATCCAAAATTAGGTTCTTTAGAAAAATCAATCAAGCAGGCAATGATGCCAATTCCATTTGAGGTTTACGTCTCAAGTATGGTTTTCTTCAGCATGATTGCAGGAGTATGTGGGATAATCATGGGATTGGTTGCAATACAATTTATCAATATCCAACCTGCAAGTGTAGGATTTTTGCTTCCACTGATGACTGGATTAATGCTTTTTGGAATGACATTTGGAGTATTGAAGTTAATTCCAACAATTCGAGTAAAAAATAGAACTTCAAGGCTTGCTGAGGAAATACCACATTTTATTGGATATATGTCAACATTGGCCACAAGTGGTCTTTCATTAGAAGGAATTTTCAAAGCAATTGCAAAAGAAGAAACAAATGAGGACATTGTAAAAGATTCAAGATTCATTACAAGAAATATTAACATTTTGGGAATGGATTTAATCACTGCCATTAAGGATTTGATTGATAGAACGCCAGTAGGACCATATTCAGAACTATTAGATGGTGCAATTATCACAGTTTCGACAGGGGGAGATCTTAAAGATTACTTTAACGCAACCGCAAAAGTTCAGCTGGATGAAAAAAAGATGCTTTTGCAAAAAACTACTGAAGCTTTAGGAAGTGTTGCTGAAATTTACACAATCTTGTTAATCGTTTTTCCATTACTTGCAATAATTATGCTATCAATTATGGGAATAATGAGTCCAAGTCTTGGAGGATTTGATTTGATAACGTTGATGAATATTCTAACTTTTGGTGTGATTCCGCTTTGTGGAGTATTGATGTTAATCATGATGGATACAATGGTACCAAAGAGGTGAGAATAATGCAGAAAGCAGAAAGAAAACAAAAAGTAAAACATGAAAAAGAATTAGAACCATCGCAATCAATATTAAAAAATAATATTTTAAGAACAGTGTCATTTTCACTTATTGCATCAATAACCGTTCTTTCAATGAGTTTCTATTTTTCAGAATTTTCAGAATCTACGACAATTAGAGATGTTGGATTAATCTTTGGAATACTAGTGGGGATTGTACCATTGACTATTCATCAATTAAAAGAAGTTCAAAGAAAAGACAATATAGATAGAAACATGCCTATGTTTTTGCTTGCGTTATTAAGTTCAGTTCAAAGTGGAACAAATTTGATTAAAGCATTGGAGCAAGCTGCAGAAAGAAATCTAGGAGCTTTGACTCCAGAACTGAAGAACCTTAGAGCAAACATGAGTTGGGGAACTCCAATGGATGAAGCCTTTGAGAATTTTGCAGAGAGGACAGGAACTAGAGTATCTAGACGTGTCACAGTATTATTAGAAATGTCAATAAATATTGGCGGAGATGTGACTGAAAACCTAACAATGATCCAAAAACATGTCTCTGAGATGCAAAATATTGAGAAGAGCAGAAAATCATCTCTTCAGCCATACACATACACTATCTACATTGCATTTGGAGTGTTTTTGGCAGTTGCAGTTTTACTAACTACAAGTTTTTTTTCTGAAATGGAAAAAGTTCAAGAAAGTTTACTTGCTTCAGGTAGTGGAACTGATGGATTATTTGGTGCAATGGCAAGCATGGACATTGGTGCAATGGAATCAGCGTTATTTAACATGGCAATCATTGAAGCAATTTTTGGAGGACTGGCGGCAGGAAAGATTGGTTCTGGATCTTATGTTGCAGGCACAAAACATGTTGTTGTGATGATTGTAATTGCAGTCATTGCGTTCAATCTTCCCATTTAATTATCAATTTGAACATATTTTTTTTGTTTGTATTATTGATTACAAACAGATCTATTTATTCTAAGTAATCTACCACATTTCGGTGAATATGAAATGATACAATATGAGATACAAAGAAATTCTGCGAAAACACTAAATGTTATCAAACAAAATGGGCCTAGGAAAAGGGGATAACAAGTTGATGTCATATCGAGAACAAGTAAGTGGAATAGCAACAGATCTTGAAGAGATTTTAGATCTTGATGATTTAGAGGCCAAAGTTTATCTCAATTTACTCAGAGTGGGACCAATCACTGCAAGTGCACTTGCAAAAGAACTTGACATAGATAGAGCAAGAATGTACAGAACTGTAGATAAGCTTGTTAGTAAAAATATTATTTCAACAACACTATCAAGTCCTAAATTATGTATTGCAATAGAACCGCATGATGCATTAAAAATTGCATTAGGTAAAAAAGAAGATGAAGTAAATAAAATTAAAAAATCAGGTGAGGCAATAATGGATAAAATCAATAATGAAATTACAACAAATCAAATTAGTACTATTCCCACATTTAGAGTAGTTCAAGGACGTCAAAATATCTATGCAGATATTGCACAATTAATAGAAAATACAACGGATATAGTCTATATTGCAACAACATTAGATGATGTTTCAAGAATGTATCACAGTACAATTCCAGAAAAAATTAGCATTTGTGAAAAGAACGGAGGTAAAGTAAGATTGTTAGTAGACATGGATAATTCTAAATTAATGTCATTTGTTAAGAGATTCAATGCCACTGAAACAAGGATTGGAAAACTTCCATCAAAAGGAAGAATGGTAGTTCAAAAAGACAAAAAAATGATAATGTCTGATTCTAAAGCATCATACCAGCATTCTGGTTCTGATTTTTCATTATGTACAAATTCTCTGGAAATGGTAGAAAATATATTTACTTTGTGCTCACTTTTATGGGATTCTTCAAAACCACTCAAAACTTTGGATATCAAAAATTTTGTTAAAAAATTAAACTAATGATTCATCATTCAATTCTATCGGTTTTCAACCCATAAAACCTGAATCTGTAGTTCCAGAACCATAAATGCCTAATTGCACAGAAGAAACAAACTATTTAGTTCAATAAAAGAATAATGCACTACAAATCTCTGAATTTTACCAGATTATAAAAATAACATGCGTTACTTTGAATAATTCCCTTATTTGGAATTTTTTGTAAACCTATATTTTTTGAATCAAGAGCAGCCTGAGCAGCACCTCCTGCAAAACAAAGTGCCCATAAAAAGTCCTTTTCTTTAAGCATTGTACAACAAAATGCTGTACAAAAAATATCACCCACCCCAGTAGTATCATAAATTATCTTATTTGGAAGAATAATAGAATAGACTCGGTCTTTAACCAAAAGTGATACATTATTTTTATCTGTAAGTAATACGTGTTCTATTCCTTTCTTTTGTAATGCCAGCATAATTTCATCATTAGACCCATGAACAATTTGTTGACCTTCTTCAGGATTAATTTTTATTGCATTTACGTTTGATAAATCAAGATTGACATTTTCCAAGACAATATTATTTTGAGAATTTTTTTGCCTCAAAAAACCCTGAGGATCAACTAAAAGAAAATTTGAATCACTTTTGATTTTTTTAAAAGTATCATCAGAAATTTCATGATAAACTGGACTTACAATATGCCCATCAGCATTAACACTAGTGTAATCTATTGATTCACATTCATTTTCAAGTTTAAGAGTTCTATCTGACCCATTGATAGAGATAATAAATTTAGTAGTATTTTTTTCTGATTCAGAATTTATAAAATTTATTTTATTTTCAGTAAGATATTGTTTTGGAAAATCAGGACCAAATTTTGTAAACAAGTCTACATCAAATTTGAATTGTCTAGCTGTAATTCCACAATAACAAGCAGGGCCACCAATTTGTGCATAATTAGCATTATCAATAGTAATTGTATCAATCACACAATGAGAAAAAATAGCTAATTTCATTTCTTTTTATTCCTAGAATAGTAGATTTAGTTTTTTGCATTGTTTTTATCAAGACAATTCTGGCAGAGAATTACTCCTTTTGATATTACTAATTTGACGCCTGAAGTAAAGCAAACATGACAAAGGCCATCCATTAGATATCAATAGAAATTATTTGATCTATAATTAAAACATGAGTAGATTTTAGTCATAATTTAGGCACATATTTACAAATTTCTATCTCATTAAAACAAAATTATCTTAACATGAGGTAATATTCATGGGCATCCTTCACAGCCATCAGTTTGAATTCCAATGAATATTGAATATTGTATCTCAGAATTTGTCAAATCAGCCAAGATAAGATTAGCATCAGTGAAATCAGTTTGA
>SMVB01037602.1_pt1 | contig 11804 bp, 9 predicted proteins | sample 2456461 | NCBI WGS metagenome assembly SMVB01 (sample SAMN11095934, study PRJNA526329) | marine sediment metagenome | biome: Marine sediment; feature: Surficial sediment; material: Deep marine sediment; isolation source: Hadal surficial sediment | place: Pacific Ocean | collected 2014-05 | depth 0-1...
ACTGGGCGACCACGCCGAGCGTTTTTACCAGATCGGTTTTTTGAATTTTTCTTAGCCGCTCAATTGTTTTCCCCGGCAGACTTTTGACCCGGATTGTTCGCCATTCAAAACCTCGATCGCTTTCTAAATTCCCAAAAGCAAAGCCATTATCCACTGCAAATACCCGGGGATTTCCTGGATCTTTGGAGATTAAGAAATTTCCCTCATTTGAGTCATTGTGCTTTATGAGGTAGGACAAAATGTTCATATTTCCCAAATGTTTAGCGTAAGTCGTATCAGACTTAAATCTTTTCTTATCATAAATTTCTTTGGACGTGACTTCTTCCAACCAATATTGAAGACAGAAAAATACGCATTTCGTGTTTTTGAATGTCGGCCTAACATTGGCTTCAATCTCCTGATATTCGTCTACCGGCAAACTTCGCCCCACCGTGGGGGGAACAACGTATTCCCCGGGTTCAAGAAATAGTTTCTGCAATTCATATGCGGCGATTTCATAGCGCGGCTGATTATTTACCGCCCAGCCGCCCCTTGCCGCTCTCTTCCATTTCACCTGAATCGGAATACCATCGGCCCATTTTAAAATCGCTCGCTTAGTCATATCCCCCTCGAATCGCGCCGCCCGAATCCTGAAAATCTCGAAGGGTTCTCGTTGGAGTTTCTGCTCGAGTTCCTTGATTGGATGAAGAATGTTGCTATCCTGAGCAAAGGCGGGGCAGGTGATGAAAAGTAAACTGCTAAAGATCAAGATTGTTTTTAAAGCGCTTCTTATGCCAATCTTGAAGGATGCTGTCTGAAATACTTTTTCCTTCAGGTTAGGCAGTTTCAAAAGTGTGTTGAAGTTTTCCATGAAAAATTATCCTGGCAGGGAAGGTAGCGACCTAAGTTGTTTGAAAAACATAACTTAGGTCATAAACATTTTTTAATATAAAGAAAGAGTTGCGTATTGTCAAGCGAATTGCTTGGAATTTCTTCCGCCGAGCTGTTTTCTGCAAGTAAAAATTCTATTTTTCGCAATGTTTAAATATTTCGTGTTAAAAGAATTCCTCGAATCATTCGAAGGATTCTTAAATGCATAGAGAAATTATATTTAACGACAACTTAAATTGAGCGATTCGCTCTTGGCTGTGAGCTAATAAAAATCAATCAGTTAAATAAGTTTTTGTAACTCACTAAACAGGTGAAATGATAGTCTCAGCGCAAGTAGCCAAAAATTAGATGCCAAAGGCCAATCGCTAAAAGCCAAAAGCCAATCGCTCATTTTGGCTTCAACTTAATCATCTTTGGCCAGTCGTTGCAGGATTCCTGTTAGTAATTTATAAAAATCTTCCACAGATTCAATTCTAATCCGCTCATCGGGGGAGTGGGGAAATTCAATTTGCGGACCTAAAGAAACCATATCCATGCCTGGGTACTTTTCACCGATAATGCCGCATTCAAGACCGGCGTGTACGGCTTTGATTGCAGGTTCCTTTCCTAAAACGTCTTGATGAACTTCTTTTGAGATTTTTAAAACGTGTGAATCTAAATCCGGTTTCCAGCCCGGGTAACCTTCTACTTCTTCAACTTTGGCGCCGCTGATCAAACCAATACTTGTGACCCGTTCCTGAATTCCTGCCATCGCGGAATCAACCGAACTGCGATTGCTAACGTGGATGACCATTTCACCGTTGTCAATTTTTACGGTAGCCAAATTCGAACTGGTTTCTACCAGGTCCGGGATATCGTAACTCATAGAGATAACACCGTGAGGCAAGGCGTTTAGCAAATTGAGTACCTTTTGTGTCGTTGCTTCATCAAAAATTTTATGCGGTGAATTTTCATCGCTGATGGCAAGATTCATATCCGGTTCTGCCGGCTTAAATTCTGCTTGAAGGGCTTTAATCTGATCATGAAGCGATTGGGTGAACGCATCTTTTTCTGCTGAAGAAACGATGACCGTTGCGAAGGCTTCCCTCGGGATGGCGTTGTGCATATTACCACCGGTTAAACCTGTGAGATGAAATTTCGAATTTTTATAAGCAGCATTTAATGCGCGGGCAAGAAGTTTAACCGCATTGCCCCTTTGCAAATGGATGTCTACCCCCGAATGTCCGCCGCGTAACCCCTGTAATTTGATACCCAAAGCTTTTGAATCAGCGGGAGTCGAGATGTAGTTTAACGGCAGCTTTAAGTTCAAGCCTGCACCGCCGGCGCAGCCAACATACAAGGAGCCCTCTTCTTCAGTATCCATATTGATTAACTGCTTACCCTGCAACATGTCGCTGCCGAGATTACTGGCGCCGGTCAACCCGGTCTCTTCATCTACGGTGAAAAGGAACTCCATGGGACCGTGTTCGATGGAATTACTTGCCATTATTGACAGTGCCGCAGCGACTCCGATTCCATTATCTGAACCTAAAGTTGTTCCGGTTGCATATAAATAGCCTTGTTCCTGTCGCGGCTTGATTGGATCTTTTGTAAAATCGTGTTCAACATCGGTATTTTTTTCGTTTACCATATCGAGATGGGACTGTAGAATGGTCGTTGGTTTGGATTCGTTTCCGGCAGTCCCGGGTTTGCTGACAACGATATTGCTTGCAGCGTCTTGTTTGCTCTTTAAACCGTGTTTATCAGCAACTTCCAAAACGTAATCCGCCATGGCTTTTTCATTTTTGGAGCCGCGCGGGATAGTAAGGATTTTATCAAAATGCAGCCATAACTCTTTCGGTTCTAAGTCAGATACGAAGGTCATTTTTTCCTCCACTTTCGGTTAATTTATTAATAGTAACATTTCTCACTTGCTTTCTAGGTGTCATTCTGACCCACGGGAGGAATCTGAGTCTTGGCATGCTGAGATTTGCAGGCAAAAGTCAATTCTTCAAGACAATCCGGGTTCATCAGATTTCTCGCTTCGCCCGAAATGACATAGTTCTTTGTTATTGTTTTTAATGATGCTTATGTAGAGTTTCCCAACTGAGAAATGTTAGTTAATATAAACAGGATTCAAAGATTTTGCAAGTAAATTATAGACGCGAGCCATTGAAAATTCTACTTGCTAATGTAAAGCTTCTTGTTTAAATTCCGCCTGACTTAAACGTCTGGTCCATCCTTTGTGAGGGTAACATCCAAAACAAAAAGCTTAAGGAGATATGTATGTATCTGAATTTATTCCGCTTTACTTCGGTGGTTGCCATTTTATTCTTGTTTGTTTTTGGTTGCAATAATGATGAACTGAAAAAACGGGAAACTCAACCAGGAACTGATAGGGAGCAAACTCCAATGAAATCAGAACCATTACCTCCGAACACGCCACCTCAGGATCGGGAGGGTTACTACAACAGTCTTCCTGAAATGAGCATCGATGATTCGAAACAATACATTGCCACCATTTATACGGCCAAAGGTGAGATCGTGATGGAACTGGACGCCCTTTATGCGCCGCAGCATGTGAATAATTTTGTTTTTCTCGCCAAGGAAGGATTTTTTGACGGCCTGACTTTTCATCGGTATGACCCGGGGTTTGTCATTCAGGGTGGCGATCCTCTCGGCGTCGGCACGGGTGGACCTGGGTATCGTATTCCCGCTGAAATCGGACTCCTGCATGAGAAAGGCGCTGTAGCAATGGCGCGGCAAGGCGCAATGAATCCGCAGAAAAAGTCAAGCGGCAGCCAATTTTATATTACTTTAAAAGCGACGCCTTTTCTCGATGGTGATTATTCTGTTTTCGGGAAAGTGGTTGCCGGCATGGACGTCGTTCAGCAAATCCGCCGTGGCGACGTTATGACTAAAGTGGTTGTTGAAGAGAAATAGATGCAAATTGGAATTATCGGCTTAGATCAGGCTGGGAAAACTACTTTATTCGGCGCGCTTACCCAATCCTCTAAAGGACCTGCTCCGCCGGCCTCAGGCAAAAGGAATGCAAACCTGAGCATTGTTAAAGTCCCCGATCCGCGCTTGGATCGACTGCATGAACTTTACCCTACTGCAAAAAAAGTTCAAGCTGACATCGAATATTTGGATGTCGGCGGCCTCGCAAAAGGAGCGACCCAGCGCAAGGGATTCCAGGAGCAATTCCTGGCCAGCCTGCGCAACGTCGATGCTTTATTATGTGTTTTGCGAGTTTTTGAAAATGACGCGGTGCCGCATTCCGAGGGCAGTATTGAGGTAAGACGAGACTGGCGGATTATTGAAGAGGAATTCTTGTTTTCAGATATGAGTATTCTGGATAGTCGCATTCAGAAACTGAACAAAGAAATAAAAAAGATAAAAGGTCAAGATAAGCAGCAGGAGCTGGATCTTTTAAACAAATGTCTTTCTGCACTGGAGGAAGAGAAGCCGCTGCGTGAATTATCGTTGACGGTGAGTGAAGAGAAGGCGCTTCGGGGCTACCAGTTTTTGACCGCCAAACCGATTTTGCTGGTATTGAATATCAGCGAGGATGATTTAGATAAAGAGACAGAGATTTTAAAAGAATATTCGGATATGGTGACTGATAATAGCCAGGGTTTGGTCGCGCTCTCCGCCAGGTTGGAAATGGAAATCGCTCAACTGCCGGATGAGGACAGGGCGAGTTTTCAAGAAGAATTGGGAATTAGAGAGCCGGCCTTGAACAAGATGATTAGCAACTCTTATGAGCTTTTGGGGCTGATTCCATTTTTGACCGCGGGTGAAAAAGAAGTGCGCGCCTGGACGATCCGAAAGAATACCCGGGCGCAGGATGCCGCGGGCGAGATTCATTCCGACATTCAGCGCGGCTTCATTCGGGCAGAGGTTGTCGATTTCGATACTCTGAGCGAGCTCGGTTCTTTGGTCAAATGTAAAGAGAAAGGAGTGCTGAGATTGGAAGGCAAGGATTATATTGTACAGGATGGCGATGTGATTACCTTTCGGTTTAATGTGTAATGGAGGGGGTTTAATTTGCGATTGAAAATAATTATCGGAACGCTGGTCAGTTTTGTTTTTTTATACTTTACATTTCGTCAGGTCGATTTTCAGGAGATGATGAATGCGATTAAGTCTGCCAATTACCTTTGGCTGCTTCCGGCTTTTGCAGCTATGCTTTTCAGTCATTGGCTGCGTGCAGTTCGATGGCGATATCTTCTTGAACCGATCAAACCCATCAAGATAAGTCCGGTCTTTTCTGCGTTGATGATAGGGTATGCTGCTAACAACGTTTTTCCGCTACGGATGGGGGAATTTCTAAGAGCCTTTGCTATCGGGAAGTCTCAGAAAATCTCCAAAAGTTCAGCATTTGCAACTGTTTTCGTGGAGCGGTTTATTTTAGATTTTGTGCCGCTTCTGCTGATCCTCGCTTTAACATTTTCCCTGTTCGCCTCGATCCTGGGTGATGAAATTAAATATGGCGGTTATCTCATTTCGGTCATTACCTGTTTTGTAATTGCCCTGGTGATGGTCTTGACTAAATGGACAGATGCCACCGTTGAAAAACTGAGACAGATTCTGCCTGCTAAATTGTTCAAATACGTTGAACATTTTCTTCCTTCGTTTACCAAAGGGTGCATGGTCTTTAATAAGACCGAGCACTTTTTGGCAATTACAATTTTGACTTTTCTGGTTTGGGGGCTTTATATTTTGTCTATCTATTTTTCTTTTTTCATTTTTGGTTTCCCCGAAAAATATGGACTCGGCATATCCGCAAGTCTATTGGTTTTGGTTTTTGCCTCTTTTGGAATTATGATTCCGGCTTCTCCGGGATATGTCGGTACATTCCATTATTTTTGTGCATTGAGCCTGAACGCCTTAGGCGCAGGGATTCCTGACGGCGAAGTCAAAAGTTTCGCGTTGGTCAGTCATTTGATGAATATGCTGCCAATCAGCATCATCGGCTTAGTTTATTTCTGGAGAGAAAATCTGCATTTCTCCGACGCGGTTGCTGAGAAAGATTTGGTTGAACATCCGCAACAAGAAGAAGATTAGATTTGAAAGACTACTTAACCTCCAGGGTTTAGTAAAGATGAAGAATTATGGCCCTATTAATGATCTTCATCGATGGTATTGGCATCGGTGAATTTGATAGAGACAAAAATCCTTTTGCCCGTTTCCTTTCTCCTTTTTTCCCTGAATTTATCGGCCATTCAAATGGTCCGGTAGCCTTTGACGGTCAAGTTGTTCCCACCGATCCCTCGATGGGTGTGAAAGGACTGCCGCAAAGCGCCACCGGGCAAACGGCCCTGTTGACCGGCGTCAATTCTGCACAGGCGCTCGACCGCCATTGGCCAGGATTCCCGACAGTCACACTTAGAAAAATACTCGCGGAGGAAAGCATTTTTCTCAAACTGGAGAAATCAGGCAAAAAAGCAACATTTGCCAATGCCTTCTCACCGCGATATTTTACCCGACCGGAACGCAGCATTTCAGCTACGACCTGGTCGGTCAGAGCTTCCAGCTTCCCGTTTCGAATGATCGAGCCGGAGCTGCTCAATGGGGAAGCGATTGGTCACGATCTCACCAACACTTTTCTTGCTGAGATGGGATTCGAGGTACCGATCCGAACGCCCGAGACCTCCGCAGAAATTCTGGTACGGATCGCCGCATCCGTTGATTTTTGCCTGTTCGAATACTTTCTCACCGACGTCGTCGGCCATTCCCAGGAAATGGACTGGGCTGAGGTAGAATTGGACAAACTCAATCGTTTTTTGCAGACGGTTTTGTCTAAAATCGACTTAAATGAGAATCTTGTTTTGCTGACCAGCGACCATGGCAACTTTGAGGATTTAAGTGTTTCGACTCACACTCTGAATTTTGTCCCGACTGTGCTTTGGGGTAAAGACCGGCAGAATTTTGCTGAGAAGATCCATCAGATAGAAGATGTTGCCGGTTCGATTCTGGGTTATTAAAAACAGAAGATTCCAAGGTATTAAAACCTGCTTTTGAACCGAAGAAAATACGAACCCTGCTCCCTTCCCCAAGTCGAAACCTTCCAAATTTTCCTTGACTAAGCAGTTTTTTTTACTAAATTGAATGAAAGTAAAGTTAATTTCCGGCTTTGAATCATGCATGCCGTAGGCAAAAATGATATTCGTCCCGCCGCCGTCGCTGACCTTTTTTACCCGGGTAATCCCGTCGAATTAGATTACGAACTCGAAAAATTAATGGACGAGGCAGAATCCATTGACCTGGATGGAGAAATCGAAGCGTTGATTTGTCCGCATGCAGGTTACCGCTATTCCGGTTCGGTCGCGGCGGTCGCCTACAAAATTTTAAAGAACCGCAAGTATTCCGTCATTGCGATTATCTCACCCAGCCATCGGGAAAAGTTCCAGGGAATTTCGGTTTTTAATGGTGAGGCCTACGAAACCCCTCTTGGTTTGGTACCGGTGGCATCTGAATATGCCGACGCGTTAATAGACCGGGACGAAGCTATCATTTCCTCCTGGAGCGGGCACCGGGATGAACATGCCCTTGAAGTGCAGCTACCGTTTTTACAAAAAGTTTTGCAGGAGACTCCCATTATTCCCATAGTCATTGGCCGGCAGGACCGGCGGACAAGTGAGTTGTTGGGGGAAGCTCTAGGAGATCTTTTGAAAGATTCGTCTTCCCTCATCGTGGCAAGCTCGGATCTTTCCCATCATCATCCGTATGACGAAGCCGTTAAAATCGACCGGGCTACCATTCAATTGATCGAATCCTTTGACGAAACAAGCTTCAGCAGTGCTCTGGGAGACCGGACGAGTGAGGCCTGTGGCGGTGGCGCCATTGTGGCCGCCATGATTGCCAGTAAGATTGAAGGAGCAGACGCAGTTAAACCCCTTCTGTATAAAAATTCAGGAGATTCTTCAGGGGACCACTCGGCTGTTGTCGGTTATTTATCGGCAGCTTTCTATAGAATGAACTAGTGTATTTGGTGTCTGATTTCTGAACTTTTTTACGGACAAGTAATTCTCTGCAATTTTCTGGCAGAAAATGGCAAATAACAAGATTCAAAAAATAAATAATAATCAAATTCAAAGTATCAATGGCCAAAAAATTGTCTGTCGATGCGCCGGTTTATAATGGGTTTGTGTTTTTAATTATTGAGATTTGAAATTTATTTGAGATTTGGTATTTGTTTATTGGGATTTTCTGGCTGATCCAGGTTAGGGCATTTGCCTTCGGCGTCATATTAAACAGAAGTAAATTCACCTCTGTCGATAACAGCGAAACATTGATGACTGCAGATATTAACACCATCGTTTAGAAGGCAGGTCATTTAAATATTTGCGGCTTCGCCGCGCTAGAATAAAACAAGGTTCTCATGGGAGGTGGTCAGCTTTGTTTCTGAAGCGGAGTGATGTTCTTTCCAAGGCAGAACAAAAGATTCTTTTGAAATTAGCCAGAAAATCGATAGCTGCGAAATTTAGCGGTAGAGAACTCCCAAAATTTAAAAGCCCATTTCATCGCTTGGAAGAAACGCGCGGTGTGTTTGTTACTTTAAAAAAGGAAAATAAACTGCGGGGTTGTATTGGGTTTGTGATGGGGGTAAAGCCTCTTTACCAAACTGTTCAAGAAGTCGCCGCAGCCTCAGCGTTTCAAGACCCGCGATTTTCTCCACTAAAGGAAGATGAGCTGGAAGATACGGTGATTGAGATTTCGGTTATGACAGCGCTGCGAAAAATTTCCTCAATAAAAATGATAAAGGTCAAACGAGATGGACTTTTGGTTAAGCGCGGTGATTCACAAGGCCTTTTACTACCCCAGGTGGCCCGGAAAAATAATTGGAAACGCCAAACCTTCCTGGAACATGTCTGTCTGAAAGCTGGCCTCGACAAAGACGATTGGAAAAATCCGGATACTGAAATTATGACCTTCAGTGCTCAAATCTTTGAAGAGCCCCCCCAACGATAAAAATAATTTGCTCGTATGAAATCGATGCTGGCGTCGATCGTTAGCGAGGCGGAGTTGAGGAAATGAAATTTGAAAAATAAACCTACTTTCCAAAAACGGTCGGGAAAAGAGCTGGAAGATCTCGAGCTAAAAGTTTTGGCGCCTTATGCCATGCTAAGTCGAGGCGCCCACTCCACGCGCCAATTCGATGAACAGGAACACGATTATCGAACGTCATTTCAGCGTGACCGTGACCGCATTATTCACTCGCGGGCTTTCAGGAGACTGAAACATAAACGCCAGGTTTTTCTTACCACCAGTAGTGACCATTACCGCACAAGAATAACCCATACCCTGGAAGTTTCGCAACTTTCGAGAACCCTGGCTCGTGTTTTGGGCTTGAACGAGGATCTCGTTGAAGCAATTGCCCTGGGTCACGATCTCGGTCATACTCCTTTTGGGCACCTGGGTGAAGTTGTACTTGACGAAATCATGTCCGGCAAAAGAATATTTGAAAAGCAAACGCATCAGAATTTTGGCGGCTTCAAACATAATTACCAAAGCCTTCGGGTTGTGGATTTTTTAGAAAGGAAATATTGTTTTGCTGGCCTGAACCTGTCAGCACCCGTGCGCGAAGGCATTCTCAAACACACACGCTTGAAACGTGGGCGCTTTGATTTTCCGGATTTTTGCTACACAGGATTGCACTTCGAGTTGGATGCTGCGACCACCCTCGAAGGTCAGGTGGTCGCTATTTGTGACGAAATTGCCCAAAGAACCCATGATCTGGAAGACGGCATCCGTGCGGGCTTGGTAGAACTTCAGAAAGTTCAGGAGCTCCAAATTGTGCAACGAGTCGAAGAAAACCTTGAAATCACCTCTCTGGCAACTGAAGACCCTGGATTGTACCAGGGATTGTTGGTTAAAGGACTCATCAATTTTCTGATTGATGATGTCATTGAATGTACCTTGAAGAACATCTCCAAATTCTATCAACAAAAAGGAAGACTTTCTCATTTTGATGAAGAACTCTTTCACTTCAGCCACAAGATGAATCCGTTACAAAAGGAATTAAATAAATTTATTTATAAAGAAATAATAAATTTCTCACGGGTTCAGTGGTCAGACGAGCTTGGGAGAAAACTTCTTTACCGGTTGTTCGAGTCGTATTATTACGACCCATCTTTGCTGCCGGATTACCTTCCCAATAAATATTCTCAACAGAAAGAGGACCAAAGTAAAAAACCGTCACCGGAGGTTCTGCAGGAAGACAGCTATTATTTTAGAACGATTTGCGATTATATCGCCGGTATGACCGACCAGTATGCAATTCGTGAAGCAAAACGGCTGGGACGTTTGAAGAAATTTGAAATTAATGACTTGAATTTGGAGTTGGCTTTGGGCGAGTACGAGAAAATTGGTCAGGCAAAATAAGATTGAATCTTCAAATTCAAAATCTTTCCTTTCGATTTAGCTCCTTTGGGAGTTTTTCAGAACCCGTTTTAAATGACATTAATTTAAACATTGAGGAGGGTGAATTCCTTGCTCTGGTGGGTCCTTCCGGGTCGGGCAAAACAACTTTAATGCAGCATTTAACCGGTTTATTAAAACCGGACGCGGGTCAGATTCGGGTTGACAATCAAGACATTTTCGCGAAGGGGTTTAGTTTAACAGAGCTGCGAAAAAAAATCGGCTTGGTATTTCAATTTCCGGAAACGCAGCTATTTGAAGATTCGGTTTACAAGGATGTGGCCTTCGGCCCGAGAAACCTGGGATTGCCAGAAAATGAAGTGGCGGTCCGGGTCGAGGAAGCCATCGAAAATGTTCGCCTGGACTTTGAGAAATTCAAAAATCGAATCCCTTTTCACTTAAGTGAAGGTGAAAAGCGCAGAGTCGCCATCGCCGGTGTTTTAGCTCTGCAACCCGAATTTCTGGTTTTAGATGAACCCACTGCCGGTCTCGATTATTCTGGAGTGCAAGCTGTCGCCGATATTTTAAAACATTATCATTCCATGGGCAGAACCGTCTTGTTAATTTCACATAACATTGATCTCGTTACATCGTTGGTTGATCGCATGGTTGTTATCAGCGACGGCAAGATTCGGTTTGACGGCCATAAAAAAGAGCTTTTTCAGAATCAGAAATTGTTGCAATCGGTTGGATTGTCCATTCCAAGAACCCTGGCCCTGGTTAATTCTTTAAAACAAAAGGGCTGGGTTAAGTCTTCAGAGCTCTATTCAATTAATGATATCAAGCGTGAGCTCGATCAGGGAATCCTGGCAAAGCATATCCTGGCGCAGCCGCAAACTTGAGATTTGCATTTCGGATTGGAGATTCAAAATGTGATTGAAAATTAACCACTGTACGAAAACTATCCAATTTTTACCCATTCAATAAAGCCTTTATCTGTTTTCCCCCTCCCTGTATAAATTTATCCATTTTTTTGCATCAAAACATTGCCTGAATTGTCTATATTTACTAATAGTTAGATAAATTCTTCCCAGGGTTCATTTGAAGTTGCTCAAATCGACTGATGTTACCCATAATTTCCCTAATTAAGAGGTGGCATAGTGTTTGCATATTCTGCAAAAGTTAGATGCAAATATATTTGAAATTCTATTTTAAAAAGTGTTTTTGGGTCAAATCGTACTCTATAATATCTGACCGAAACATTGATGTCGTTGTAAGAAAAAAATATCACTATAAATTAAGTTAAGATTTCAAGATGTCAGTATCAGTTGTCGATAACTACCGTGATAGGGTGTGTAACTTGGAAAAATTAGAGCATTGGACCCGGCAGTCTATGTCGAAACCAAAAGACGAAGAACAATCGCTAAATGGGGACTGGGGTAAAAATTTCGGATTTGATTTTCATTACCCGTTGGTTAGTAGAAGCCCTGAAATTAAGGAGATTTTCAAATTAATTAAAAAGGTTTCGAAGAGCAACGCCTCTATTTTGATCCAGGGAGAAACGGGTACCGGAAAAGAATTAATAGCCA
>SMVB01168141.1_pt1 | contig 11804 bp, 10 predicted proteins | sample 2456461 | NCBI WGS metagenome assembly SMVB01 (sample SAMN11095934, study PRJNA526329) | marine sediment metagenome | biome: Marine sediment; feature: Surficial sediment; material: Deep marine sediment; isolation source: Hadal surficial sediment | place: Pacific Ocean | collected 2014-05 | depth...
AAAATCTGACCATCATCGTCGGATAGAACGAGACTGCGCATCCCGTGCATCACGCCCGCGGACCCCGCACTGAGCGCGGCCCCATGACGCCCGGATTCGAGTCCTTCGCCAGCCGCCTCGACGCCGATCATCTGCACGTCGCTGTCTGCGATGAACGGGTGAAAGAGGCCCATGGCATTCGAACCCCCGCCAACGCAGGCGACGAGCACATCCGGCAGCCGGCCCTCAACGTCCAGCATTTGCTGACGCGCCTCGATACCGATGACGCGCTGGAAATCGCGGACCATTGTCGGATAGGGGTGGGGCCCCATCACCGAACCGATGCAGTAGTAGGTGTCGCGAACGTGGGTCACCCAATCTCGCATGGATTCGTTGATGGCGTCCTTGAGGGTTTTCGACCCGCTCGACACCGGATGGACCTGAGCTCCGAGCAACTCCATCCGAAATACATTCAGAGCCTGGCGTTCGATGTCCTCCTCGCCCATGTAGACTTCGCATTCCCGATCCAACAACGCACAGGCCGTGGCCGTTGCAACACCGTGCTGGCCCGCACCAGTCTCCGCGATCACGCGCTGTTTTCCCATGTAGCGTGCGAGCAGGCACTGCCCGATGACGTTGTTGATCTTGTGCGCACCCGTGTGCGCGAGATCTTCGCGTTTCAAGTAGATCTTGGCGCCGCCGAGTTCTTCCGTCATGCGTCGCGCAAAGGTCAGAGGCGTCGGACGCCCTGCGTAGGTAGCCAGCAAGCCATCGAGTTCGGCCTGGAACTCGCTGCTCTGGGAGACCTTCGAGTATGCGTCTTCGAGCTCGTCGAGCGCAGCGATCAACACCTCGGGCACGTAGCGCCCACCGTATTCGCCAAATCGGCCAGGGATCTCGGCCACGCTCATTCCTCTTGCTTCTCCGCCCTTCGAACGGCCTCGATGAACGCCGCAATCTTGTCCGGGTCCTTGCGGTACCCGTCGCCCTCGACGCCCGATGCGACGTCGATGCCCCAGGGAAGCAGATCGCCAAGGCCACTGATGGCCTCGCCGACGTTTTCGGCCGTAAGACCACCCGCGATGATCACGTCGTGGCCCCTCTCGATCAGCACTCCCGCATCACTCCATTCCCAAGCCAGACCTCCACCGCCACCTTCGCTCGGGTGGTCGAGCAGCAACATCGTCCCCGGAAATTCCTCGGCCGCTTCGAGGTCCGCGCCTCGAAGCGCCTTGATGACCGGGAGGTCGACCGTCTCGACCTGCTCCTCGGTTTCATCCCCGTGAAATTGGATGCGCTCGAGTTCGACCCTACGCAATACGCGGGTGATCTCGTCATCTTCTGCATCCTGAAAAACGCCGACCCGCTCGACCTGCCCTTCTACCCGCTCCGCAATTTCCACAGCCATCTTGAGATCCAGCATGCGCGGTGAGCCCGGCACGAAATTCAGCCCGATCAGATCCGCTCCGGCGTCGATGGCCGCCTGTGCGTCGTCGGGATCCGTGATCCCGCAGATCTTGATCCGAATCCTCCCTGTCACAATTCCCTCCGTAGTTCTCGCAGTGCGAGTCCGGGGTCCGGTTCTCGCATCAGCGCTTCGCCCACCAAGAAAGCATCGGCACCAGCGGACTCGAGTCTCGCCACGTCTTTCGGCGTAAAGATGCCCGATTCCGCAACGACGACGACTCCATCGGGTGCCCGGCCCGCGAGCCGCTCGCTGATCTCGAGATCAACCTCAAAGGTGCCGAGATCGCGATTATTGACGCCAATCAAATCCGCACCGCACTCGACCGCAATGTCGAATTCGCGATCGTCGTGAACTTCGACCAGTGCGTCCAGTCCGAGATCATCGGCTCGATCCCTGAGACGTCTAATCTCGGCGATGGAATCGCTGCCGGGAAATGCTGCGACGATCAGGAGAATCGCGTCCGCGCCCGCGACGCGCGCCTCGTCGATCTGATAGGCGTCCACCACGAAATCCTTGCGCAGCAGGGGTAGCAACACAGCACGCCGCACGACCTCCAGTGTACCCAGCTCTCCGCCAAAATAATGATTGTCGGTCAGCACCGAGATCGCGGCCGCACCACCCTCGAAGTAGGCCTTTGCGCAGCTCAGGGGATCAAAATCGGCTCGAATCACGCCGCGACTCGGGGAACGCGTCTTCATCTCGGCAATGATTCGCGGTCTGGATCCCCGCGTGAGCGCCGTGCGAAAGCCCCGAGTCGATTCCTCACAAGCCTCCGCGGCCGAAGCCATGCGGCCCGCCGCGAGCAGATCCTTGGCATTCGACACTTCTGCCCGTTTCCGAACCAGGATTTCCTCGAGGATGCTCATTGCCCGACATCCACACCTGCGTTGGATGCTGCAATCAGCATTTCCAATCGCTCGCGGGCTGCACCCGAGTCAATGCTTCGCTGTGCGAGTTCAGTGCCTTCCTCGAGGTCTTCGGCCGCGCCCGCCACCCAGATCGCCGCGCCAGCGTTGATCAGCACGATGTCACGCCTCGCACCGCTCTCGCCTTCGAGCAGGCTGCGCAGGATGTCGGCATTGTCCGTGGCGCTGCCGCCGCGGAGCGCACCCCGGAGCGGAGGTGGAATCCCGAAGCTCGCGGGATCGATCAGCATCGGCGTGACGACTCCATCCGCGAGTAGCGCCGCGTCTGTCGGCCCGCAGGTCGTGATTTCGTCCAGGCCGTCCGAGCCGTGCACCACGAGCGCCCGGGTTGCACCCAGCTCGCCCAATGCTTCAGCCAACGGCTCCACCAATTCGGGCGCATAGACACCAACCAGTTGCAATTTAACGCCCGCCGGGTTGAGTAGTGGCCCCAGGCAGTTCATCAGCGTCCGAACGCCGAGTTCCCGACGCACCGCTGCGATCGCCTTCATCGCCGGATGGGCGCGCGGGGCGAAAAACGTCACGATACCGGTCTCGACCAGGATACGCGCGGATTCCTTCACCGGTAGATCGACGCGAACGCCCAGGCTTTCGAGCACATCGGCGCTGCCGGACTTGCTGCTCGCCGCTCGATTTCCGTGTTTTGCGACGGGTATTCCGGCGCCCGCAACGACGAACGCGGCGGTGGTCGATATGTTGAAGGTGTCGGCGCCATCGCCACCGGTTCCGCAGGTGTCGATCGCCTTGGGGTCGACGCTCGGCGCCATCACGGCTCGGCTCCGCAGGGCTTTCGCGGCAGTCACGATTTCGCCGACCGTCTCACCCTTGCAACGCAGCGCGATCAGCAGGCCGGCCATCTGCGCCTCAGACGCCTCTCCATCCATGATCTCGGTAAACGCGGCCTCGAGAATTGGCCCCGGCACCTCAGAGCCTTCCATCGCGGCGGCGATCGCCAGACGCAAGCTCACGCGGCGGCTCCGGGCGAGCAGCGCTCCAGGAAACTGCCCAGCAGCGTCTTGCCGATCCGCGTCAGGATCGACTCCGGGTGAAACTGAACACCCTCGATCGGGAATTCCCGATGCCGAACCGCCATGATCTCGCCATCATCGCTGTGGGCCGTGATCACGAGTTCTTCGGGGCAGGATTCTCTTTCGATCACCAACGAATGATAGCGGGTGGCTTCAAAGGGTGATGCAATCCCTCGAAGCACTCCGCTCCCATCGTGTTCGATCGAGGACACTTTCCCGTGCATGATGGACCGGGCGCGAATGATCTGCCCCCCAAACGCGACGCCGATTGACTGGTGACCGAGGCAGACCCCCAGCAGCGGAATCCCGCGCTTCGCGCAGGCCGAAACCAACTCGACGGATATGCCGGCGGATTTGGGCTCGCCGGGGCCAGGCGAAATCACCACCCCTGCCGGTTCACGCTCGAGCAGCTCATCAACCTTCTTGACATCGTTTCGAACGACCTCGACTAGAGCACCGAGTTCACCGAGGTATTGGACTAGATTGAAGGTAAAGGAATCGTAGTTATCGATCATCAAGAGACGCACAGGCGATCTCTGCTCCTGCAGCCGGTTCGTCATCAATCGATCCCCTCTCGAGCCATCTCGATCGCTTCCACGAGAGCCTGAACCTTGGTCATGGTTTCTTCGAATTCGTAATCCGGATCAGAGTCCGCGACGATTCCCGCCCCCGTGCGCATGAAGATTTGATCATCCTTCACCAGCATCGTTCGAATCGCGATAGCGGTATCCATGTTGCCCGAATAATCGATGTAACCCACGCAACCCCCGTAGTAGCCGCGACGGAGGCTCTCGAGTTCGTCGATGATCTCCATTGCCCGAACCTTGGGTGCGCCCGACAGCGTTCCGGCTGGAAAGGTTGCCCGCAGGAGATCCAGCCAATCGAGGTCGGGTCGCAGTTCACCCTGAACGTTGGACACAATATGCATCAAATGTGAGTAGCGTTCGATGATCGCGAATTCGCTCACCTCCACGCTGCCGATCACCGCAACTCGTCCCACATCATTGCGGCCGAGGTCAACGAGCATCAGGTGCTCCGCACGCTCCTTCTCGTCGGCGAGCAGGCCCGCCTCGACCACCTCGTCCTCTTCGGGGGTAGCTGCGCGGCGCCGCGTTCCGGCAATCGGTCGCACGTTGATCTTGCGGCCGGTGAGCCTCACGAGCGCCTCCGGCGACGAGCCGATCATCACCGCCCCGTCGCAGCGCATGAAAAAGAGGTAGGGGCTCGGATTGATCGCTCGCAGATGTCGGTAGAGGGTAAACGGATCCACCTGGAGAGGCACGCGAAACTGTTGCGAGAGCACGACCTGAAAGATATCGCCAGCCTCGATGTACTCCTTGGCCCGCTTCACGATCTCGTGAAACGCTTCGCGGGTGGAGGATCGCACCAGGTTCATCGGAGCATGCAACGTCTCTCGTTCCGCTTCGACGGGAAGCGGCTCGCGCAGCTTCTGCACCACGGCGTCCACATCCGACACCGCAGCCTCGTAGATCGCAGCGTGATCGTCACCAGGCCGAACCTCGACGTGACGCACCACGAAAGCCGTGTGGCGCACATTGTCGTGGATCACCACGATTTCCGGGAAGACGAACCAGAGATCCGGCAAACCGATCTCGTCCGGATTCGCGTCGGGGATCTTTTCGACGAAGCGAACCCAGTCGTAGCTCACGAATCCAACTGCACCGCCGAGAAACGGCGGAAACTCGCCCCCCGTCTCTGGAATGGCTGCATCGATTGCGCCCAGCTTGTCTCGCAAAAAGACGAGGGGATCGCCATCGACCTGAATCTTCTGGGTTCGGCCCGCCTCGATCCACTCGACGGCTTGTCCGCGGGCGCGAAAGATCGCGCGCGCGCCGCTTCCCATGAAGCTGTAGCGGGCCCACTTCTCGGCGCCCGCAACGGATTCGAAAAGGAAGCTCGTCTCAGCGTCGTCGAGGCGCTTGAAGAGCGACAACGCGGTGTCCAGATCGGCGCGAATCTCGCGGACGACGGGAATCCAATTCCCACGCTTTGCGAGTTCGTCGAACGATTCTCGGGACGGGCGGTGCAACTCGGCCTCTCGACAGGCGCCCGCTGGCGCCCAGGAATGGAAAAGTGGTGCAAAAACGCGTTGTTATCAAACGTGCTAGATGTCGTCAAGGAAGCTGAACTGCGCGGGCCCCGACCCCCTCGTTGTGGTCGTGTCTTTCCCGAGCCCAACCAACCGGTAGACGAGATTGAACTCGACCCCGGTATCGCGGTCTTTTCGAGCCTCCAGCCCCAACGCCCAGCAATCGCATTGGCTGAGGTACTCGATGCCGACTCGATGCGTGAGCGAGAAGGACCGCTCGAACGAGTAGCCGCCCTGGTAGCGGGCCAACCAGTTCTCGGTCAATCGATAGGCCACCGTTCCGCTGACCTGGTTGATGTGGTCGAAGCCACTCCGAAACTTTTCATAGCGTTCGTTCAGATCGAGAAAATTCTCGAAAAATTGCGGGATGTTCTTCAGGTAGCGGTACCTAAACCGCAGCGCCATACGCTCACCACGCCAGACGGATTCGGCGAGTACTTCCTCGAGCACCTTGTCGTCGAGATCGAAGCCCGCATTGAAACGAAGCTTGGTGGCGTCACCCATCCGCGCCATTCCATCGGCGATCAGATTGCCGATTTGCCCACCATCGGAAAAATCGTACTGCGACAGGATGATGAAATCAGCGAGCAGCTGCGGGCCCTGATCATCGGTTGCCCGCCGGTAGAATCGGTTGCTGACACCCCAGGTGATCCCGTTGAAATCATCGAGCCGATCTGCGCCATCCCTCGTCACGTTGTCGAGGTTGAGTTGGCGAATGCGCGTCTGGGGCACCGCGGTCTGGGGTGTAAAGAGCGGTTGCTCGCTGAAATTCGGCGCCATCACCAGCGCATAGCCGAGGCGCGGCTCCATGATATGGATCACGCCCATGCCCAGGTTGCGCTGAAGGCGCGTGCGGAGATCCACGCGGCCCGTGAGCATGCCCCACGACTCGCTTCCCTTGACCCGCGTATCGTAGAAAGTCTGCCTCCAGCCGACTTCGGGATACACCTCGAAGTAGTTGCCCAGCCGCCCGGGAAGCGCGAGCCGCGGGTTGAGCTTGACGCGGTGGCCGCGATCGGCGAGCGGTTCCCCCTCGTCGAATCGGTCGTTCCCCTCCGACCCAACGCCCGTGACCATCCCCATCCAGTCATCATCGCCGTGGGTGTCCACCACGGGCTGGCAAACGCCGTCGCCGTCGCCGATCATGGTGTCGCAGTCCGAATCCGAGGAGCAGGAATTGCCGACGTTCGCAGGAGGCGCGACGCACTGCGCGATCTGCTTTTCTTGCGCGTTGGGGAGCGCATCGATCCCGATGTCGTAGAAGAGTCCATCCGTCGACAACGTCGAAATCGTTTCCACTCCACCCCTCTTCGTTCCCTTCGACACGTCGTTGGTCAGCGCGAACGATTTCTTGGGGTTCTCGTACTGTCCGAAATAGGTGTACTCGACGTCGAAGGAAGGCACGAGCCGCTCGAGCCACGGAGCACGTGATGGGAGCATGGTGTACTCGGCGTTGGGCATGCGGTGGAGCAGGTAGGAGTCCCGGTCCTGGTCATCGGGGTTTTGGAGGTCGTCGGCGTACAGCGCGGAGACGACGAAACCGTAATCTCCGGATTCGTTGAAGTGCTTCGTCGCAAAGACATTCGAGGTCAAGAAACGGTCGTGCCGGGTATCGCGGAGATCCCGAAAGTCCGAGGGATAGGCGTTGTCGGAAACCGCCTGGAACTCCGACTTGAGCCGCCAGTCGTACGGCAGGTGGAAATCCAGATGCCCCTGCGTGACCCAGCGCTCGCGGTCGTAGGGATCTTCGAGGCTGTTGGGGTCGACGTCGTCGTCGCTGATGAACGCGCCGGAGATCGTTGCCGAAGAGTGTACCCCGATGAGAAACTCCGACTCCACCTCGCCCTTCACGCCGCGCTTTTCGAGCCATCGTGGCGTCATCGTCACATTGATGTTGGGCGCCGCGGCCCAGAAAAAGGGAAGGCCCACCTGAAAGCCGGTTCGCTCGCGGTAGCCGAATTCCGGCAATAGGAAACCCGAGTCGCGCTCGGTCTTGACCGGATAGAACATCCAGGGCATCCAGAGAATCGGAACGCCGAGGATGTTCATCGTCGTATTGCGGGCGACCGCATAGCCCTCGACTTCGAGATCGGCGCTCGCCGCGCGGATTTGCCACGGATCTTCGTCGTCATCCGGACAGCGACAGGTCGTGAACCGCCCGTTCTCGAAGGTGTAGGTGCGGTCCCCGGTCTTGACGATCTCCTCCCCCTCCATCCGAAATCGATTATCCGCAGCATCGAAGTGCGCCATCAAAAGGATGCCCTGCAGCGTGATGATGTTGAATTCGACGAAATTGGAAAAGATGGTGTCGTCCCCGTTGGAAAACACCACGTTTCCGCTCGCGACACCGCGACCGCCTCGGCGGCTGAAGCTGATCCAATCGGCCGCGAGCGTCTTGTCTCCCTGAATCAGCCGAACGTTTCCGCGCGCCACATACACGTCGCGCGCGCGCTCGTATTCGAGGACGTCGGCGGTGACCTCGAAGGCGGCGTCGTCGAACGCCGCGTCGAAAGCCGCAGAAGCCGGCCCAGCAACGAACAGGGCTCCTACCAACACCCCGAAGGCCTCGATCCTGCGACCCACGCATCCCCCCAACCAGACTGGAGGATCCACGCTACCAGAGCCCCGCGAAGACCGGCAGCCCGCGCAGCACCGTTTCCTTTTGACTGGGTTTGTACTGGCGGGGGCCCAGTTGGCCGGGTCACCTGTATTGGGTCGTTTTCGATTGCGGGAGCTTTACGGGGCGGGGCCCAGTTGGCCGGGTCACCTGTATTGGGTCGTTTTCGATTGCGGGAGCTTTACGGGGCGGGGGCCTAATTGGCCGGGCCAGCTGTATTGGACTGTCTCTTTTGCGGAAGCTTATGGGGCGGGGGGCTGCTTGGGCTGAGCTGCCTGGTCGGGCTCGAGGCAGGCTGATAGGGCTTCGAGATCCTTGGCGTATAGACAGTCGTCGACCAATCGAATCACCTTGGAATCGAAGAGCTGATGCAGCGCCCGGTGGGCTTCGAACATCGAAAGACCGCAGTCGTCCGCCAGTCCCCGAAGCGTGCTCGGGATCCGGTAGCCGCCCTCTGGATTGGGCTCTGCTTTGCGAATCAGGTCCCGCACCATCGGCCGAAGCAGATCGTCAACCCCCAGTGCTGCCAGCCTCCGCTCCGCTTCGATGAGCCGCGAAACGAGTATCCGAATCAGTCGAATCGCAATCTCCGGTTCGCCGAGGCACATCGCCTGGAGGGTTTCGCGGTCGAGTTCCAACACCCGCGTGTTGCAGACCGCCACCGCCCGGCTGTTGCAAGGCTTGCCGAGCACCACCCCGAGTTCTCCGAAAAAATCGCCCGCTCCAAGTCGGGCGACGACGCGCTGGCCGCCCTGCGCGGTTCGAGACAGTTCGATCTCTCCACTCTGGATGACGTAGAGCTTGTCGCCCGACTCACCCTGGTCGAATATGGTTTCTCCGGCCTGGAAGGCGCGCTGATAAGAGCCTCGGACCCGGATGGCAGTGTCGTCGTTTCGGGCCAAACCGTCCCTCCTGCTGGGGCTAGACCAGGAGCGGTTTCGACGGATACGGCCACAAGCTTGAGGGTCTCGCGGGAGCCCGATGGGTCCAGCCAACGGGATGTGGGCTAAAGGGCTGGCTCGCTCGCCTGGGAGGAGCCGATGAAGGGCGCCACGAGGCGCTCCAGCTCCTCCACCTCGATCAGGCCGACGTGGAGCGACTCGATGTTCCCATCGGAGTCGATGATCGCGAGGGTGGGGAATCCCAGTACACCGAACTCCCGAGCCAGGCCCTCGTCGCCGATTGCGATCTGGTATTCAACGCCCTTTTCTTCGATCCACGGACCCACGACCGAGGCACCTTCGACGTCGACCGCGATGCCGATCACGGCCACGTCGCCGGCCTCTCGATGGAGCTTCCAGAACGCATTCAGCTCGGGGATCTGGTAGATACAGGGGACACACCAGGTGGCCCAGAAGTCGACCACGACGGGCTTGCCGCGATAGTCGGCCAGCGAGATCGGGCTGCCGTCGACACCCTTCAGCTCGAAATCTGGCGCTGGCTTCTTGGGCTTTTCGGAAGCGGCTCCGGACGCCGATTCGCCGCGGTCACCGCCATCCTGGGCGCTGCAGCCCAGCCCGGGGAGCAACACCACCCAGCACACCAGAGTCGCTGCGCGCGCACCCATGCGAACGGCTGCTCGGGTCATTGAAGCAGCTGTTCCGCGGCATAGACCCACTCGTTCATGAACCGGAAACGACCGTTGAGAGCGGAGAGCTGATCCGTCACGAGCAACAAGCCGACGCCAACGAGAATCGCACCCGAGGCAATTTCAAATTTTCGGAAGTGCAGCCTGATCCGAGAAAACGCTTGAAAGAAATGCTCGATACTCCAGCCCGCAAGAAGGAATGGGACGGCCAAACCCGCAGAGTAGACCACCAGCAGCGCCATACCCTGCAGCGCTGTTTCGCCGCTGCCGGCGATCGTCAGGATCATCGCCAGCGGCGGTCCGATGCACGGGGACCATCCGAGCGCAAAGCCCGCGCCGACGAGAAATGCGCTCAGCGCATTCCTCTGCTTGAACTTCAGCTGGAAGCGGGTGTCGCGATACAGGGCTCGAATCGGAATCAGGCCGGTCATGTGAAAGCCCAGCAGGATGATGAAGACCCCGGCGATCTGTACGAAGCCGAACTGGATCCCAAAGATTTCCGCCTGCCAGGTACGCACAACGTGCCCGAGCGCGAACGCGCCGACACCCATCATTACGAAAATGCAGGAAAATCCCGTCACGAAGGCACAACACGCGAACATCACCCGCCGTCGAATCAACGCGGTGCTTCCGCCCTCCTGCATCTCCTCGACCGAGATTCCCGAGATGAGCGACAGGTAGGCGGGCATCAGCGGCAAGACGCAGGGAGACAGTACGGAGATCAGACCAGCCGCAAATGCCAGATAAACGTGAGTGCCCAGATCAGTCATAGCCAGTCTGAAAGGATCGCGGTTTGGGGTTGGAGACGCCAGCCACCCCTTCTAAATCGGCCAGCCCGCCCTCCTCCTTCACCCCCTCAGCCAGCAAATTCCAGCCAGCCGCAAATCCCCGCGCGCGCCGCAGAGCCACAATCCCGGCCAACGGGGCCACGCCCTGTAAAGCCCTCGCAAGCGGAAACACCCCAATCCGGCTGACCCGGCCATCGGGGCCCCCGCCCTGTAAAGCTTCCGCAATAGAAAACGATCCAATACAGGTGACCCGGCCAACTGGGCCCCGCCCTGTAAAGCTTCCGCAATAGAAAACGATCCAATACAGGTGACCCGGCCAACTGGGCCCCCGCCAGTAAAAACCCAGTCAAGAGGAAACGGTCCTGCGCGGGCTAGTAGACCTCTTCGAAAACCACCATGTCTTCGCGATAATCGTCGCGCCGGCCGATGAACTCGACGGGCGTCTCACCGCGAAGGTGGCTCGGCGTGATCACGTAGTCTCCGCGAACCGCTGGCGAAATCACCGCAGTCATCACTTCGGTGTCTCCGCCCGAGAGCGCCCACGCAAACCCACCGAAGACCATGCCCAACACCGAGTAGGCCATCTTGACGGGGCCATAGACCAGCGAAGAAATTGCGGCGGCGGAGCCCCACCCCGCATTGCTCCCACTACTTTCAGCGCGAACCGGGCTCGCTTGAAGCACGAGAACCAGCACGCTCACCATGACAGCGACACGCATTGTATTGATTCGAATCACGATATCCCCTCTCAAATTGGCGATTCCCATCTGAATCGCTCTCAGGCCCGAACCCGCATCAGCGTGCTCGTGCCACCCCACCCGTGATGATGCCGCTGGGATCGCCCACGTCAACCCGGAAAGCGATCAGAAGCGCTTCTCCGTATCCAGAAGAATCGTCACGGGCCCCGAGTTCACCAGCGAGACTTCCATCGCGGCCTGAAACCGTCCAGTCACTACCGGTACTCCAAGCGCACGCGCCGCATCCACGACGGCCTCGATGAGCGGAGCCGCCTGTTCAGCCGGACAGGCTGCCACGAATGATGGTCGCCTACCGTGACGGGCGTCACCGTATAGGGTGAACTGCGAAACGACCCCCAAGGTCCCGCCGGTATCGAGCAGAGAGTGATTCATCCGTTCGCTTTCATCGTTGAAGATTCGCAGATGAACGATGCGCTGGGCGAGCGCTGCTGCTGATTCCGGGGTATCAGCCTGCCCCACCCCGACGAAGGCGAGCAATCCCTCGCCCATCTGACACGCAACCTCGCCTGCGACGCTGACCTCGGCGCTGCTAACCCGCTGTA